>Ga0181520_10000675_pt1 | contig 73500 bp, 59 predicted proteins | sample PEATcosm2014_Bin_29_FD_132451 | JGI IMG/M metagenome (GOLD analysis project Ga0181520, IMG submission 132451) | Peatland microbial communities from MTU Mesocosm Facility, Houghton, MI, USA - PEATcosm2014_Bin02_30_metaG | ecosystem: Environmental > Terrestrial > Soil > Wetlands > Peat | place... | reverse complement strand
ACTCCTTCAGCACTTGGATGATCTGTTCTTCTGTAAATCGCTTCTTCATCGTCTGCTCCTTTGTGAACGTTTATAGAACAGACTCAACTTCAGCGTGGATCAAAAATCGGGGGGCAGGTCACTGTCATCCGCGTTTTGTACCCCATGCGTTCCAGAGCGCGAAGAATGGTCGCGTTGCTCATGTGTGTTTTGGGATGCACTTGATTCGGAAACACCCATTCCCAGCGTCCTGTCAATTTTTTCATGTCTTCGAGAATAGCCAGCGCTTGGCGAGACAGGGGCACGATATGCGGACGGCGCATTTTCATGCGCTCTGCCGGAATATGCCACTCAGCTCGTTTAAAATTGAACTCATTCCATTTTGCTTGGATCAACTCCCCCGTTCGCACGAACGTCAACATAAAGCAAGGCGTTTTTCCTTGCCGTTAAAGCGGTATTTAAGCCTCCAGAGTTTTCCGCCCGAAGGAGAAATTTCGAGATACAAGCCTTCGCCATCGAAAAGCCTATAGGGTTTTTCTATAGGTTCCGCGTTCTTACACCGACCATTTGTTAACGGTTTTGGGGGCATTTTTAATCCTCCCGGAAATTAAGCCCCCAGAAATGCCCCCAATTTTGTTTAGAAGGGGGTGGACGTCTCCGAAGGGCAAAAGACAGGATATGCCTATTTTTATTGGTGTTCAAGCGTATTTTGTGGATGTTGTTGGAAGCCCTTGGAAGGGTAAATGGTGCCTGGGGACGGAATTGAACCGCCGACACGGGGATTTTCAGTCCCCTGCTCTACCAACTGAGCTACCCAGGCTTTTGGGAGAAAGTGACGCTTATAGGCAAGGAATGCGGGCTTGTCTACCCTTTGTGTCATAAGAAATATGAGGATTATTCCTGTTTTTCGTCTTCGCCGGCATTTGGTAAAGACTCAACTTCTTCAGCATTTACGCACTCTTCAAACTTATAATGCTCCCCAAGCCATTTTCCCAAATCGAGCGTGGAACAGCGCGGCGAGCAAAAAGGTTTGAACTTTTCCGCAACCGGTTTGCCGCACAAAGGACAGCGAGTCATTCCTTGGGTCATTAGGGGCATGCTTTAAAACGTCCATCCCGCGCCGCGCAGCATCTGCGCGGCTTCAAACAAGGGCAATCCGACGATGCCCGAATAGGAACCCGAAATAAACCGGATCAGGGCTCCGGCCCTCCCTTGAATGGCATAACCGCCCGCTTTGCCGATGCCTTCGCCGTTTTGGGCGTAGGCGTCGATATCCGCGTCGGAAAGTTGGCGGAAAATAACCGTGCTGTCGCTCAAACGGCGCATAATCTTGCCCTGCGGCGTTTGCAAAGCGACGCCCGTATAAACATGATGCCGCCGCCCCGACATCAGCCCCAAACAGGCTCGCACGTCCTCGGGCGTCTTGGCTTTCGGCAGAACGCGCCGCCCGACGGCGACGACCGTATCCGCAGCGAGAATAAACGCGTTTTTCTCTTCCCGGCTCGCGACGGCGCGAAGCTTTTCCAAAGACATGCGCATCGCCAGAAAACGCGGTTTCTCCCCGGGTTCCTGCGACTCATCAAGATCGGCGGCGCTGACTTTATCCGGCACAATGCCGATATCCGCCAAAAGCGCCAAACGGCGCGGCGAGGACGAGGCAAGGATGAAAACAGGACGGGTCATGAGCTTGTTTAACTTTATGAAGGATTACAAAGTTTTCGCAACCCCTATCGAAACGCGGCACATATCTATCGCAAAGCTTGACGATGTGTTAATACTGTTTGCACTATGAGATTTGTTTCTTTTCCGTCCTTTGAGGGAAGTTTCGTGCGTCGATTTCCGTTCCTTTCCGGTTTGGCTGCTATAGGCCTGTTTTCCTTATGCGCGTTTGGCGTCGCCGATGCCTTTGCCTCGGTGCCCGAAGGCGTTTCCGCGCCCGCCAAAACCGAAGAATCGGCGGATGCAAAACAGTCCGGCGCGGTGCATTTTGCCCCGCATCGCGCGATTTATAAGATGAAGATGGTTTCCGCCAAAAACGGCAGCAATGTTTCCGACGTTTCCGGGCGCATGATGTTCGAGTGGCGCGACGTGTGCGACGGCTGGGCGATTCAGCAACGCATGCAGCTTCATTTCAACTATACCGACGGCGACGATCAGGATATCGTCAGCACGGAACTGACTTGGGAATCCAAAGACGGCAAGCGTTATAATTTCAATATTCGCCGCCTCGCCAACGGAGAAGAGACCGAAAACTACCGAGGCAAAGCCGTGCAGAACGCCGATGGAACCGTTTCCGTTTCCTATAGCGCTCCCGAAGATAAAACTCAGGATCTTCCCGCGGGAACTTTGTTCCCTTCGGCCCATACCGCGTTGATTTTGCAGGAAGCGGCAAAAGGCGAGAATTTCTTCTCGCGCCGCGTCTTCGACGGCTCCGACGAAGACGGTTCCAGCGACATCAGCGCCTTCATCCTGCCCCAGCGCGTCGCGGCGAAAGAGCCCGGGCTTAAAGCCAAATTGAAGAAAAGCCCTTTGCTGAACGAAGCGGCGTGGCCCGTGCATCTGGCGTTCTTCAAGATCGGGACGGAAACCGGGGAGCCGGATTACGAAATGGACATCAATCTTCTTCAGAACGGCGTCGCGCGGTACATGAAGATCGATTATGGGGATTTCTCCATTACCGGAACTTTGGAAGAGGTTCAGGCTCTTAAGCCCCAGAGTTGCCCATGACCTACGACCAGCACCGCAAAAAACTCGTGATGATCGTCGAGGATAACGATCTGAACCTCAAGCTGTTCCGCGACCTTCTGGAAGCCCACGGCTACGACACGATTCATACGCGCGACGGGTTTCAGGTTCTGGCGCTCGCGCGGAAGAACCACCCCGACCTGATCCTCATGGATATCCAGTTGCCCGAAGTTTCCGGCATCGAGATCACCGGTTGGCTCAAAGCCGATCAGGAGCTCAAAAGCATCCCCGTTATCGCCATCACCGCTTTCGCCATGCGCGGCGACGAAGAAAAAATCCGCGCCGGAGGTTGCGACGATTACCTGTCGAAACCTATCGCCGTCCACCAGTTCATCGCCACCGTCAAGAAGTACCTCTAGAAACGCCCTCCTAAGTAAAATTCGAAAGAAGACACAAATGTCTGCCCGTATTCTGATCGTCGATGACATACCTTTAAACATCAAGCTCCTTTCGGCGAAGCTGGCGCATGAATATTACGTCATCTCGACGGCCGAAAACGGCCTCGAAGCCCTGAAAAAGGTCGAGGAGGAAAAGCCGGATATCATTCTGCTTGACGTCATGATGCCGGAAATGGACGGTTTCGAGACGTGCCGCCGCTTGAAGTCAAATCCCGCCACGGCCTACATCCCCGTCGTCATCATCACCGCCTTGTCGGATGTCGCGGACCGCGTGCGCGGCCTCGCGGCGGGAGCCGACGATTTTCTGGGCAAGCCGATCAACGACCTTGCTTTGATGGCGCGCATCCGCTCCCTCTTGCGCATGAAAATTCTCATGGACGAGTGGCGCATGCGCGAAGCGACCGCGCTGCAACTCGCGCCGCCTCTCGTCGAAGAGGCGTCCGATCCCCTGAACGTCCGGAACTGCCGCGTCTTGATCGTCGACGACGACATGGCGGACGGCGTTTTTATCCGCGAGGCCTTGGCGCCCCTTTCGGCGCACGTGGCGGAAGTGAAAAGCATCGCCGAGGCCGAAGCCCTTGTCGGAAAAGATTCCTTCGATCTTGTTTTTTCGAAGCTCGATCTCAAAAACGAGGACGGGCTGACGATTTGCCCCACGTTGCGCTCCACCCCCGCCACGCGGCACATACCGATCTTGCTGCTCGCCAATCCCGAGGATGTGGAACGCGTCGCCAAAGGGCTTGACCTCGGCGCCAACGACTATCTTCTGCGCCCCTTCGATACGCACGAGCTCTTCGCCCGCACGCGCACGCAGCTTCGCCACAAGCGCAACTACGACCGCCTGCGCAGCGGGCTTGAGCATAACCTGATGCTGGCGCTTGTCGATCCGTTGACGGGAGCGTTCAACCGGCGTTATCTCGACGCGCATATGCCGCGCTTTTTCCAGCACGCGGAAGACGTCAAAAAACCCCTTTCGGTTCAGATGATCGACATCGATTTTTTCAAGTCCGTCAACGATACGCACGGGCATCCCGCGGGCGACGCCATTTTAAAGGAACTCGCGCAGCGCATCTCCAACAACGTGCGGCCTTCGGATTTCTTCGTCCGGATGGGCGGCGAGGAATTCGCCGTCGTGATGCCGGAAACCGAACTGCATAACGCGGAGAAAATCGCAGACCGCGTGCGTAAAAGAATTTCCGACGAGCCTTTTTCGCTTCCCGGAAACGCCGGAAACGTCAAAGTCACCATCAGCATCGGCGTTGCCGAAACGGACCCCTTCGATAAAGACTATTCAAACAAGGTCTTCGACCGCGCCGACGCCGCCTTGTTTCGCGCCAAGCAAACGGGCCGCGATAAAGTCGTCGCCGATGCCTAATACCGGCGGCCTCAGGAAATCCGACACACATCTCGACATCACTCGCTCCGCGCTCTCGCGACCGCTCGCGACCCACGTGAATCACTTCAAGCGCCGGTTAGCATGACACAAAACGCCTTACCCTTTGTGTTCGACCGAAATTTAGTGCGCCGCCATATCGCCCGCGCGCAGCCGCATTTTGCCAACACGAGCGCCCTTTTCGACGACACGGCCGCGCAAATTATGGAGCGGCTCGGCGAGATCATGCATCCTTTTTTCAACGCGCTCGACCTCAGCCCGTTTCCGTTTCTGGCGCGGTGCAGGGAAAACGACGTCGTCGTTTTGACGCCCGAACCCCGGCCGGACGAAGAAGCGCTGGATTTCGCGCCGCAAAGTTTCGATTTGATCGTCAGTAATTTGGGGCTGCATTGGGTTAACGACCTTCCTGGCGTTCTCGCCCGATGCCGCGATATCCTGAAACCCGAAGGGTTATTTCTGGCGTCCTTGATCGGAGGCCGAAGTTTGTGCGAATTGCGCGAATGCCTTGCGGAAGCCGAAATCGCCGTCATGGGAAAAGCCAGCCCGCGTTTCTCGCCGATGATCGATTTGCGGACTGCGGGAGGCCTCATGCACCGCGCGAATTTTCATTTGCCCGTCGCGGATATTGAAACCGTAACGCTGCTTTACGAAGATATGTTCGCCCTGATGCGCGATTTGCGGGGAATGGGGCAAACCAACGCCCATAAAGACCGCCTCCGCCGCCCCACGCGCCGGTCCGTCTTCTTCAAAGCGGCGGAATTGTACCGGAAGCGCTTTTGCAACGCCGACGGGCTTATTCCCGCGACTTTCGAAATGATTTATCTGCATGGAAGGAGATAATACCAACCGGCGCTTGGAGCGACTTGTATGGGTCACGAGCGGTTGCGGGGAGCCTGTCGCTCGCCGAACTAAAGAAGCCGTTATAAATAATATGGTTAGCCCGGCAAGCGACAGGCGAGGCGCAGAGCGAGTGAAGTCAGACGGCAAATCGGATTTCATGGGCCCGCTGGTATAAGAGGCTTAACCCTATTTTAGGGGTTTTGCGCAACTTTCAGGACATGGCCGATCCAACCTCTTTGTCGAAAGAAGAACTCATAGCCGCGCTTCGCGAGTGCGAAGAAAAATATCGCGCGGTTTTCGAAAACGCCGATATCGGCATTTTTCACATCGCCGACGACAGAAAATGGACAAACGCCAACCCGACAGCCGCGACCATCCTGCATTACGCCGATCCCGCCGACCTTATAAACGCGCAGCCCGATTCTAAAGGCAAGCTTTTCGTCGATCCGACGCAGCGCGCCACGTGGATCATCGGCGTCAGCACCCGTCCGCGCCACTCCGAAGAATGCGCCGTCTATACCAAGGACGGGCATATCATCTGGGTCAATCTCAGCGGCCATCAAACGCTGGACACCCTCGGCCGCAAGGGTTTCGAATGCACGATATACGACATTACGGAGCGCCGGAGAGCCGAAATGGACTTGACCCGCGCGAAGGAGCAGGCCGATTTCGCCAATCGCAGCAAATCGGAATTTCTGGCCAACATGAGCCACGAATTGCGCACGCCTTTGAACGCCATTATCGGCTTCGCCGAAATCATCAAGGACCAGATGTTCGGAAGCGCCGGACAGCCGCAGTACGTCGATTACGCCAAGGACATCTACGACAGCGGCCAATTGCTGCTTTCGCTCATCAACGACATTCTCGATATGTCTAAAATCGAAGCGGGCAAACGCCAGTTGAACGAAGCCACCCTCAATATCGAAACAATCTCGCGGTCCGTCGTGCGCCTCGTCGACGCGCGCGCCAAAGCGGGCAAAGTGCGCCTGAATTTGCATATTCCCCGCAACCTTCCCTTTCTGCGCGGCGAGGAAAAGGCGATGAAGCAGATTCTGGCCAATTTGCTGACCAACGCCGTCAAATTCACGAACGAGGGCGGAAGCGTCACGCTTTCCGCCATGATCGACGCGGAAGACCGGATGATGATCAACGTCGTCGATAACGGCATCGGCATCGCGCCAGAAAATATCGCCGTCGCCATGGAGCCTTTCGGCCAGATCGAAAGCGCCCTGAGCCGCAAACATCAAGGATCGGGACTGGGGTTGCCTTTGACAAAGGCCTTGGTCGAGCTTCACGGCGGGACGCTTGACCTGAAAAGCGAGATCGGCAACGGAACGACCGTATCGCTGATTTTTCCGGCGGCGAGGGTCGTCAAGAAAACCGAAATTCCGACCGGGTAGTTTATTTGCGAAATATTTCTTTTTTCCCTTTATTTTGCCGCATTCTTCCCTCATTCTGCGCATATGAAAAAATTTCTCTCCGTTATCGCCCTGTTTTTCGCGCTTCTGCCGGTCTCGCTTCCCGCTCATGCGGCGCAGCCCGCCGTCGCCCAAACCCATCTTTCCGCGCGGGATAAAAAAGACCTGTCCCGCATCGAAACTTACTTAAACGGCCTCAAGAACATCTCGGCCGATTTTCTGCAAGTAGACGACGCGGGTGGCATGATGCGCGGGCAGATCGCGATATCCCGCCCGGGCAAAATGCGCGTGACCTATGCTCCTCCCAGCAAGGATTTCATCATCGCCGACGGCAGCTTCGTCCATATCTGGAACGAAGATTTGAAATCCCAAACCAACGTCGAGGAAGGAACGAGCCTCGCCGAATTCATCCTGCGCGATCCGGTCAAGCTGAACGGCGACGTCGCCGTGACGAAAATCGAACGCCGTCCCGCCAAAATCGAGGTTACTTTGGTGCAAACCAACGACCCGGGCGCGGGAAGCCTGACTTTGGTGTTCGAGGATAAGCCGCTTAAGCTGCGCCAATGGAAAGTTATCGATCCCCAAGGCCACGCGACGGGGGTCAGCCTCGAAAACGTGAGCGACCGCGCAGCGTTCCCCGACAGCACATTTATCTATACCCCTCCCAATTTCGGAAAATAGGCTTGATACGCTTGACGCTTGCCTCATCGTAAAATAGGGTGAGTTGCACCCCTCTAACGGCGAGGCGTCGGCATGAAATATCCCCAAATCCTTCTTGTTATCGCCCTCGCGATCGTTACGACGCTGGCAACCGCGCATTTTGCAAACACCCGCGCGATGCAAGGCGAGGAAGTAAATCCATCCTCCATCAAAGAAACCTCTTACGAGCGGGTCATGCGTACGAAAACGCTCCGTTGCGGCTATGAGTTTTGGGACAGCGGGATCATGCGGGACGCTCAAACCGACCAGTTATACGGAGAATGGGTCGATTTCCTTAATGAGATCGGCAAAGTTTCGGGATTAAAAGTGGAATGGAGCGCGCATGTCGGATGGGGCGATGCCGTTACGGCGCTCAAAGGCGGCAAAATAGACGCCATGTGCGCGGGCATATGGCAAAGCGCGGAAAAAGCCAAACAGATATATTTTTCCATTCCTCTTGCCTATCAAAGCATCGAAGCTTTCGTGCAGCCGGACGATCACCGCTTCGATAACAATATTGAACGCATCAACAGCGATGACGTTACGATTATGGTCGTTGACGCCGATACCAGCGATTTTCTGGCGCGCGAGGATTTTCCAAAAGCCAAGCGAATTGCTCTTGGCGATCTTAACGGCACCGACTCCGATTTATATATGGGCCTTGCCACCAAAAAAGCCGACGTCGTTTTCGACACCGTCGGGTTATGGCGGCAATACGATAAAGCCAATCCGGGAAAAGTCCGCCGCGCAGCGCCCGGACATAATCTCCGCGTGTTTGGCCTTTCGATCGTCACGGACAATGACGATCCGCGCCTGATGGGAATGATTGATGTCGGCGTTCAGGAAATCATCAATTCCGGAGCCGTTGACCGGATTCTCAAGAAAGACGAGGCAAAATATCCCGATATGTATCTAAAATCCGTCAAACCTTACGCCGAGTAACCCGCAACGCATGACCGTTTTCGATATCCTCATCAATTACCACGTCGCCTTCCTGCAAGGGCTCGGCGTGACGTTGCAGCTTTGCCTCGTTATTTGGACGTCGGGAATCATTTTAGGCACAGGTCTTGGCGTCGTGGGCGCGAATTACCCCTACAGCTGGGGACGTTTCACGCGCGCGATGTCGTTCGCCTTTTCCGCCATTCCGACGCTGGTCGTCCTGTTCTGGCTGCATTATCCGGCGCAGGCCGTGCTTAACATCGTGATCGACCCGTTTTACACCGCCTCGCTCACGCTCTCGCTCGTGAATATTTTCGGGGTCGGGGAGCTTGTGCGGCAAGCGATCGCCGATTTTCCGGCGCAATACATCATCGCGGGGCGCGTATGCGGTTTGTCGCGGCGCGATTTGGTCACGCACATTCAGTTGCCGATCTTGTTTCGCCAGTTGCTGCCCGGCCTCATGACTCAGCAAGTCGTCATGCTGCAAGCGACGCTGTTTGCCAGCCTGATCTCGGTCGAGGAAATTTTTCGCGTTTCGCAGCGCATCAACAGCACGATTTACCGTCCTGTCGAAATTTATACGGCCTTGGCGCTCTTTTTCCTTGCGGTGTGCCTGCCGATCAATCTGGCGGCGGCTTATTTGAAAAAGCGCTACACGCGCGATTTGTCGGAGCGCTGATATGCTGGAAGTCAACAATCTGAATTTCAGCTACGTTTCCGGCAAGCCGATCTTGAAAAACGTCAGCCTGAAAGTTTCCACAAACGGCATCACCGTTTTGATAGGGCCCAGCGGTTGCGGAAAAACCACGCTTCTGCGCTGCATGGCGCTTTTGGAGCCGCCGCAAAGCGGGGTTATCCAGATCGACGACGAACGGTTCGCCTATCCGTGGCCTGAATCCGCCGTTTTCACGCCCCCTTGGCCGAAATTGACGACCGTTTTTCAACAGCTTTTTCTCTGGCCGCATATGACCTTGCGCGAAAACATATTGCTGCCGGTTCGGCGGCGCAAAAACGCGGATATCGCGGATAAACTCGACGCGTTGATCGAAGCTTTCGATATGAAAGAGTTTATCGATAACTATCCGAACGAGGCGTCGTTAGGCCAGCGCCAGCGCGTGGCTCTCGCGCGCGCGTTGATCCTTGAGCCGCGCTATTTGTTGCTCGACGAAATCACGTCAGCCCTCGATGTGGAACAAATCGCCAAGATTCTGGCGCATCTTAAAAGCCTTCGCGGCAAGGATATCGGTATTTTCATCATCACGCACTTGTTGGGTTTCGCGCGGCACGCGGCCGATCAGGTCGTGTTTATGGACAACGGCGAAATAGCGGAAAGCGGCGGCGCCGATATTCTGAAAAATCCCCAAACCGAGCGTTTGGGGCAATTTTTATCGGTCATCGCGGCGGCAAGTTAGCGTTTCTTTTCAATGAGCCAAGATCGCGCTGCGAGACGAGACGCCTCGCAGGCAAAAACAGGCGGGCTATCCGGCGGATAAAGGGTCGACTTAATCGTCCGGCAGTTTTTCACGTAAGGGGATAAACCTACAAGAGAAAGAAGCCTCAGATAGGGGCTCATTTCATCCCGAAAAAGAACGACGATGGGTCCCTTGTGTTTGAGCACCATATTTATGCCTTTAATTCCCAAAGGCGTATTTTGAACGACTGGCATGAAAGCCAATCCGAAAAATTGCGCATGCGATTCCGGCGGCACGAAAGCCGCCAAATAGCCCATGGGCTCATACACGAAGAGGAACAAGGTATCGGGAAGAACCCACGACACATCCACATCGAACATTTTATCTTCAAAATCCCGTCGCGACCAGTCCGGATAGCGCGTCAGGGCAAAACAGAAGATGCAAACGAGCGCGGCTGCGCTTAAAGACGCAAAGGCAGGCAAGAATTTCCGATACCGCGCCGCAAGACGCGCGACGGTCGCCAACGCCACGAGCGCGGAAAGAGCTTCGAGGACGAGCGCGTAGCGAATAATGGGCGTGGTTATAAGCCATCCGATATAAGAGAAAACGAGAAACGCGGCGGCAATTCTTTGCGGGCGCGTCAGAATATCGCCGCCCGGCTGCTCCGCGCCCCGCCTGCGGAGAAAAAAATCCCGGATCGCAATCCCGCCCGCAACGGCAAGCGCGCCATAGGCTATCGCCATGCGAGGATCGGAAAAATCCGTTTCATACACCGGATGATTATGCGGATTCCATGCCCAGAAGAACGGATAGGCTATCCATTGCAAGGCATCGCGCGGGAAAAAACGGGCATCCAAGAAATTGAGCGGCGGCGCAAGCCGCGAATGGAAAATCCCGTTGAACAACGGAAAAACCGGATTGGCATAGCGCTCCCATTGCATCCATCCCCACCACCCGAACGAAACCGAAAACGCCGCAAGCCATCCGATGCAGAAAAAGCCGCCTGCGCGCAAAGCCGTTTTTAACGGCAACGTCGCGAATAAAGCCAAAACCATGGCTGGGGCGTAAACGCCTCCCGTCAGCTTCGCACCCGCCGACAGGCCGAAAAACATTCCTCCGGCGACAAGCGACCCCCACGCTCCTTTCTTGCCGCCTCCGGCATCTTCCGCGCGCAGAATAAACAACAACCCCGCAAGAACGAGCATGCCCACGGCGACGTCGTTGCTCACCGATCCGGTCTGCGATATGCCTACGGCGCCTGTCACCGCCGTTAGCGTCCCCAAGGGGATCAAAACGCGGCGCTCGGTTTCGGAAAAGGAAGCGAACAGACGCGAGGCCAGCCGCAAAACGACAAAAACAAGCGCCCCATACCAAAGCCCCATAACGGCGGCCATCGCGCGCGGAAAATGGGACAATGGCCCAAGCGCGAGAAAAGCATAGATAAAATCAAGCAAAGGACTGTTGCTTGATTGCTTGTCGACCGGAAAGAAATCCAGATCGAGCCGCCCTTGCATCACGCTAACGGGATTATAAAGATGGTAATTCCGAAGGTCCCAACTGACGTCCTGTCCCATAGCGATGGACAATCCCGCGCCAAGCGCAAGGCAAACAACGATTTCCGCAAAACGGCGCGAATAATTCATGAATTGAATTCCTTTTGGCGAATAACTATCTTTCACATATCCAATTTATTCAATCCTTTTTCTTTTGTTTTCAGACAGCATGTTCGTTTTCGCTTCGCCCACTTTCGGGAAATAGGCTGGATTCTCAATTAAGCAAGCTTGAGGCGAAAATCGTGATTTTACGAATTTTTGCGTGGAGCGTACCGGAGCGTACGTGATCAGCAAAAATTCAGAGAAGCGCGATTTGCAGCCCAAGATCGCTTAATTGAGGTTGTGATATCCGCGATACCATTCGACGAACTTCGGAATACCCTCCTCGATATTCGTCGTGGGTTTATAGCCCAGATCGCGCTCGCTCGACGCGATGTCGGCGAAGGTCTCTGGAATATCGCCGGGCTGCATCGGTTGAAAATCGACAATCGCCTTTCGGCCCAAAGCGTCTTCCAACAACGCGATAAAACGCATCAAATCTTCCGCGTGCGAATTGCCGAGATTATAAAGCGCGGCCGGAGACTCCGCGCCTTTGTCCTGCGGCGGCTTGCCGAGCGCGGATAGAACGCCGGATACGATGTCGTCGATGTACGTAAAATCGCGCCGCATTTTGCCCTGATTGAAAATTTTGATCGGCTGCCCCGATAAAATCCGGCTTGTGAACAGATAGGTCGCCATATCGGGGCGTCCCCACGGCCCGTAGACGGTAAAAAACCGCAATCCCGTCGTCGGAATGCGGAAAAGATGCGCGTATGAGGCGCTCATCAATTCGTCGGCGCGCTTGGTCGCGGCGTAGAGAGAAAGAGGCCGTTCGACCGCGTCGCCAACGGAAAAAGGGATCTTGGCGTTGCCTCCGTATACCGACGAAGAGCTGGCGTAGACAAAATGCTTCAACCCCTTTATGCGCCGCGCCAGTTCCTGCACGACCACCTGTCCCATGAGATTGGATTCGGCGTAGGCGAAGGGATTTTCGAGCGAATAGCGCACGCCCGCTTGCGCCGCCAGATGAACGATGTGCGTCGGGCCCGACTCGGCCAGGGACAACATGGATTCCTTGTCCGCAATAGTGAATTTATGGAACGAAAAATTCTTATGCGGCAGTAATTGACCGAGCCGTGCCTTTTTCAAGGCGACGTCGTAATAATCGTTCAGGTTATCGACGCCGATGACTTCGTCGCCGCGCGCCACTAAAGCCTTGGCGACATGAAAGCCTATAAAACCCGCCGCCCCTGTCAGTAAAACGCGCATGGAATACCCCGCGATGAATTTCATTCAATAAACTGCATAAAAACGGCATTCACGCCAGAAATATTTTATAATAAACGATCAATGAAAGCGGCTACGGAGTTTGACATCCCTCGCTCTGCGCTCCGCTTGTATCTTGTTGATGCAATAGCTTTTCTGGATCGCGCTGCGCGCAACCGCTCGTGACCGATGCGAGTCCCTTCATACGACGGTCAGTATGATTTCTCTTTGGCGCGGCCCTTTTTTATCCTATGCTATAAGCTGTTATGGTTCTTGATTCCTTCCCCCAAATAAACAAGGAGAACGATCATGCCCGCGCCTTTTACCCTCCCTCCCCTGCCCTATGCCGACGATGCGCTCGCGCCAGTTATTTCCGCGAACACGATGGGCTTTCATTACGGCAAACATCACAAAACCTATGTCGAAAATCTGAATAAGCTGGTCAAGGATACGGAATTGGCCGCGCTCTCGTTAACGGAAATCATCAAGAAAACGGCGGGACAGATTGATAAAGCTGGTATTTTTAACAATTCCGCGCAGATATGGAATCACACGTTTTTCTGGGAAAGCATGTCCCCGAAGCAAGGCGGAAAACCGACCGGCAAGATCGCAAGCCTGATCGACCGCGATCTGGGCGGCTATGACAAATTCAAAGCCGATTTTGCGAACGCCGCCGTGACGCAATTCGGCAGCGGGTGGGCGTGGCTCGTTGCCGAAGGAGGCAAGCTGTCGATCCGCAAAACCGGCAACGCCGAAACGCCGGTTTCCGGTTCAGCCGTGCCGCTTCTCACGATCGACGTGTGGGAGCACGCCTATTACCTCGATTACCAGAACCGGCGCGCCGATTTTGTCGCGGCGGTCATCGATAAATTGCTGAACTGGGAGCGGGCCAACGAAAGGCTTGTCTCATAAGAAAGCAAGCTCTTCGGTCGCATTACGAAAAGCTGCCGCAAGGTTGGGTATGACGAGTCTTTCTGTTCCTCTCCCGCCGAAAAGACGCGTTTTGTACATCCGCCACAGGCGTAAAGCGGATTTGTCCGACGCCTTCCGTATGAATCAGGACGAATGGGTCGAAACCCTGTCGAAACTCGCCGACGTCGCTTTGGCGGCGGAGGATTTCGACATGGACGAGCTTTGCGACCGCGTTCAGCCCGATTTTATTCTTTACGAATCTCCCGGGTTGGACGCCGAAAATTTAAAAATCGAAAACCCCGCCGCGCACGCGGGCATTCCACGTTTCGGTTTTCAGATGCAAGACCCCCAATGTTCGACGCGCGTCGGCTTTTTGCGCGTGGTTGAAAAGCTGAATATCCAATGGATTTTCACGCATTTGGCCGAAGCGTCAATCAGGCAATCGCCGGAATTAAAGGATCGCACGTTTTCCGTAAGCCTGCTGTTCGACGATGCGGTCTTCCGCGACTACGGGCTTCCCAAAGACATTCCGGTTAGCGTCTTCGGCGCATCGACCGCGCCGGAAATCTATCATTGGAGGACGGACGTGGTTCGCGATATCGCGGATCATTTTCCGACCTTTATTTATACGCATCCCGGATACCGCAAGCCCACGCCGCGCCACAAATTTCCTGTCGTAGGCGAAGCGTATGCCCGTCTGCTCAACCGTTCTTATTTCTCGCTGGCCGATACGACGCGCTTCGATTATCTCGTCCGCAAGCATTTGGAAATTCCGGCATCCGGCGCCGTTCTCGTCTCGCCGGATACGCCCGCGTTAAAGCCCTACGGCTTTAAAGATATGGAAAACTGCGTCCTCGGCAAAGGCCGCGCTTTGTTCGATAAAATCGCCGCGTTGGCGGACAATCCGGATTTATACGAAAGAATCCGTAAAAACGGCCACGATTTGGCGCACGGAAAATACACCGGCAAAAATTGGCGCGGCATTCTCGATTTCTACGAATGCTTCAAAACGCTGAAGCCAGGAGAAACCATTCAGCAGCAAGGCTTTCTCGGCCCCTTTAAAATAGTTCCTCTTGGCGCCGTCCCTCTTCCCGCCATTGCCGCGGATTGTCCCGATAGCGAAATATCCCTTTCGATCAAAGATTGGCTGCAAAGCCTTTTGAACGGCGGCAGCCTTAACGACATGGAATCCAGACTGTCAAAAATGGCCGACTGGATTTACCACGTGGAGGAATCCTTCGTTCCCTTGGGAATCATGATGCTGCTGAAAGGCGACACGGGACAGGCGATCGAACTCCTGCAACGTCCCCAAGCCGCGCGCGCAAAATCCACGGAATACAACGGATACGATCCCGAAGAAATCGCGTGGCTGTCCTTAGCGGCTTCTCTTTCCGGCAATACCCGTCTCATAAGCCTGACGCGGAAAGAATCTGCACCCATGCGCCACCGCAGCCTGCGGCGCATGCAATGGCTCGGCCAAATCCTTGCAGCGGGAAGAGATGCGTCAAATCCGCCCCCCGATGTCGGACAAAGCTTGCCCGGCGACCGGCTTTCCGTTCATTGGCTTGGGCAAATCGATCTTCAGGACTGGCTCAATCTCATTCGCCGCATTCTCGAAGCAAACGGGCAAAGCGGCATTCTCAGGATCGACAAATCAATGAGAGGCAAGTCAAAGAGATAGGCCCCTTACGCATACTCGGGTGTTTTGCATTTTTGTGTTAGGTTGACCGAATCTATGCGGCCTTTTAACCTCTTTCGCGAAGACTGGGGGGATCAACGTGGAGCATCATCTGCTGGAGTCTTTTTTCCTTTTCGGGGGGCTTCCGGCCAATGCCGAAAAGGGAACATACATCCCGCTTCTCGTCTTTGCGTCCTATGCCGTGGCGGCATTCGGCTCCTATACGGGGCTGTCCGTGGCGAGGCTGATACTTCTTTCTCAAACGCCCATCAAAAAATACATTCTGCGCTGGCTTGCGGCTTTTGCCTATGGAAGCGGCTTTTGGGCGATGCATTTTGTCGGCATGCTCGCCTATCAAACGCAAATTGAGGTTTCCTACGACCCTTGGATTACCTTCGTCTCCTTGTTGATTTCTATCGGGATCGTCTATCTCGTTCTGAAAATTACCCGCGTCACGGAAATGCCTTCCCATCTCAGGATATTCTTGGGATCGGTTCTTCTGGGATTCGGAATTTGCGCGATGCATTATACCGGCATGGAAGCCATGCGGATGAACGCTTCCCTGCGCTTCGTGCCCTCGTTGTTTTTTCTGTCGGTCCTGATCGCCATTCTGGCTTCCGAAGCGGCGTTGGAGACTATTTTCACCATCGCTCGTTTTCGCGGCAAGGATTCCGTCATAGGGCGCATTATCGCCGCAAATATACTGGGCGCAGGCATTTGCGGCGCTTACTATATGAGCATGGCCGCTGCCGTTTTTTCTCCCTTTTCGGATAATTCCTGGGGCATCGATCATAGCTCTCAATTTCTGGCATTGGTGATTCTTGCCGTTACGACAGGCCTTCTTTTCATCCTCACTTTCGCCATTTCAAACCGCGCTTTTCTGACCATCGGATGCGGCGCGCTTTTTGCCCTCCCTCTCGTTATCATTATTCATCAGTCTATTTCCGAAATGAACATCGAGGTTCAGAATCTCCGGAAGGAACAACTCGGGATCGTCTATCATCAGGAACTGGCCCAACTTCTTCATCGCCTTGCAGACATCCGCGATCTGGCTTTCGTGATACGCAGGGGCGAATCCGGCCTTTCCGGCCAGTTGGTTTCCGAAACCGGCGAGATGAAAAAAAGCCTCGCAGCCGTCGACGGTTTTGATCTCGCCTCCCTCGATAATGAAGCGATCGACCAAGATTGGCAAAGCCTGAAATCGGAAATTGCGGCCTTGCCGGGCGCCCAAAGCGCAAAAACGCCCGATGAGGAATTTAAACAGTACTCCGGCGCCTCTCAATCCCTCGTCAATTTCATGAATGAAGTCGCCGACGATGCCAACCTGTCCGCCGAATCCGGAACCGATAAAGATTTCATGTTCGATTATTCGATCCATATTATCCCTCAAATTTGGCAGGTTTTAAGCGGCCTGCGCAGCGACGCCGCAGGCATGCTTGCTTCCGGCGTCCCTCTCGAACAATGGACGGATGAAGAAAAATTCAAGTTGAAAAACAGCCTTTACCTTCTTGCGGCATATGACGAGGAACTGGAAGGCAGGCTTAAAATGGCGAGGCTGTCGAACAGCAAGCCCCTTCACCTGTCCGACTATCACGACCATATCGTCGGGCCTCTTTTGCAAATACTCACGGGCAGCGTCGAACAAATGCTCTCGTCTCGCGGGCGGGCTATGTCGGGAGCCGAAATGTTCTCGCTCGCCACCGACTCGCTCGCATCCCTCGACCCGTTCTACGACAAACCCACAACGGCTTTTCTCGACTTGCTGAAGCAGCGGGAAAAAGCGCGCGTATTCTCCCGAAATCTGATGTTTTATTCTAGTTCAGCCGCTTTTGCGGGGTTTATCGCGTTGTTCGTTTTTCTCAACCGCACTTTGCTGAAAACCGAACGCGCCCAGAAAATCGCGTTGCAGACGCAAGAAGAGCTTGCGGTTCGCCTCGCCGAGAAAGAGCGTCTCGAAAAGCAGATGCAGGAATACACCGACAGGTTGGAGCTGGCGCGCTTCGACGTCATGGAAGTCAATACGAAATTGAAGGAAGAAGAAGCCAAGATACGCGCCATCATGGATAACGTGCTGGAAGGCATCGTCGCCCTCGACGAATCGGGAGCTATTCTCGCTTTCAATAAAGCGGCCGAACATGTGTTCGGTTATAAGTCCGGCGAAGTCGTTGGACAGCCTGTCAGCCTCCTTGTCCCGCCCGAACACAAATCGGCGACCGAGGCGCGCATCAAGCGGTATATTGAAACCAGAGAAGCCGGCATTGTAGGCGTCGAGCGCGAAACGGTGGGGCAACGCAAGGATGGCAGCCTCTTTCCCGCGATGTCGGTCATGAGCGAAGTCGTTCTTGGCAGGGCAAGGCTTTTTATTGTGTTGGTCAGGGACATTACCGCGCAAAAAGAAAAAGAGGAGGATTTGCTCCGGCTCAAAGAGCGCGCCGAGACCGCCAATAAAACAAAAAGCGAATTCTTGGCAAATATGTCGCACGAACTGCGGACGCCGCTTAACAGCGTTTTCGGCATGACGCGCCTGCTTTTGGGAACAAAACTCACGACCGAGCAGCAAGATCTGGCGAACTTGGTTTTGCTGTCCTCGAACACCCTTATGGAAATCGTCAATGATATTCTTGACCTTTCCAAGATCGAGGCGGGCGAGGTGACGCTCGAACGCATCGGCTTCGATCCGCGTCAGGTTCTCCATTCCGTCGTGCGCGCGCTGGCGCATGCCGCCAGGGAAAAACACGTGCCGATCGTCCGGCTTTATGAGAACGAAACGCTTCCCTATTTGATCGGCGATCCGCTGCGCGTGGGGCGCATCGTGACAAACCTCCTTAGCAACGCGATCAAATACACGGATGTCGGGCATATCGAGGTTCGCGCGCATACGAAGAAACTGGACGAAACGCACGTCGACCTGTGCTGCGAAGTCACCGACACGGGCATCGGCATTCCGGAGAACAAGCTCGAAAGCGTCTTTGACAAATTCGTTCAGGCCGATAATTCCACAACGCGCAAATACGGCGGCACGGGACTTGGGCTCGCCATTACCCGCGAGTTGATCTTGCTGATGGGAGGCAAGATCGGCGCTTCAAGCCAAGTAGGTTCGGGATCGACTTTCTGGTTTGCCATTCCCTTTGAAGTGACCGACAAGCTCCACGAGGAAAAACACATCCGGCGGCAAAAGACCCTCCTTGGGATCGTCCCGCCGAAGGACGCGCATATCCTCGTAGCCGAAGACCATCCCTTGAATCAGCTCCTTATCAAACGGTTGCTGGACAAATTCGGCATCGGCGCCGTGGAAATCGTGCCCAACGGCAATGAGGTGCTGAAAGCCTATGAAAACGGCCTCTGGACGGCCATTCTTATGGACTGCCATATGCCTGAAAAGAACGGCTACGACGCGACAATCGCCATCAGGGAGCGGGAAAAAATAAATAAACGCCATGTGCCTATCATCGCCATGACCGCAAATGCTATGGTCGGCGACAAGGAAAAGTGCTTACATTCGGGCATGGACGAATATGTCAGCAAACCGATTAACGTCGAGGAGCTGAAAGAGGTCCTCAGTCAGTGGATAGCTTTCAACGATGAGTCCTCAAAAGATAAATCAGGAGAATCCATGACCCAAGAAACGCCGCCCGTAGACCTGACGATGCTCAGAACCCTTACCGGAGGGGATACGGAAGTCGAAAAGGAACTCATGAAAACCTTTGTCGACCAATCCGACAAGAATCTGGAAACCTTGACGGAATACGGACCCTCGGAAGGCGACTGCAAACCGTGGATGGAAGCCGCGCATATGCTGAAAGGCGGCAGCGGCAGCATCGGCGCGGAAGCCTTGCGCCAGCTTTGCAGCGAGGCCCAGCTTTACAAGGGCGACTCCGTCGGACGCCTTCTTTTGCTCGAAAAAATCAGCGAAGAATATCTCCGCGTCAAAGAGCATTTGAAGAAAGAGGGTTTGTTATCTTAGAAAGTCGATGACGTCATCCACAATCGATCCTTTTTTTCCGGAACCTTCCGCTGCGGAATCGGACTCTGCGGTTTTATCAACCACCGGAACCGGGTGCTTTCCCGCAAGTTCATCTTGGTAGTCTTGCGGCGTCAAGGGATAGCGATTCTGCGGTTCGACATTGACGAGACGGCTCGGAGGAACATCCTGCGCCCTGGTATAGCATTCCGGATCGCCCATCGTGGTATAACACCAGGTTTCATGTTGAGGAATTTGGCTTTTCGTATCGGCGGGCGGCAGTTTGTCCGGGCGCGATAAAGCGACCGATGCCGCGCTTTCGGCAACGGCGGCTTGCTGCGTGCATCCCGCCAGCGCAATAGCCGTGAAAATCAACGACGTCAGAGTTTTTTTCATGACAAGGAACCTTTCAGAAGCCCCCCCGTCTTTGAAAGGGGAAGTTAGAAAACCTAAAGTCTCTTATACCCGGGCATGAGCGAATATCCAAGCAAACGCATCATCAGTTGCCGGTGCAGATCGTTGGCGTCCGGCTGTGGGAAAAGACGGTTAACCTTTTCAAGGCATTGAGCCCAATCGCAGCCAATATAAAACGAATGGCGCATCATATTGGCGGCAAGAGCCGGCAGTTCTTCAAAGCGGCTTTCGATCGTGGAGGGGCTTTCGATCCGGATGGACGTGACGAAAGGAAAAACGCAATGGACGCGTATTTTCCCTTCATAGCAAAGCTTGCGGATAAAAAGGTCTATCGGCAACGCGGCGCCTGCCCTCAGCTCTTCTTCATAAAACGACGCCAGCTTGCCGACCGATTGCGGATTGACGAGAAACGAGCTGGTCGCGCCAAAAACAAGCTCGCGCATATCCAGAATTTCGAAAGTGGCCTTTTTAATTTTTCCCTGCGCATCGCGTTGCACGCTCGTGTCGTAAGCGGCTTTATAGCCGGGGCAAAGCGCATTCGAAACTGGGACGGAGACATCGGTAAAAATAATATCGGCCTTCGCCAGATGGCCGCCGTCGATAACCAGATCGAGAATGCCTTCCATTTGCGGCGACAGGACGACGTCGTCCTCGATCACATGCAGGGGCTGGGTGCAATTCCTGTTTTCCGTCAACAACCTGTAATGCGAGATGAAGCAGCCAAGTTCCCCCTCCTTCAAAGGCAGGGGGTTGGGAAAATTAAGCGAGTTTCCGTCGCTTGCGGGAAAACGCGCGTAACGACTCTCAAGGCCGCAACGAGCCAATTCGCCTTCGATATCCGCGCGGCGGTCGGGACTGCGATCGAGGTTAATGTAAAAACCGGCGTATTTCATGAAAAAGGAAGGGATTTGTTTCCGAGTTTTAAATTCTAGTCCACGATCTTGCCTGATGGAAGCTTTATTAAAAAACAAGGCGTTGGCGTCATTTTTCTGCGGGAATGAAAATTGACGCAACGCCCACAAATCGTTAATGTCCCACGCTTAATAAACCATAACCCTTGAACGTTTTTATCATGCATCCCTATCGCACCCATACCTGCGGCGAACTTCGCCTTTCTCATAAAGACCAGACCGTCCGGCTTTCCGGCTGGGTGCATCGCAAACGCGACCACGGAAGCCTTTTGTTTATCGATCTGCGCGATCATTACGGCATGACGCAATGCGTGATCGACCGATCCAGCCCTCTTTTGCCCGCCGTCGAGCAGGTTAAGAATGAAAGCGTCGTCACGATCACGGGCAAAGTCGTGCAGCGCCCCGCCGACACCCGAAACGAAAAATTGCCGACCGGAGAAATAGAAATCGACATCGCGGAATTTTTGGTGCAAAGCGCGGCGGAGCCTTTACCGCTTCAGGTCAATGCCGAGTTCGACACCGAAACGGGCGAATCCACGCGCCTGCAATACCGCTTCCTTGACCTGCGCCGCGAACAAATGCAGCGCAATTTGAAACTTCGTTCGGACGTGATCGCTTCGCTGCGCCGCCGGATGTGGGCGCAAGGCTTCCGCGAATATCAGACGCCGATTCTCACGTCCTCAAGCCCCGAAGGCGCGCGCGATTTTCTGGTGCCTTCCCGCCTTCACGCGGGAAAATTCTACGCGTTGCCGCAAGCGCCGCAGCAGTTCAAGCAGCTTCTGATGATTGCGGGCTATGACCGCTATTTCCAGATTGCGCCGTGTTTCCGCGACGAAGATTCCCGCGCCGACCGCAGCCCGGGCGAATTTTACCAGCTCGATTTCGAAATGAGCTATGTCACGCAGGAAGACGTATTCAATACGATCGAACCCGTCATTCACGGGGTTTTCGAGGAATTTGCTGACTTCAATAAAGAAAAGAAATGGACGGTCGATTCGCTGCCGTTTGTTCGCATCCCCTTTGACGAAGCGATGCTGAAATACGGCTCGGACAAGCCGGATTTGAGGAATCCGTTGCTCATTACGGATGTCACAAGCGTCTTTAAACGCGCCGATGTCGAATTCCGCGCGTTTCGCGAAATTATCAACAAAGGCGGCGTCGTCCGCGCCATTCGCGCGCCGAAAGTTTCCGCGCGTCCGCGCAGCTTCTTCGACAAGCTCAACGACTGGGCGAAGGAAATAGGAGCGCCGGGGCTTGGCTATATCACGTTTGAAAACGGCGCAGGCAAAGGCCCGATCGCGCGTTTTGTCGTGCCGGAAGCGCAGAAAGAATTGCGCGCGTTGTCGGGCTGCGAGGACGGCGACGCCGTATTCTTTGTCTGCGACGAAAAGTCCAAAGCCGCGAAAATGGCCGGAGCGGCGCGCACGAAAATCGCGGAAGATATGGATGTCATCGAAAAAGACGCTTTCCGTTTCTGCTGGATCGTCGATTTCCCGATGTACGAATACGACGAGGAACGCAAGAAAATCGACTTTTCCCACAATCCCTTCTCGATGCCGCAGGGCGGCCTCGAAGCTCTGCAAACGCAAGACCCTTTGACGATCAAGGCGTTTCAGTACGATATTGTTTGCAACGGCATCGAGTTGTCGTCGGGCGCGCTTCGCAACCATCTGCCCGAAGTCATGTATAAGGCGTTCGAAATCGCCGGATACACGCGCGAGGAGTTGGAAACGCGCTTCGGCGGCATATTATCGGCTTTAAAACTTGGCGCGCCTCCGCACGGCGGCTCGGCTCCGGGGGTTGATCGCATCGTCATGCTTCTTGCCGACGAACCCAACATTCGCGAGATCATCGCCTTCCCCTTAAATCAACAGGCGGAAGATTTAATGATGCAGGCGCCTAATACCGTTCCGCCCGACAGGCTGAAAGAACTGCACATCAAGCTCGATCTGCCTGTAAAAAAACAAGCGGAAACGAAATAGCTATTCCAACGCGAACAATTTCTGAAAATGCGCTAACGCGAACATTTTTTTGACTTGCCCTTCGACGCCTTTGATGACGAGGCTTTTCTGTTTTTTCTCGACGGCGTCGTGCGCCAAAAGCAACATGCCGAGAGCCGCCGAATCGACGAATTCAAGCTTATCCATATGAAAAACGATTTGCCGGATGTTCTCGTCGGCCTCTATTTTCTTTAAAATTTCCCGAAATGCCGGATGATCCCCAAAGGTGAAAAAGCCGCAAAGATCGACGTCAAAGACCCCCTCTTGCGTGTGTTGGACAATGTCCATCGCTTTCCTCCCGAAACTTTGTTTCAGGCTACCAGCAAGTCTTTCCAAAAACAACTTTGACGAGAAAAACGGGGATTAAATCTCGCTTCGCCGTTTTCCTCAAATGTTGTATGAGAAACCCATGTCGTCGGACATCACAGAAAATCAATTTGCGGAAAGCATCCGCGACCGGCTCGTCAAGCAGCTCGTTGCCGTCAACGAACAGCTTGAGCAGTTCGCCTACGTCGCCTCGCATGATCTGCGCGAACCCTTGAGAATTATCGTTTGCTTCACCGACCTTCTGGCCAAGGAATACGGCGACAGGCTGGACGACACGGGGCGCAAATACATGGAAATCAACCGGCAGGCGGCGAAGAAAATGGAAGCGATGGTCGCCGACCTTTTGGAATACGGGCGCTTGGGGCAAAGCGTCGACCGCCGCGCCGAAACGGACTGCAACGCTATTTTGCAGCAAGCCTTGGATGCCTTGAGCGAATCCATAAAATCGACGCAAGCCGATATCCGGAACGATCCCCTGCCGACGGCATGGGCCAACCCGCTTCACCTCTCGCGCCTGTTCCAGAATCTCATCGGCAACGCGCTGAAGTATCAAACCGTCGGCAAGCCTCCGGTCATTCGCATCGCCGCGAAAGATAAAGGCGATCATTTTTTGTTCTCCGTTTCCGACAACGGCATCGGGATCGAACCGATGTATCTGGAAACTATTTTCGCCCCGTTTAAACGGCTGCATAGCGACGATCAGTACGCCGGAACCGGCATCGGCCTTGCGATTTGCAAGCGGATCGTGGAGGGATTCGGCGGAAAAATTTGGGCCGAATCGGCGCCGGACGAAGGCAGCGCCTTCTTCTTCACGTTGCCGAAAAGAGCGCCTCAGCAAGAATAGGTATTATGCGTATGGCAGCGCGACGATTTTCGACCAATACTTCACGACGCTGGCCATGCACTCCACATATTCTTTCAACTCGACGGCCTTCTGAATAAACCCCGCCGCGCCCAACCGGTAGGCTTCGATCATGTCCCCCATGCTGATGCTGTTGGTCAAAATCACCACGGGTATTTTCTGCAGCTTGGAATTTTTCTTGATCGATTTGAGAAACGTCAATCCGCTGACCTTCGGCAGGGAAAGATCGAGCATAATAAGAGCGGGCAGTTTCTGGTTAAACTTCGTTTCGTGATTTTGCAGAAAATCCATTGCCGTGTCGATGTCGTGAAACGTCTGCACGTCGACCGATCCTTCGTTTTCGTTCAATGCCTTTTTGAACAAGATGACATCGGCGGGATTGTCTTCGATCAGAAGAATGCGAAAAGTTTCCGCTCTCGTTTTCTGTATCAGGCTGGGATCGATGCGCTCGCCGATGGATTCTTCCAAGCGCAGCCCCTCGTAAAAATAATTGGGGGGCACGTTAAGAATCCTCGCGAACAAAAGCAGCTTGCCCGCCGACACGTGGCTGGCGCCCGTCTCGTACTTCTGCATCTGCTGATAAGAAAACCCCATCAGTTCCGCAAGTTCGGACTGACTGAGTTTAAGAAGCTTTCGCCTGTCCCTGATACGCTGGCCTATGTAGGCATAGATTGATTCTTGATGTTCCGTAGTATTCATGCATGCCTCGAATCAAAAATAGAGTGTCAATTTGGGCAATAATTCAATCCATATACAACCTTGGATTGCAAGCCTTTACCCATAATCACATTAGAGTATGCACAATTTATTAATTTTTTGCCTATTTTCCCTAATGTAAGAGCATCTTAGCCTTTTCCTACAGTTAGTTTAGAAAATATCGAATTTTGTGACTATTGGACAACACAAACTATAAGTTGTATTATTGAAAGAAATACCGACTAAGACCAATTAAAATGTTTATCCGTTCTAAAACTTTTTAATTGAGACTGTCCTTCTCTTTTCCACCACCTCTTATCCCCGTGCAACCCTTTATCGGCACTATCGAAATTGAGTTGCCCCCGATAGATTTCCGCCGGTTACACTTAATCGCGGAAACGGAAGGGGAAAAGGCGTCCTTTTTGGAAATCTTTTTCAAAACCGCGGAAGAGACTATCGCCGAGATGAAAGAAGCAAGCTGCAAAGACGCGAACGCTGAGTGGAAGAACGCCGCGCATAAACTGCGTGGCGCTTCGGCGAACATCGGCATGGCTGCGTTGGAAAAGCTTTGTCTCGACTCCGAAAGAATAACATGGGCCGCAAGCGGCGCGCGCGGCGACATGCTGCAAAAGATCGCGGATGAAATCGCGCGCGTCAAAAATTTCATCGCGGAGAAAGACCCTTTTCTCCTTGTCTCCGGAATATAAAATCATGCCTTCCATCGGGACTTCCGAAATATCCCAGCAGATTCTTTCCTCGCCAATTTTGATCGTGGACGACGTTAAGATTAACTGCGTCTTTTTGGAAAAAACGCTGCATGCTCGCGGCTTTAATAATTTGCTGTCCGTCGCCAGCGCGGAAGAGGCTCTCGCCAAAATCAAGGATTTCCGGCCCGATCTTGTCTTGCTCGATATTCTGATGCCGAACGGCATGGACGGATTCGAATGTTGCGAAAAATTGCGGCGCCAGAGCGAATACCGCGACCTTCCCATTTTGGTCGAAACCTCAATCATCGAGCCGGAATTGCGCGTCAAGGCCTTCAAAATGGGCGCGACGGATTTTGTCAGCAAGCCCCTTGACGCCGACGAGCTTTGCGCCCGCGTGCTCGTGCATCTGGAAAAACGCCACTCGCTCAAGATCCTTCAGATTTACAAAAATCGCATCGAAACCGAACTGGAAAGCGCGAGGCAGCTTCAGATCGGCATCTTGCCGGAACCCGACAAAATTGAAGAATGCGAACGGCGCTGCGGGTTGGCGTTCGCGGCGGCGTTCGAGTCCGCATCGGAAATAGGCGGCGATTTTTGGGGCATGCAGCCGCTTTTTCCCCACCAAACGGCTTTCTGGCTGGTCGATTTTTCGGGACACGGCATGCCCGCCGCGCTTAACGCTTTCCGGCTACACGCCTATCTAAAAGAACCCTCTCCCGAAGCCGCGCGCCCGGGCGACTATTTATCCCGCCTCAACGACAAGCTTTTAAACCTTCTGCCGCGCGGCCAGTTCGCCACCATGTTTTACGGCATCGTCGATACGCAAAGCGGCCAATTGTTTTACTCCCGCGCCTATATGCCGGATCCCATCCTTCTGCACCGCGCAACGGGCAAAGCCGAAAAACTGGACGGCAGCGCGCCTCCTCTCGGCATAGGCATGCATCTTTATTCGACTCAGACGATTCCCTTTACCCCGGACGACGTGTTGATTTTACACAGCGACGCCTTGACGGAGACCGTCGACGAAAAAGGGGAATTCATTTCGGAGGAACAACTCATGGAATGGATCGAGAAAAATTCCTCCGCGTCCGTTCCGGAACTCAAGGATAGTCTCTTGGCCCGATTCAAAGAACATGCCGGCGGCGACTTGCGCGACGATCTGACGATCGTCGTTTGCGCGCGCGTAAAAACTTAAGAAGGACTTTCGCCGTGTCCCTTTTCCCTTCGCGTAGATTCAAGATCAAGACGCTCGATGAAGTGCCCGGCGTTTCCCGCGTTCTTGCCGAAAGCTTTCCCTTCCCCGAAAAATTCAGGATCGGCATTCACGAACTTCTCATCAACGCCATCGAACACGGAAATCTCGGCATCGGATTCGAGGAAAAAACCGCGTTGCTTCGCGAGGAAAAATGGGAAGAAGAAACGAGGCGCCGCATGGCCCTCCCGGAATACCGCGACAGGGACGTTGATATTCGGCTTTTTAAAAACGGCGCTTTTTGCTGCTTAAGCATCGCCGATCGGGGAAATGGATTTCTTTGGAGAGAGTATCTGCGGGGCATAACGAGCAGCGCAAGGCCCAATGGCCGCGGGCTTTTGATGGTCCTCTCCTGCGGTTTTGACCGCTTTGCCTTCAACGCGTCCGGGAACAGGGTCGCCTGCGCGACGAGAACCCCTTAAGACCACTCTTTCTTTACCGCACGCCGACAGCGCCGCGCAGATCGGCTTTGTCCAGTTTGGCGCCGCGCAGGTCGGCGCCGGTCAGATTGGCGTCAAGAAGCGTGGCTCCCTCTAAATTGGCGTCGCGCAAATCCGCGCCGGCCAAAAGCGTCCTTTCGAGATTCGCGCCGCGCAGGTTCGCGCCGCGCAAGTACGCCTGTTGCAAATTCGCGCCCGAAAAATTCGCCGGCCAGGAAGTGGGATTCAGCGAACGCGAGATCGGCATCGGCGAAAAATCGACGTATTGGAAATTGGCGCTGTCAAGACGCGACATGGAAAGGTTTACGCCCCGGCAGTCCGATTTTTCGAAAGAAGCGCCGCAGGCGTTGCTGTCCGACAAATCCGACATCGTAAACACGGCGTTTTGGAAGGACGCTCCGTCCAGAAGGGCTTTCTGCAGGCTTGCCGCCTGCAATTGAACGCCGTCCAGCAAGACGTTCGAAAGATTAAGGCCGACAAGATCGGCGCGCTTGCCTTCGCGTCCGAGGGTATTGACCCAAATGCGATGCTCCGCGATGATTTCCTTGATGCTGTGCTCAAGGCTTTCAAGCGAACGCGACATCTTGGCGTTCGTAAAGGTATCGGGCGCAAAATCGTCGACATGCACGAGGCTGGCGGTAAGATCGGCGCCGTCGAAGGTGGCTCCTTCAAGATTGGAATGCAGAAGGACGGTCGAACTCATGTTTGCGTTGGTGAAGTTGCAGCCCCGCAGATCGGCGTTTTCGAACATCACGCCGTGCAAATTGCTGCCCATGAAATTCACGCCGTTGAGCTTCGCGCCCTTAAAGTTCGCGAAGCTCAGATTGGTCGAAAGCTCGATGGCGCTCGAGAATTTTGCGCGCTGCGCCGTGGCGTTCATAAAAACGGCGTCGCTAAGCCGGAGCTTTGCGTCGATGTTGCGAACGGAGTTCAACCCTCCCCCGCGCTCGTGATGCAAAAGCAGGCCGTCGGAAAGATTGGCGTCATTCAGGATCGTGTTGGTAAAGTTGACTCCCCTCATTTGCGCGCCGCGCAAATCCGCTTGGCTGAGATCGGCGTTAAAATAATTTCCGTGATCCATCGTCGCGCCGAAAAAATTGGCTTGCCGGAGCTTGCAATGCGAAAAATTAGCGTAGTTCAGGAACGCGCCGACAAATTCGGCCGAAGATAAATCTTTCACGGAAAAATCAAGCCCGTGCCCCGTCTCCATGGAAATATCGAGGCGCCTGCCGCCGCGCACGCCGCGCATAAACTTATCATGCTGCAAAATCATCTCGGCAAGCTCGCTTTGGATGACAACGGGCATGGGAGTCCAAACCTTTAGAGGTTGATATTAAACGATGATGATAACCCCATTCTGGTGAATTTTGGGTAAAGAACCCGTGGTTTTATTCCCACTCTCAGCCGCTTTAAGCCATATCCGGCGAACCTTGAAAACGGAAAGTTCCGTAATGCGCGAGGCGGCTTTGCGGATCGAGCCATATTTTGCCGCCGATATCGCGCCAGCGGCGGCAAAAAGTGAAGTCTTCGCTTAAGTAAACGTTCGTTCCGGGTTCGATCATGCAATCGAACAAAGCGTATTGATTGTCGCTGCGCTCCTTTGGAATCGGATAAACGTGAGCGAGGGTGTATTTCGTCTGCGAATAAGCGAAGATCATGCGTTCGAGGCAGGAACGGCGAAGCATCATAAAACCGCTTCCGGCGTAGACGCCCGTAATAAATCCGTTTCGGTGCTCTCTTTCCTTTTCGGGGCACGGCAAGCCGACGAAGTGCAGTCCCGTTTCGGCAAGCTTATCGATGTCCATATCGGGCGACATTTTTTCCTTCGCCTGCGTCCAATCGTAATTTTTGACCGGATACATGCCCGCCACGACTTCGTGATTGAATTTCAGCATGCGATGCACGTCTTCGGGATGAAACGAGATATCCGCGTCGATAAACATCAAATGCGTGGCGTTTGGCATGTCGAGAAAAGTCGCCACCAGCTTATTGCGGCTGCGCGTGATGAGAGAATCGCCGCCCAAAAGGGCAAGACTGACGTCAAAATCGTTACGCGAAGCGTACCCCATAAGCTGAATGATGGATTCCATGTATCCCTGCACAACGAGTCCGCCGTAACAGGGGGTTCCGATGAGAATGAAAGGTTTCATAAAAAAGGGGATTCCGGGCAGAAGATAAGGGGTCTTGAGGCTCAGGGAGCATATATTTCGCGTTTACGCAATAAAATCAACCAAAAGTTAAAAAAGTTTATCCCATACTTTCGCGATTTGGTCTTAAAATGGCGCGTTTCCTAAATCTTTTCAGGTCTCCGTGGCAAACCTCTTTTCCTTCATTTTCCGGCGTTTTCGCGGCCTCGCGGGAGGCATAGCCCTGCTTGCTTTCGCGCCAAGCCTCGCTTTGGCCGATGTTTACGTCACGACGCCGCCGGAAACGGATCAAATATCCGCCCTCTTCTTCGGCCTTTTGATCGGCGTCGTTTTATCGGCCGCCGCTTACCTGTTTTTTATCTGGGTGGTGATGCGCGACCGCGGACAGGTTTTTCTGATTATCTTTCTTTTGTGCCTTTGCGCGAACATTTTCAGTTCGAACGATTTGCTGATGGGCAAGATCGGGTTCTACGACCCTACCGGCCGCGATTTTCTGGCGAATCTCAGCCTGATCGCTTCGTGGATATTCGCCCTGTTCTTTACTTTCTATTTTCTCGAACTCGACATCAACAGCCCCTCGTTCAAGGTTCCTTTCGTCCTTATCGGCATTTTGCTGGCGTTCGCCCTGATCTATTCCCTGATCGACCCTACGCTGATTTATTACGCGATGTCGCCGATCGGAACGGTTGTCCTTGCCTCCATTCTTATCGCAGGGCTTTCGGGCGTTCTCAACAGCACCAGCGGCAGCATGGTTCATCTTATCGCCTTTGTTTGTTTTCTGGGCGGCATTCTGGCCGAGCCCGCCTACGTCCTCGGCTTCATCAAAACCGAAGCCGAGGTCAAAAACTCCATCTGCATCTCTTTCGCCCTGTCCGCCATGATGTTCGCTATCGTCATCGCCAGCCAGTTTGCGGCGCGGCAAGACGAGAAGGAAAAGGCTTTGGCTCTCAGCAACGAGCGTTTTACTCTGGCGACGAGGGGCGCTAACGAAGGATTGTTCGATTGGAACTTGCAGACGGGCGAGGTCTTTTTCTCGGACCAATTCCGCAGAATTCTCGGGTTTCGCCTCGTCAACGGCGCGGAGGGGCTTAAAAAATGGGTCAGAATGATGCCGGCCCCCTACCGCTGCCTTGTGACCCAAACCGTCCGCCGGTTCCGCCGCAACGCCACGGCCGTCACGCTGACGGTCGAATACTGCATCGAACGGCCAAACGGCGAACGCCGCTGGCTGCATTCCAAAGCCGTCGCCGTGCGCGACAGAATAACGCAAAGAGTCCTGCGCATGGTGGGATCCACCAGCGACATCACGGAGCGTAAAAAGGGCGAATTCGCCCTGCTCGCCAGCGAAGCGCGCTTCCGCAGCATCCTTGAGGCCCATCCGGTTCCGGTTCTGATCGTCAGCCTCGGTTCAGGCTCGATTTTCTACGCGACTCCGGGATCCGAGCAGCTGTTGGGAATGAAACGGGAGGACATCGAAAAGAATTTTCTCGAGCATTTCATGCCCGATCTCGAGATGCGCGGCAGTATTATGAGGGATATCGCATCGGGAAACCCCGTCGATGCGGTCGAAACGAAAATCCTGCGCGGCGGAGCGGAAATCGCGGTAGCCGTCTCCGCGCGCGGCCTCACTTATCAAAACGAAGACGCGATGGTTATGGGAATCGTCGATCTGACCGAGAGCAAGAAGGCCCAAGCGCAAATCGCCCAGCAGCAGGAAGCCCTGCAGCAAAGCGAGAAAATGGCGGCCTTGGGCGGTCTGCTTGCCGGCGTCGCGCATGAATTGAACAATCCCTTGTCGGTCGTCGTCGGTCAATCGACTTTACTGATGGAAGGCGCTCCCGAAGCCAAAGTCGCCTCGCGCGCCGAAAAAATATTCAAGGCCGCCGATCGTTGTTCGAGGATCGTCAAAAGCTTTCTCGCGCTGGCGCGCCGCAAACCGCCGGAACGCAAGCCCGTCGATTTAAACCAGATCGTCCGGTCTTCCCTCGAATTGCTCGGTTATCAGCTTAAAACCGGCGATATCGAGATCGTGACGACCCTCGATCCGGGCTTAAGGGAAATCACCGGCGACAGCGATCAGTTGACGCAGGTTGTCACCAATCTCGTCCTCAACGCCGCGCAGGCTCTGGACGGATGGAAAGGAAAAAGACGCATTGATGTCGCCAGCCGCCGCGATCCCGATGGGTCTTTCTTGCTTATCGTCGCCGATACGGGGCCCGGCATTCCGCCGGATTTGCGTTCGCGCATTTTCGAGCCTTTCTTCACCACCAAAAGCAGCAAGGGAGGCACGGGGGTTGGATTGGCTTTGTGCCTCAATATCGTCGCGGCGCACGGCGGCGAAATCGTTTTAAGCGAAACTTCGGGCGGAGGCGCAACCTTTACCGTCAAGCTTCCTTTCTCGGAAAAATCATCCGCCGACGATAACGCGCCGCAAAGCGAGGCTTCTCTTGTTCTTGCGCCTCTTACTCTCTTATTGGTCGATGACGAGATCGAACTGGCGCAGACTCTCGCCGACCTTCTGGAGCCGGAAGGCCACGCGGTTGATATCGCGGTGAACGGAGCCATCGCCATGGAGAAGCTGCGCAAACGCAAGTTCGACGCCATTATCAGCGATTTACGCATGCCGGTTATGGACGGCCCCGATTTCTACGAAGCGTTACAACACGAGTTGCCTTCGTACCTAAACAGGATTATTTATGTCACGGGGGATACTCTTTCCTCCCGCGTTCAGGAGTTCCTGAACAGTCACAGCGTTCCTATCGTCGAGAAGCCCTACCGCCTCAGGGACATTCGCAGCGCCCTAAGCGATCTAGTTAAGAATGCGACCCATAAACAGTGACGAAGGTATGGCGATATGCGTCTGCTGGTAATCGATGATGAAGAAGATATCTGCGATCTCGTCGCCGAAATCGGCGAGCGGCACGGCCTAGAGGCGCGAACGATCAGCAACGCGGAAAACGTGCCCCAGCTTCTGGCCGATTTCCCTCCCGACGTTATCATGCTGGATTTGATGATGCCGGGCACAGACGGCGTCGAACTTCTGCGCCTGTTGTCGGAAATGGCGAAAAACGCGCAAGTGTGCCTCATCAGCGGCAGCGACGCGCGCGTTCTCAACAGCGCGCGCCGGTTGGGCAGCGCTCACGGACTTAACGTCGTCGCCGCTTTGGAGAAACCGTTGAGCATTCAAACGCTCAACGCCTTTTTCGATCTGGTCTCAAAAACAGGCAAAGGGCAAGGCGCCGAGGTGCGGGCGCTTGCAATCGAAAATGGCGAGTTTTGTCTTTATTATCAGCCAGTTATTGAGCTTTCTTCGCGCTCCATCAAAGGCGTCGAGGCCTTGGCGCGCTGGCAGCATCCCAATCGCGGCATTTTGTTGCCCGATACGTTTCTTGAGCAGATCACCGACGACGGCCTTATGCAAGACCTGACGAATTTCGTCATCAAAACTTCGGTGCAGCAAGCCGCCGCTTTGTATCAGGCGGGCGAACGGATGACGATGGCGATGAACATAACCGCCTCGACGCTTCTCGACCTCTCGTTGCCGGATCAGATTTCGGACGTGTGCAAACAAACCGGTTTGCCGTCGGAAATGCTTATTCTCGAAGTGACGGAAACCGAGGCCATGCGCGACGTCACGCGCACGATGGATGTCTTGTTGCGCATGCGCCTGCGCAATATCGGCGTTTCAATCGACGATTTCGGAACCGGCCATTCGTCCTTGCGCGAACTCCAGCGCATGCCGTTCAGCGAGTTGAAGATCGATAAAAGCTTCGTCACCGATATGGCGAACAACAAGGATTGCGCGGTTATCGTGAATTCGGTCATCGACCTTGGGCATAATCTGGGATTGAAAGTGATCGCCGAAGGGATAGAAGACCAGCGCGCGTGGGAGATGCTGCGGGATAAAGGCTGCGACTTCGGCCAAGGATATTTTATGGGACGTCCGATGACGGCGGCGAACCTCGGCCCGTGGATAGAAAGCTGGCGCAAAAAGAAAGACTGACCGCCGGTTATTTACACCAACGGATTAGGTCAGGACTCAAAGTTAGAGCGCGATCCTCCAATGACGAAAGACCGCGCTCTAAAAGTATCCTACTGAATAGCCAAAATCTGGTAAAAATAGTACGGCGAAGTAGGTCCGCCGGCCGTGGTTGGAGCCAAAGTTAAAGTGGTATCATAAATGCATCCAACCCCTACGCCGCTCAGATCCGGCCCGGCCTGGCTTCCACCGTTTTCCAACGTCCAGGTCGCCCCAGTCGCAGGAAAAACACCATTATGGAGCAATTGGGCAGTAGCAGCCGTAGTGCCGCTAAACACCGTTGTGGCCGTTGTATTATATCCCGCAGTTCCCGTCGACCGACTATTGACTTCCGCGCATACGCCAGCCGAAACAGGCAGGAAGGCGATAACATCGTTCGCATTTCCAGACCCAATCCCGGCAGGCGTTCCCTGCGCGAAAATCCACGTGTCGTACATCGGGTTATTCGCCATGCCGACCGATGGCGGCGCAATGCCGCCGCCCGTCGGGGCGAACAGGCCATTATTAACAGTCGTATCGGTATAGCTGAAATTAACAAGCTGGGGACTGAGCCCCCCTTCCAGCGTGATCTCATCCATGCCGAGTCTCAGATTCTCGCCGATCTGCACCAGAGCCGACGATTTCGTTTTATTGGTTTCCGAACCTGTGCTGGCCGTGAACGTTCCGCTCCCCGCCGCAATAGCCGACGCAAGAATGGCAAGAATGGCGATGATAAAAAGGATAGGGCCAATTGCGATTCCCGCATTTTGACTCATCCGTATCTCTTTTGCTTGCAACGCTATCATTCCTCATTCCTCCGTTAACTTGGGTTACAAAAACCACGCTTACTGCCGCGTGGCCGTCAATGACCGATTAGCCCGCTCCATACGCCGCTATGAAAAGGGCTAGAGAAACCCGAAAGACCAAACTGATTCTTTTCATTCAAGCTTTTTCCGCACTTAAAGTCAAGAACTAGGGCCCAGATTCTAAGGCTGTGGCATGGAAAACACGACTTTTTCTCCCGACACAGAGGCGCTCATGAGTCCGCGCCCGTTACCACACGTGTCGCCTACGCAAAATTCCCGCAACGTCCAACGGTATTGGGGCGACATCGTATCGATATAGCTGAGCGCATTCACCCATTGATGAAATTTGATTCCCTCATCGCTTTTGATCGTCAGCATCGGCTTTTCACCCGGCCTCGTATCAATCTTGATATCGGGGAATTGATGCTGAAGCCGCTCGATGACAACTTGAATCTCGTGAAGGCTCATGGGCGTGCTTGCGACAACGGGCAATGCGGGTTCGACGGCGATGGCTGCCGCCGCTTCTCTTTTGGAGGAAACGGCGCCATGAACCGCAAAAACGGCCAAAATCAGCATGACGAGAGCCGCAAGCCAGCAAGCGCTGATGACGATCGCCGTCGATTTATCGAGACTGGCCAGAACTTTGGAGATCACGCGCGGAGAGAAAATCCGGACCAGAAATTTGGGAGCGATAATCATTATCGTTTCTCCTTTTTGGTCGCTTCGTAATCGATTTCGGCCTGATTGCCGATAAACGCCCCTTGCTCGGTCGTATCGATGTTTTTCCCGCCCATCGCGGAGATGCTTTCCGCCGTGGCATTGGGGGGAACGACGGCGCGCCACCGCGTGCCTTTGTCGCTTATGTCATAGACCGTCAGGAGGCCGTTGAGCGACAACAGCCCGTCATTGACGCTCAGAAACTTTCCGATTTGTTCGCGCAGGGGGCTGTATCGAAGATCCTCCACTTCCTGCAAAAGCTTCATCGATTTGGCCTGAGTGTGCTCGATTGCGGCGGAAAGATCATGCCGCGACGAAATCATCGACATGCTCGCCAACAGCCACACGAGAAAGGTCACTCCGACGATCGACAGGGACGCTAACACGGAAAGCGTCGATAGGATGCGGCGCGCGCGATCCTCGAACAGGGAAGCGGAATACCACGGCACGGGAGCCATCTGCCCGACGTGGAAAAGATCGATATTGACGATGCTGGCTTTGCTGCCCAACTCGTGCGCGGTGCGTTCCGTTTTGGCTTTGATGACGGCTGCCGTGCCGCGATAAATATGAAGTTCTTCCGCCGTTATCACCATTAAGACGGCCAGTTCTTCGCCAAAATAGGTATAACAAACCGGCAGGCCGGATATGCTTTCGGCCGTCGGCAGCAGGGTCGCCAAAGGACACCACGAATTCGTATGCGAGGCGAGGTCGGACGACCTGACTGCCAGATACCAGATTGTGTTCCCGACCGCTTGCCAAGCGATGTGCACGCGTTCGCTGTCGCACGCTTCAACGGCGGCGTTCCAGACGATCGCTTCTTCCTCGCCAGCAACGCGCGGGCAGATTCCGCCGATAATATCGGGAGGGAAAAAGGGGTCCCCGACGTTGCCGATAGACCCCATCAACGACCGTATCAGGGAAGAGGAGGATTCGGAAACGATGTCGCCGGACGCAGAAGAGGCTTGGGCGCCGTCAAAGCTCTCCCTTTGCCCCATCATTCCCTGCCTGAGGACCTGTTTCGTTTGTTGGATGTATTCGCCAATGCCCATTTTGCCCTTTCACTAGCCAGCCCTCGGAAAGGTTTTTCTCTCCGACGGCAATAATACCTCCCTCTGCCTTACGACCGCAACCCCTTAAGGCTGTCGAGGAAGCTTTGATTCTGAACCATCAACAAATAAATCATAGTCAAGACCGTGGCGCCCGCCAAAACCATCAGGATGACGATGCCTGAAATGGCCAGCCGTCGCTGATCCGCCTTGGCCATAAGCCCGCGTTCCTCGGCAATCGCCTGATAGACTTCCGCCAGTTGATCGACGGATTGAATCGTCATGATCTGGTCGCGTTCGCCCTTCATCAGGGGCCAGCGGGACAAAGCATGGGAGGGTTCGACGCCCGCCATGACGCGGTTTTTGCTTTCCGACCAGTAAAGACGGCAAGAGGGCTCGTTGACGCTCTCGATAATGATGTCGAGCGCGTCGGCCAAAGGCACTTTGCCGTTCAGCAAACGTTGCATCAGCTTACAGCTTTCCTTCATGCTGACGTTGCGCAGATATGAGGACATGATCGGCGTCTTCATCAGCATCTTGGACGTGAAGTGATCCGGCTTTTGCCGATTGAACCAGTAAAGGGCGACGAACGCCGCGCCGCCGACGATAAGGGCGGTCACGACGATTAAAAGAGTCATGTTAACGGCTGTCGCAATGCCGATCGCGTGGTCAAATCTTTGAATTGCCTCCGGATCCGTCGCTTTCGTGCCTTGGCTTTTCAGATAGGGAATAAATCCGAATTGCGCGCCCCAAATCGTGCCGACGATGTTGACGATATCGAACGACAGCCAACTGAGCGCGGTGACGATGACTTTCGTTTGCTTGCCTTTTTCTTCGGTATGCTCGATGGCGTGCTGAATGACGCCTTTAAGATCGCCCGCCCGTTCCCCCGCCGTGATGATGGCCATCGTGGCCGCGTCCAGAAGACGCAAGGCGCGCAACGCGTCGGAAAAAGAACCGCCGCCTTTAAGCACCGTCCGCGTCGGCAAGAAAGCCAGACGCCTTTTGGGATCGGTCTCGCCTTCGATGATGTTCAAAAGGGCCGTTCCCGCCGAAGTCGTCGCGCCCTGAAAACGCAAGGCGCGTAAAAGCTGAATCTGCCAGTCGCGGGAACGAACGTCGGCCCATTCGAAAAGACTTGGCTTTTGTTCGCGGATATCGACGGTATAGAAACCGCTGTTATGCAGTTGGCGCCGGACGGCGTGCTCATCCGGAAGATAAAAATCGTCTTCCATGATTGTCACCGCACCGTGTCGCATCTGGGCGTATTTGGCGTGAAAAAGCTTCATGCCTTTCTACCCTCTTCCGTGCGTTGTCGACGCCACTTCCTCGATCAACATGGCGGCTCCCATGTTGGCGTCTATGGCGTTGCGCCTGATCAAATCGACGATCGATTGCCGGCGAGGTATGTAGACCGTTCCCGGCACGTCGATGATCGACGAAGAGACGTTCGACACCAGCATTTCCGTGATCGCGCGGCGGCTGGCTTGATCTTCGGGCGGAAACATCGCTTCCAAAGCCAATGTCCGCCCGAGAAATCCGCTGTTTCCGCAAAGATCGCATCCTTCCCTGTCCGCCAGCGCCAGAGAAGCGTCCGGCGCAAGGCCTATTTCTTCGCAACGCTCTTTGGTTTCAAAAATTTCCAAGGCTTTTTTGGTTTTGTGGCAGGCAGGGCAAACGGTCTTCACAAGGCGCTGCGAAAGGCTGGCGATCAACGCGTGCCCCAGAATGTAAAGACCGCTGGTGCGGTAAACGGAAGAAAGAAATCCGTCGATGCGGTCGAGCGTGTGCAGGGCGTCGACGGAGTGGACCGTCGTGATCACGATGTGGCCGGATTCGGTCGCGCGCAACGCCGCTTCGACCGTATCGCCGTCGCGCATTTCGCCGACGATGATGACGTCGGGATCGTGCCGCATGAGGGCTCGGATGATGTCGGCGATGGAATTGGCGGAATTGTCCGTCACGGACGTTTGATCGACAAGAGGCATGTCGTATTCGACGGGCGCTTCGACCGAGTAAACGGCGCGCGACGCGCGATCGATTTCCTGGATGATTCCGTAAAGCGTCGTCGATTTGCCCGATCCCGTCGGTCCGCTGACGACGATCAAGCCGCCGTCTTTGGTGTGCCCGTGAATGGCCTTGCGCAAGCGCTCGGCCACGATGGGCGAATGCAAAAACAGCTCGTCGAACGAACGCAGGTTTTCGCGGTCGAGCAAACGCAATGTCAGCTTCTCGCCCGCCGGAGCCACGGGCAAGGCGGCGCAACGAACGTCGATCATGCGCCCCTGCCACTCAAACGCCAAACGTCCGTCTTGCGGATGCTGGCGGTCCGCCGCGTCCATTTTGGCGTCGGTCTTGATGCGCGTGACGATCGGAGCCATGACCCGGTGAGGCACCAGATGCTTATAAACAAGATCGCCGTCAACGCGATAGCGAATCCAGCACCGTGCATCGTCCTCCTGCAAGGACAGATGAATATCGGACGAGCGGCTTTGCAAAGCTTCGGACAGAATATCGTTCACGGCCTCTTCAACCAGCATCGCGTCGTCGGGATCGCGCGCCAGCGCAATCAGAATGCGTAAGAGGCGATCTCCCGCCATTTCGCTTTGCTCGCGCATCAGGCGCGTCAATTCGGCGCGATCCCACGGCTCGACCTCGACGCTCCTGACTTTATGACCGGCGCGCGCCAGAGCTTGAGTGATGCGCAAAAAATCGGCATCGTCCACGCGATCGCCGACCGCGACGCGCAAAACGCCTTGACTCAACTCCAAAAGGCACAACCCCATCGCCGCCTGCGAGGCCGACGGAACATAAAGGCGCAAGGCCTGCATGGTCATGTCCTCGTCGCCGGCTTCTTTGCTTTTGGCCAAATCCCGCTTGCCCGAAGCGAAGCCGTTGCGATGTAAAATCTCGTCGATGGACATCAAACGCCCATTCGACCGGCGCATCGCTTGTTCAGCCAACGCAAGCTCGTAATGTTTCGGTTTTATATTCAGCGCTTCCGCTTGGGAGCGCATCGCATCGACTGGCGGGGACAGTTCGCTCATCTTTTAATGCCCACGATAGGATCGGGACCGCTTTTCGCGTCATTGCCGCCTGTTTTCGCCTGATCGAGCGCCTTCGACACAAATTCCGGCGCGGCCTCGAGCATTAAAGTCGTTTGCTTTCCTCCAACCATAATATCGACGGAGTGCGTCCTGACTTTAATGAGTTTGGCCGTGCCCTCATCCGTTTCGAAATTATCCCCCGTCGCAACAAGCGACGTTTCATCGGTGGGCAACAGAAACAGGGCGCGATCGCCGATTGTGCCAATAAGATAGAGATTGCCGGTATCCTTCTTTTCTGGTTTGGCTTTCTCGGTTGCCGGTTTGCCGCTTTCCAGCGCTGCGCCGGAAACGGGCTGAATTTTTCCCGCGACTTCCTTTTCCAACTCCCTCGCCGAAAGAGGCATGGGCACCGCGCTTTTCGATAGCGCGGAAGCTCCCTCGTTGCCGCTGCCGCCGCCGCTGTTCGCCATCATGCCCGTGCCGCCTTTGGCTTCGCCACGGATGGGAATAACGCTAAAGCCAAGCTTTCCGCTGTGCCGGATGATCAAATCGGTCGAGATAGGCAAAGCTTCTTTCGGTTCCCACAACAACGTGACGGGGCACGATGCGCCGGGCGCAAGCTCCATATCGACGGCGCAGCCGTCCTTGAGCTGCTGAAGCCCATTATCTGCTTCTATCACGTCGATGGAATAAATCTTGATAGGATCGGGGCTGTCATTGACCATGAGAGTCGAACGCACGACTTTTCCGCCGTTGACATTGACGGAACCAAAATCGACCGGCTTAATTTCCTTTGAACTGACGGAAAGCCCCGTCACCTTGTTTTCGCTGGAACCTGAGCCGGAGGTTTTGCCAAACAAACGCGCGCGCGTAATGCGACCGGCGCCGTCATGCGTCATCAATACATCGACGCTCCAAGTGCCCGATCCCGATGGCGTGACCGAAACTTCGACGCTGCAGCGGCTAAGAGGCGCTATGATGCCTTGCTTGGTGCAATCGTTGGCCGTTTCCTCGGCCGTCACTAAAGAGTCGCTGCTGAGAGCGATCTTTTCGATTTTGATCGGCGCATTAGTTTGGTTGACGAAGAAAATGGTCGCGCGCTTTTCGACATTTATCGCCGTTTCGCCGACTTCGATGTCGGCTTTGGGATCGACTTTGACCGCCTCTTCCCCTATGCCTATGCCCGAAGCGCCCGGGTTAAGAAAAGAAGCGTCCCTCGCAAAAGCGGCGTTTGAAAAATACGTCCCCGCCAACACGACAGCGATTAAGAAACGGAAAAATGCGGCAGGATTGTTCATTGTCCCGATCCTCCCGCCAAAGACGCGCGAGACAATGGTAACAGTTTGTCAAACGCGTGCGAAAAATCCGCTTGCGCCGGCTGATCGTTAACAACCGCAGCGTTGTCGGGCGCATTCGATAACTCCTGCATCAAAGAGTCGTCAACTGTGGATTGAATAGGTTGCGGAGAACGAGTTTCCGCAGCAACCGGCGTTGAAACCACGGCAGACTCCGGCTGAACCGGTTCCGGCAAGCGCGCCGCCGGAACGGCGGGAGCCAAGGATAGAGGAACCGGAGCCGAGGGTATGGCGGGCTCAGGCTGGATTGGTTCCGGCAAGCGCGCCGCCGGAACGGCGGGAGCCAAGGATAGAGGAACCGGAGCCGAGGGTATGGCGGGCTCAGGCTGGATTGGTTCCGGCAAGCGCACCGCCGGAACGGCGGGAGCCAAGGATAGAGGAACCGGAGCCGAGGGTATGGCGGGCTCAGGCTGGATTGGTTCCGGCACCTGCGTCGCTGCGACAACCGGCGTTAAGGGAACGGCAGATTCCGGCTGAGCCGGTTCCGGCAACCGCGTTATCGCGACGGCTCGCTGAGGCTTGGGCTTAGGCGGCGTTTGGTTTTCGACGGGCACGGCGTCGCTGGATTCCAGCAATACCTCCGTACCGGGGTCTTTTGACTCATAGATCGGAGTAGAGGCTATGTGAGGCGCCGGAGGCATCGACGCAAGAGGCTGCGAACCGCTTTTGTCGATGATGATGGCTTCGGGAAGAGGTTTGGCGGCTTCTTTGGTTTTGACGCGTTCTTCGTCTTCCCCGTTTTTATCGGAGAATAAAATAATCGACGGTTTCACGATCATCACAAGTTCGCGATTTTCGCGCTGATCGTCGCCGTAAAGAGGCACCGCGCTGTCGCCGCCCGCCGGAAGCCCTTGGCTCGTGGCCGTATCGCTCGACGTCACATACCCCGCCAGCACGAGACTGTCGCCCGGACGGACGCGAAGCACCGTGTTCATCTTTTCGTCGGTCGTATGCGGCAAGTCGATCGTTCCGCCGCCGCTGGGCGTCGGGTTAAGCCCGGCAAGGCCGCCCGGAAGTTCTTTGATCGACAAGTCAAGGTTGGCAAACACCACGCCGTTTTCGTAACTGCCCGCAACATTGATCGCAAGGCCCGTATCAAGCGTATCGGTGCTGACCGTATTCGTGCTGGAATTGCCGGAGGTTCCGGAGGCCGTGCCGCTGACGTTGCTGGTCGTGAGGGTTCCGACCTGCGAAATATAGCGATACGTATCGCCGACTTTAAGCGCCGCCGTGGATCCGGACACAAAGGTGACTTGGGGATTGCTGATGGTCTGAACGCGCCCCTTGGTGGCGATGAAGGAAGCGACGGCGCTGGCCGAAATGATGCCTTGCGTTATGGCGCCCAAACTGACGCTGCCTGCCGTCGCCGCGCCGGAGGATAAATCGTTTGTCGCGCTTAAAGACGCGCTTTTTCCCGCTTTGCTGGTAAACGTCGTCCAGTCAATGCCCTCCGAATTCTCCCGATTGAGCGTGACTTCCCAGACGTACATTTGCAAAACGATCAAAGGCCTTTGCGTGCGTAATTCTTCCAGATATTGGGAAACGCGCTCCTGAACATCGACGGTTGCGGTGTACATGATGTTCCCGCCCTGCTCGTCAACCGTGGCCTTTTCGTCGCCCAACAATTTATTGATCGCTTCGATGATGCTATTGCTCCCGCCGCCCAAGGAAGCGACCGCAGCGGGGGCGGATGGGGATGAGGAGGATGAGGAGGATACCGAGCTGCTGCTTATGGCGCGTACGATCGGCGGAAGACTGATGACAAAAGTTTCTTTTTCCGACAATTCGATAGACCCGTGGCGATAGGTGCAAAACACTCTCGCCGCCGAGCAGACTTTTTCGACAACGCTGGATAAAGGCCCCCGAAGATTCATCACGGTAACCAGACGCGAACCAAGGGTTCCCGTATTCCACGACAACGAGATATCGGTTCCGGATAAAAGGGCTTGCAATGCGGCGGTAATCGGAACGGCGTTAAAATTGGTCGTCGGGATAACGACGTTGCCGGGAAGCTCATCCACCGCCGACAAACGGTGCTGGCGCAAAGAAGATTTAAGATCGAGCGTTACGACAGCCGGGTCGGTATCGCCTCGCACGACTTCATCCCTGCCCGGAACGTCGGCAAGGGTCAGCGCGCGATCCGAAAGATTTCCCCCAATAAGCGGAACGTCAGAAGCAGAACACGCGGCTATGCCCAGTATTAAAGCCAGTGCTCCTATTCTTTGCTTCATCGCGCAGGACCCCTCAAAAAATGGTAATAAAGACTCACAACGACAATCTGCGGTTTCACGCAGACAGACTCACTTAGAAATTTGCCCCAAACGAGGTTTATATTTAGTTAATTAAAATTAATGGAATTTATATGGAAGAAGGATGATTCGTCAAAGCACTTCCGCGTCTTTTTTTCGAATGTTTTGTTTCCTTGGCGAAACGAAAAATACACGCGAGAAAATGCGAGACCGCCCGACACACCCGGATGACGATTCGAAACGTGGATTTTGGAGATGGCACTTTTTGCGCGGCGCGCAAAAAAGTGGTGGACCAAGAGTAATGAATCTGGGCACAGATGGATAGTACAATTATTAATCCCCTAAGGCACGCTAATCAGGTATGAATCCGAGCATCTGATTTTTCTTATTTCTTCCTCGCCAAGTAACTATACAGGAGATATAGGAAATACTGTGGCATTTTGCGGTCTCTCGCCGTGCAAATGCTTAAGTAAGCCTTTCAGGTCGGCTCTTTCATATAATGATCTTGTGGTGATATAACATAACCGAGGCTTTGAACTAAACTTTGGAGACGGCAATGAAGTTTATAGTCGTTTTTAATGGCCACACATTTCTGCGTTTTATTTTCTTTTTTATACTGGTCGTTGTTCTGTCTTTTATGCTCCTGCCTTTTAAGCATTAGCCAATGAAAACAGCCGAATACCAATCCAAACTAATAGAACATGCGGCTACGCGTGGATATGGCAAACCAAAAAAGGAAGGCAACCAATGGATTTTTAGGCACCCGACTTCTAAGGCCGAGGCTACGGTAGAATATGTTCCCGAACTGTCCGATAAAAAAGGTTATCTTACTTATGCAAAAGGAATTTTAACGTCGGCTCATAATGCCGCGGTAGAGAGAATTAAGTCTGAAGCTCCGTTTATAGCTAAGAAATCAACTCAAAAGGGCGGTGCTGATTTTGCCTCTTCTCTGGACATACAATTGGCGCATGAATTACTGGAGATGGTCTCGGACTTAAATCACAAGAAAAAATTGCCCGCCATTAAATTTGATAATGATCTTGCTGATCTTGATTCCCTTGCCAGTTCTTTAAAATGTGCAAATTGTGGAGAGCTTGTAGAAAAACCAAGCCCCTATTGTGGAGAGTATTGCCAACAATTTGCCGGAACAATTCGATATTCTCGTAAGGCCATACAAGCGAGGCGTACAGATGATGAAGATTTTCACATTGGTCTTGGAACTCGCCTAATTGCTCTTTTGAAGGGTGGTTATCCTACAAAAGCCCGCTCTCTTGATAAAGAAACACGTGATTTTGTTTTTGGTCGAGACAAGATGATCTGTCAGATATGCGGCGGCACAGCAGATCAAATAGACCACATAAATGGGAGCTCAAGTGCCATTACAAACCTTCGTGCAGTGTGTGGGAAGTGTAATCGAAAACTGGCTGTAGATAATGTAAGCTTTGTAAATATTGAAGAAAACGCAAACTCCGGCAATTGTACGCATGAAACGCTCCAAGAGCTGGCGGTTCGTATTGCGGCGCCAAACAACCAATTCTTTTGTGACGATTATAACGTGTGGAAATCTGCGGAACCTTTTATTAGAAGCTCACGAGAAAAGCTATTAAAATGACTTGCATTGTATCTATGTTGCTCGATTAATCAGGTTTGGAAATTGACCCAAAAATCCCTAGCCGTCTGAGTGAATCGCTGTCTCGCGATCGATCATCGATAAAGGCAAATATTTAATGGCAGCCCCCTTGAGCTTTAGCTCGCATGACTTTGGTGACACCGCGTTTGCGGTAATACCAAAGTCTCAACTTGCGCAGAGCTTTTGGCAGAATTTTTGGTTAGGGTTACGATTTCCAATTTCTTAAGATTAGTTTGGAGGTCAAAAGAAACTCATATTTTAACTATAAATATTAAAGGTTTATCAACCATACCTAAGTATTATATGCCTAAGACATATTTATGAAAGTATTTTATTTAAGGATATCTGGAAATGTCAAACGGGAATGACTACAATAGTGATGGCGATGTCGGGGTATCTAGAAGGATGGTAACCCCGGTTGGCTCTCATGGGGTAGTTGAAATGTTGGCAAATGGACCCAGATTCACGTTTCCTGAAGCAGGCTGTGAAGTTGCAGCCGGTTGCTCTGCGGAGAGGCCGAGCCATTTTACCGGCAACACTCCGGAAGAATTTAGAGACTGGGCCATCAAAGGACTCAAGAAAAGAATTCAAAGAGTACAGTCAGGGCAGCAAGATTTGTTTCAGAAACTTGTTGATATACCTTTCCCAACCTAAAATTCAGGAGAAACGAGAGATCGGGGCGTGTTTTTGATGCACTGGTTTCTTTTTCCTGAATTTTTTTGAAAAATTAATCCCCCGCTAACCGTGATCTTGTACAATCTCCTTATATTTAAACGGGGATTATTCAATGGCTATTGATATTTCGAACCGCTTTATTACGGTTGCCTACGAAAATTTTTCAAAAGGCCAAAGAAAATTTGATCCTGCGGCTGCGGTTGCTCTGTTTTCCTTTTTAGAAAGGGCTAAAAAAAGCCCTGAAGAATATGCGCGAGCGAGCGCTGTTTTACAAGACGATCAAAAAATCGAAAAATATATTGAAAGTGTGCGCGAGCAACTGGAAGAAAAAGGGGTCTTAAAACAAGACAACACCCTCATTCAGGAGATGTTTAATTATCAGATAATGCTCATTCAGGAGATGTCTGATTATATGAAAAAATCAGACGCAAAATATACCGGATTACTCATTGATTTGAAAAAAAATCATGCCGCATCGATGTCCTCTTTGACAGAAGAGCATGCAACGGGAATGGCGGAACTCGGAAAACAATATGCCGCCAATACTCTAATCTTAAACAATAAACTTGATGCCGCAGAGAAAGCGCGAACGGCAGCCGAGAAAAAATCTGAAGATTTGGAGCGAGAACATAAAAACGACGAACTTAAACGCAAGAAGGAAGGCGACCGACAATTTTTTATAAATCTTGCCATAGGCATTATCGGCGTTATAGGCGGCGCAACGATTGTTGGCTGGATTATTCAGCTTGGCCCTGTTGCGGCGGTCATTTCCGGGGTTTTGGCTGTTGGCGTAGGCGCCATCGGTTATCGTTATAAAATAAAATCCGACAGTAAAAATGAAACCGCTGTTACTGAAATTTTGCAATCTCCGATGCACGAGCAAAAAGGTGTCGATGCGCCTGCATCCGTGAACGCTTCCGCGCCCGACGTTGCGACAAGAGTTTCTCCGACACCTGCTGTTCCCAGCACTATTGCTGAAAAAACGCATTCAGAAATACCCGCTTCTTCTAACGACAATCCGTCTGCTGAAGGATGTACGCGGCCGGACAAAAAACGTCCGCCAAAGCCAAGCGCAGATGACAAACTTCGGCACGGCTGACAAGGGCTTTAGCCCTCACGACTTTGCGCGGAGCTTTTGGCAAAATTTTTGGCTATGGTTAACGATGCGCAATCTGACTCGGGTCGACGGGCAAAGCCCTCGCAAGGTGCATGTCGGACATGCACATTCCTTGCTGCAATATTGGGCGCTTGTTTTGTTATCTCGTTATTGACCGATTTTCCGTAATATATAGTATTCAATAATATTACGGAAAATGGATGAAGGTCGGGTTAATAAGAATCCCTCCGCAAAAAGCAGCAAGGCATGTGCAGGTAATACTTTTCCTGCACCTTGCGAGGGCTTCGCCCGTCGACCCTTTATCGCTTTTCAATCCATTCCTTGAAAATTCCTACCGGAATGGTAGCATGATTTTGCCCTCAATTTTTGGGCTTTGAAATCCCGTCCTATAGTCGGTCGATTTCTTTCCGGCAGCAAAGCTTGTCCGGCCTTTTGTCACTTAACCGCTGAACGATAAACTGGCTTTTCGGCGCTCATCGCCGGAAAGCGTGACAAAAGGAACGTGCCCATGAGCGACGATATATGCCTGGAATGTCAAAATCCCGTATCGCATACTCAAACCCTGTTGATTGATCTCGTGTTTAAACCCTTGGTTCCGAATCTAAAATTGAGGCCACAGGAATCCCAGTTGCTTTTGGCTTATATCGGCGGGATTCTTAAGGAGATTGAGGCTGAGGAAAAACGAGTCATTGAAGAAGAACGGGATAAACCATGCAAATAGCCCTTTACGCCCGCGTGTCGACAACGAGGCAAGCCGAAAACGATCTGTCCATCCCCGACCAGTTGCGCCAGATGCGGCAATGGGCGGAACGCAACGGGCACGTCGTCGTGAAAGAGTATGTAGAGCTGGGGGCATCTGCGACGGACGACAAGCGACCCGTGTTCCAAATCATGGTCGGCGATGCGATGCTAAAGCCAGCGCCATTTCAGGCGATTGTGGTGCATAGCCTGTCGCGGTTCTTCCGCGATCTTGTCGAAGGAGCCATGTATCAACGCAAGCTGCTCAAACACGGCGTCAGACTTGAATCCATAACGCAGCACATGAGCGACGACAGCACGGGGCTGATGCAACGCCATATGATTATGCTGTTCGATGAATATCAAAGCAAAGAAATCGCCAAGCACGTCCTTCGCGGGATGCAAGAGAACGCAAGGCAGGGGTATTATAACGGCGCGAGGCCGCCATTTGGCTATAAGACTACCATCGTCGGGCAAACAGGCGCTCAAGGGCGCATCAAGAAAAAACTTGCGATTGAAGAAACGGAGGCCGAGATCGTGCGGGAGATATTTACCCTCTATGTCCACGGCAAGGACTGTCCTCGCATGGGAGCCAAAGAGATTGCCAAGCGGTTCAATGCGACAGGTGTGCCTTTACGGGGCAAGGGTTCATGGAGCAGTAATTCTATCCTCAAAATTCTCTCCAGCCCCACCTATGCTGGATGCCATAACTTCAATCAGAGGAACAAAGAAGGGCAGCACAAGGACAAGGCCGAATGGATTGGCGTATCGGTTCCGGCGATTATCGAACAAGAGTTGTTCGACAAAGCCACGAAGTTCAGAGAGGCCAATTCTCCCAAAAAATCCGTTCCCCGGCGTGAGACATCGCCTACGCTGCTTACGGGGCTTATCCGGTGTGGTCATTGCGGCTCGGCCATGGTTGTGGCGACGGGAAAGAGCGGCAAATACCGTTATTACAAATGCTCAAACCGAATGAAACGGGGCAATGCCGCTTGTCCTTCGGGCAACATTCCGATGGACAAGCTTGATAACCTAGTTCTCGACGCCTTCCGGCAGAAGGTTTACACGCCGGAGCATATTCGTAGCATTGTGGACGAACTTCGGAAACAAGCGACCAAGGCCGGAAGCATCGATGAAAAGCAACATCTCAAAAAGCTGGAAACGGAACTTCTGGAAACCGAGCAAGCCCAAGCGAGACTATATGACGCGATAGAAAAGGGGCTGATCGAGCAGGACGAGCAACTGAAAGCCAGATTCCAGCAGAACAAGACCAAGCGGGAAAGTCTTCTTGTGGAAATTGCCAACATGAAGAGGCAACGACAATCCCCGTTGCAAACCATCACGCCGCAGAAGATCGAGGCCGTGTCCCGAATTCTCAACAGGAAGCTCTCAGAATCGACGCCGTTCGCTAGGGCATACCTGAAGGCATCCCTCGATGAAATTCGCGTCAGAAACGAAACCGTGAGCCTTAGCGGAGGCTATGCGTCGATGGCAAACCTTATCGCCGCTAATGGGCAAATCGACGGCACATCATCAGTGCCCAGATTTACCCCAGAATGGTGGACCTGATCGGGATCGAACCGACGACCTCAACATTGCGAACGTTGCGCTCTCCCAGCTGAGCTACAGGCCCGTTTGCAGGGGGTCTTTATCGTCGGACAAAGGCGCTCTGTCAAGCGTTCAAAGAAGCCCAAAGAGTATCGGCTATCGCGCGATATTGGGCGGGAATATCGCCCTCCGGGTTTGATAAAGTTAAGGGTTCTCCCTCGTCCGATTTCTCGCGAAGCGCGATGTCGAGCGGAATTTCGCCCAAGAACGGTATTCCGAGGTTTTCGGCTTCGATGCGCGCGCCGCCGTGGCTGAAAATATCGCTGCGTTTCTTGCAATGGGGGCATTCGAAATAACTCATGTTTTCGACAAGGCCCAAAATGGGGATGTCCGTTTTTTGGAACATCGCGAGAGCTTTGCGCGCATCGAGCAAAGCGATGTCCTGCGGCGTCGAAACGATGACCGCGCCCGCCAAGGGAACCGTTTGCACGAGCGTCAATTGCGCGTCGCCCGTTCCGGGCGGCAGATCGACGACCAGAATATCGAGCGGCCCCCACGCGACATCGCGGAACAACTGCATGATCGCGCCGTGAACCATGGGGCCGCGCCAGATCATCGGTTCGTCCTCGTCGATCAAAAATCCCATCGACATGACTTTAATGCCGTCGCGTTCAAGGGGCTCCATTTTCTTGTTTTCATTCAAAAACGGCTCGCCCATCAGACCTAGCATGCGAGGGATCGAAGGGCCGTAAACATCGGCGTCCAGAAGGCCGGCCTTCAACCCTTTTTGCGCAAAAGCCGCCGCGAGATTGACGGCGGTCGTCGATTTTCCGACCCCGCCTTTGCCCGACGCCACCGCGACAATGTATTTGATGTCCGGTAAATCCATTATTTGCGACGCGGGCGCGCGGTGATGTTCGTGTTGATGTTGATGCGGGGCTTGGTGCGCGGTGAAAATAACGGCAACGGAGGAAACGCCTTCGACGGCGCTTATTGTTTTTTCGATTTGATTTTCCAGCGCATCGATATCCGAATCTTTTTCCGGCTTGATCTCGACGATCAGGTTGACTTTCGTCCCCTGCTCTTCTTGAGCAAAAGTCATGCCCACGATCATATTGCGCGAGACAACGTCCTGCCCTTCCCATTGCACTTTGCCGAGGGCGGAGAGGATTTGTTCTTTGGTGGGTTGGGGCATGAGCGTTCCTATGAGGGATTTGCTTTTTAAGTGCCTAACCGACGTAGCGTCAAATCATTTTTATGTAACTCGCATTCCTAACTCCAAAACAACGACCAAAAAATAGAAGGCGCGCCTTCCGAATTCGCTTTGTTAAGGCGAACAGGTAACTAGCTACCTGCTTGATTTGTCCCTCAGGCCGATTTCCCATACTCCGGCCGGACGACGGGTCCTGAGACCAAACCAAACACGTTCTTTCGAACGTACGGGATTTATAGGCCGAATGAAAACGCATGTCAAGGGAAAAATCACACGTTTTTGTAAAATATATGGGATTTATACGCCGAGCCTTTTTGCGGTTGGCATGGGATTATGAGGCTTTAGAATTTATTGAATAGCCGCAACCCATTCTAATTCCTAATGAAAGCATTGATTGCCAATTAATCAGATTGAGATTTTGAGAAAAAGGAGGCATTATCGCTGCAGATAGTGGAGAGACCAAGTGGCTATAGAGTTTGAACATATTGCAGTTGGCGTAGGCGTCGCGAGCGCAGGCATTGTGCTGTCGGTCTATAAGAGCGGGATATACGTTGATTGGATTGATAATATCCGCGATGTTTTTGCTCGCGTTGGAATTGGAAAAGGAACCGAGCCCTTGCGCCCCAGTCCTGAAACCCTGAAGTGGAAAGAAAGGGGAGACAAGATCAGGCAGTCTTTGGGAATACAGATAATAGATACTTGTTCATTGAAATAATTTTCTTACGGCTTCGGCTTCTTATTCTCCAAATATTTTTTAGCAGCTGTGACCGTTCTGGTTGCCGATATTCTCGTGCAAAGAGCGCTTGCCTTATCCCTAAGGAAAAATTTTGAGGCATCGCCTCGTTCTTTAATGGCTTCACAAAAAACAGGGATTTCTTTTTCAATCCGTTTTGCTCTGCTACAAACGCCTCTCTTTACATTCGAAAAGAAAGACTTAATCCGTTCACGCGATAAGGCAGCCCTAATTTCTTCATGTGAAAGAGTGAGCGCCCCTACTGCTCCGCCAAGCGCCGTCGCTTGGTCGACGCTTACGGCGCCGTTTCCTACGCCGGCTCTTTGTGCAGCAAAAAAAGCCCCGACGATTCCAAAAAAGATTCCGATGTTTCTGATGAGATCGTATTTCTTATTATTTTTTTGTGCATATTGTAAGTCGGTCATCATGTCTCGAGGATACACTTTCAAATCCCTGAACTGCTTACACAACTCATCGACTTCTTCTCCTGCTGCCGAGAGAAGCTCTTTGTCGCTCAATAAAGATTTCAAATCTTCGTCTATTTCTTTGTCTATTTTACGGACTAAAATTATCGCATCGCTTATTTGCTTTGCCCTATGTTGCGGATTGTCGATAAGGTCTCGAACATATTTCTGATGTTCAAGATATCCAAGCTCGTTTGCCCTGCGTAATTCTCTATACTCTTGAAGCTTTTCTTGGCTGTTTGTCATAATGTTCGCCCATCAAATGGCATAAAATTCATAAATCTGAATATACACGAGAAATACGAAAGTATTTAGCAAAAACAATGGTTTACAAAACTTTAACCATTTAACCTGTTGCTTCTTATAGGGAACAAAAAGAATAATTTTTGAAAAAACTCTTTGGGAAGATGCGAAGCTTGTCTTCGCGTCAGATTAATGAACTGCTTGCGGAGGGGCCGACCGGGTTCCGGACACGCGCTAAGAAGCGCGTTCCGGAATGACGAAGAACAGTAATAATGATAAAGTTAAACCGCCTTGAAAATTAAACAGGCGTTCGTGCCGCCGAAGCCGAACGAATTTGATAAGGCGATTTTGATTTTCTTTTCTTTGGCCTTGAGAGGCACAAGGTCGATGCCTTCGACGCCTTCGGAAGGATTTTCGAGATTGAGCGTCGGAGGAATAATGCCTGTCGTCACGGCCTTGATCGAATAAATCGCCTCGACAGCGCCCGCCGCGCCCAGCAAATGCCCCGTCGCGGATTTTGTCGAGGACATCATCGTTTTTTCGGCATGAGAGCCCAGCAAGCGGCGTACGGCCTTGACCTCGATCTCGTCGCCGAGCGGCGTCGAGGTTCCGTGGGCGTTGACGTATTCGATTTGATCGGCGTTAAGGCCGGAATGTTTCAGGGCCATGCTCATCGCGCGGAAACCGCCGCTGCCGTCTTCGGCAGGAGCCGTCATGTGATAAGCGTCGCCCGAAAGCCCGTAGCCTGCGAGTTCGGCATAAATTTTTGCGCCGCGTTTCTTGGCGTGTTCGTATTCTTCCAAAATGACGACGCCCGCGCCTTCGCCCATGACGAATCCGTCGCGGTCTTTATCGTAAGGACGAGAAGCCTTCGTCGGCTGGTCGTTGAATCCCGTGGACATCGCGCGCATCGCGCAGAATCCCGCCACGCCGACTCGGCACACTGCCGCTTCCGCTCCGCCCGCGACCATCACGTCGGCGTCGTCGAGCGCGATGAGCCGCGCCGCGTCGCCTATCGCGTGAGCTCCCGTGGCGCAGGCCGTCACAACGGCGTGATTGGGGCCGCGATAGCCGTGCATGATCGACACCTGCCCCGAGGCGAGGTTGATAAGGCTGCGCGGGATAAAGAAGGGCGACACGCGGCGCGGGCCCTTTTCGTGAAGAAGGATCGAGGTTTCGTAAATCTCGTTCAATCCGCCGATGCCCGAGCCGATCATCACGCCGATGCGGTCGCGTTCTTCCTCGGTCGCGGGAACGTAGCCGCCGTCCTTGATCGCTTCATCCGCCGCGACGATCGCGAACTGGATGAAGGTATCCATCTTCTTTTGCTCTTTGGGCTCGATATAACGGTCGAGATTCAGTTCGCCCTCGCCGTCTCCGCGCTTGACTTCGCCCGCGACCTGGCAAGCCATATCAGACGGGTCGAAGCGCGTGATGCGCCCAAGGCCGCTCGCGCCTTCCGTCAACCGTTTCCAGTTGAGGCCGGCCCCAACGCCCAAAGGCGAAACCATACCGATGCCTGTGACGACGACGCGACGCATATCTTCTCCCGCCCGTAAAGAGGGCAAAAGAGCGTTCAATTAGGCCGCGGCGGCCTTTTTGGCGCTGATGAAGTCGATCGCATCCTTGACGGTGGCGATCTTTTCGGCTGCGTCATCGGGAATTTCGACGCTGAATTCTTCTTCAAAGGCCATCACGAGCTCGACCGTATCGAGACTGTCGGCGCCCAGATCGTCAATAAAGCTGGCGTTGTCGGTGACCTTGGCCGCATCGACGCCTAAATGCTCGACGACGATCTTCTTCACTTGTTCTGCAATATCGCTCATATCTCATAGCCCTCTGTTGTTATCGACAGTACAGGCCGTTAACGAATTAACGACCGCTTGGACTGTCCTCTCTATTCTGTGAACACCCTAATGTCTAGATAAGAAAACACACCTTAGACATAATTTTGTCTATTCTTATGAAAAGGCTTGATTTTTTAAAAAAGCGTGATAGGGCCCGACAGCCTCTCTTAACGAGGGCGAAGGAGATGCCGTAGGACCGATAAATCCGCCCGTCATTGCCGAAGTTGCGCGATCAATCGCACGGCTCAAGGGCTGAGCTGCCGCCTTGGTTGCATGTGAAGGTTCCAAAAGTAGCCGATTCAAGAGTGATCGTTCCCCGAGATGTAAGAACGCTGCAATACCACGTGCCATTGGCGCAAACGGCGCCCCCGACTTCCGTGCCATCGGGAGAAGCGGGGTAACTATACCCGTACACCGGACAGTAATTTCCACAGCTCATGTCAGGAAAATCCCCCTCGCAACAATAGGCCATGCCTTCTAAGTGATACCCTCCATTCGGACACGCCTTCCCCGCAGCAGAAGCGCATGTCACAGCTCCGTTAGTGATGCCCGTAATCACTTGTCCTGCGGGGCAAACGATGCTGCTGTTGTTCGACATCGCCTTCCATTCCTGACCAGATGCCGGACAGTTGGGATCGTTCGCGCTAACGGTGCAGGCAAGGCAAGCGATGACATTCTCGTTGTTGCCGTCCATCATGGTTTGCCCGATCGTGCCGCAGGGCAGGCCCAGACAAACCGTGTCGCCCGAACCGCCAGGAACGCAGGGCGTGGCGGCCTGCGCATGACATGGCGCAAAGGTCAAAGCGAAAAAACCGAGAAGAGCTAATGTACGCATGATCGAACCTCCTAGAAAAACATGCCGACTATCAATTGAGCGAGTTAAGCCACTAGCGGTTACGGGAAAGCCGGGCTACCGCATGGGGCGAGGGGCGCCGAACCAACCACGTGTGAGGAGCCGCTGCCAACATAACTACAGTACCAGTTGCCCTTTAAACAAGCTACAGACAGCGAAATGGTTGAATAAACAGTACCGCACCCACACGTCGTGCCGCCACAGGGCACCCACCCCCAATAAGTAACATACGAATTGGCATAGTAATAACCATTAGGTTGCGCGCCAGGGTTAAAAGAAGTTCCACCGCTCGTGTACCAACCGCAACCCATGCCAGTTGTATAGGGAGTATAAGCCGCAGGTACTGAAAAAGCTTGCGCGGGGCAGCCTGTTCCTCCTGCGGGTACGCACGTCGCCACTCCGTTAGTAATGTTTGAAATCACATCTCCGGCCGGGCAAACGATGCTGCTGTTGTTCGACATCGCCTTCCATTCCTGACCGGCTGTCGGACCGGATGTCGGACAGTTGGGATCGCTCGTCGCGCTATAGGTGCAGGCGAGGCAAGCTAAGATATTCTTGTTGTCGCCATCTATCTTGGTTTCGCCAATCGTGCCGCAAGACTGGCCCAGACAAATTGTCGGTTGCGGTACTGAAGGAGGGTCTGCCGCCGCAGGAACGCATTGCGCATGTGCCTGTTGCAAAGGGATTGCCGCAAAAACCAACGCACAGAAACCGAGAAAAGCTATGGCACGCATCATCGAACCTCCGATGGAGAAGTCAAAAAATACCGACGGACGCTTGCTGTTATTTCCATATAAAACCGCTTGTACAGTTAGCCGTAGGACAAAGGCACACAACGATGTTTTTCTGATCGCTGTCCATCTTGGTTTCACCCAACGTGGCGCAAGACTGGCTTATGCAGGGCTGACCGCCGGGAGTCGGGGTGCAAGCGGCATCCTGCGCCTGTGCAGGATGCGACGCAAAGGCCATGGCACAGAAAACTAAGAAAACTAAAGCGCGCATGGGCACCCATTTAAAGGGAATTTTGTTTGAATTACTCGCATGTCGGCACCCAAACCCCACCGACATAAGAGATGCTCGTGATGCCGTTGGGGCAAGTAACCTGACTGGATGTCAGAACATTCATCGTCAGCGGGCTCCACTCCCAACCGGTCGTGCAGGTTGGATTGTTGGGATTGCCAGTAGTGCAAACAAGGCAAGCCACGATGTTTCTATTGTCGGTGTCTATCTTGGTTATGCCGATTTGAGCGGCAGTACACGACGTCCCTAGCGAGTTCGCCTTTGCTTGTTGCGCCGGAAGCGCCGCAAAAGCCAACGCGCAGAAACCGATGAAAGCTAACGTGCGCATGAAAGACTCCCAGCCTAAAAGGCCTATGCCAAAGACCATTTTAGGAATTTTACCATTCTAAAATTAACCTTCTATTAATTTTCCGGTTTCAACAAGCTTATATAGTTTTTTGTGCAAAAATAGCCGGTTAGTCGCGACTGCATCCGTTTTTAAGGATTGGTTATCCAATTTGTGTTGGGATGAATGCGCGAACGCTTCAAGCGAGTCGCGAACAGATCGGGGAACCAAATGTTAACAGAGGCCAAACCACTCTTCAGCCGCAAAACGCCTTCCTTGAACGATCTGGAATTTTACGGGATTAAAACGCTTGCTTACATTAAGCCGGTTACCGTAGATGGGCATCTTTATCATTCGATCCACGCGGCTGACGGGACGCCCCTGACCGTTATCGCCGAACGCGACGAAGCCTTCGCTCTCGTGCGCCAAAACGAGATGGAACCGGCGAGCGTGCATTAAAACGACTCCCTTCCCGCCCCAATAACGCCCTATTTTGGAGCAAGATCGTTTGCTGGTTCTCGGCAAAAGGGCTTGCTATAACCGCTGACGACTCCTTCCTAGGTCGATTATGAATCCATCTCGTCTTTTTATCGAACGTCCGGTAGCGACTTCTTTGTTGATGGTCGCTATTCTTCTGGCCGGATTTGTCGCCTTCCGCTTTTTGCCCTTGTCGGCTTTGCCGCAGGTCGATTACCCGACGATTCAGGTGCAGACTTTTTATCCCGGCGCAAGCCCGGAAGTCATGACCTCCGCCGTTACAGCGCCCTTGGAACGGCAATTCGGACAAATGCCCGGGCTTACCCAAATGTCGTCGGTCAGCTCGGCGGGCGCTTCCGTTTTGACTCTGCAATTCGACTTAAGCCTGAACCTCGATATCGCCGAGCAGGAAGTGCAGGCTGCGATCAACGCGGCGGGGAATTTATTGCCGTCCGATCTTCCGGCTCCCCCTATCTACGCCAAGGTCAATCCCGCCGATGCGCCGGTTCTGACGCTCGCGGTCACGTCGAAAACATTGCCCCTGACCCAAGTCGAGGATTTGACCGACACGCGCCTTGCGCAAAAAATTTCGCAGCTTCCCGGCGTCGGGTTGGTTAGCCTGTCCGGCGGCCAGCGTCCCGCCGTGCGCGTTATCGCCAACATCGAAGCTTTGGCCGCATACAATATGAATATCGACGATCTGCGCACGAGCATCGGCAACGCCAACACCAACACGCCTAAAGGCAGCTTCGACGGGCCGCAACGCTCGACCACGATCAACGCCAACGACCAGCTTCAAACGGCAGCCGAATACAAAAAAATCATCATCGCTTATCAGAACGGCTCTCCGGTGCGCCTAGAAGACGTCGCCTCCGTGACGGATAGCGCGGAAAATACGCAGTTGGGGGCTTGGTCCGGAAAAACTCCGGCGATTATCGTCAACATCCAGCGCCAGCCGGGCGCGAACGTCATTCAGGTCGTCGATACGATCCAGAAGCTTTTGCCGAGCCTGAAAAGCGGGATGCCCGCCGCCGTCGATGTCGATGTTCTGACCGACCGCACGACGACCATTCGCGCTTCGGTCCACGATGTCGAATTCGAACTGATGTTGTCGGTCGTGCTGGTCGTCGCCGTCATGTTCGTCTTTTTGCGGAATATTCCGGCGACGATTATCCCCAGCCTTTCGGTTCCCGTTTCGCTCGTCGGCACGTTCGCTATCATGTATCTGGCGGGGTTCAGTTTGAACAACCTGTCCCTTATGGCGCTGACGATCGCGACCGGATTTGTCGTCGATGACGCGATCGTGATGATCGAGAATATCTCGCGCTACATCGAACAGGGCATGAAGCCTTTGGATGCCGCGTTGAAAGGCGCGGGCGAGATCGGGTTCACGATCGTGTCCTTGACCGTTTCGCTGATCGCCGTTTTGATTCCTCTTTTGTTCATGGGCGACGTTGTGGGGCGCTTGTTCCGCGAATTTGCGATCACTTTGTCCGTGACGATTCTCATTTCGGCGATTGTGTCCCTGACGCTCGTGCCGATGATGTGCGCGCGCATTCTCAAAACCCACGACCCAGCGAAAGAAAGCCCTTTCTTGAAAGCGACGCAACGCGCTTTCGACAATACCATTGCCGCTTACGGACGCGCGTTGACGTGGGTTTTGGATCATCAGAAAATGACGTTGGCGGTGGCGCTCGGCACGCTTGCGTTGACGGCGTTTCTTTATGTCGTCGTGCCGAAGGGCTTCTTCCCCGTTCAGGATACCGGCATTATTCAGGGCATTTCGGAAGCTCCCCAATCCATTTCCTATAAAGCGATGGCCGAAAGGCAACAAGCTCTCGCCGACATCATCCTGCAAGACAAGGACGTGGAAAGCCTTTCTTCCTTCATCGGCGTGGACGGCACGAACGTGACGCTGAACAGCGGACGCATCTTGATTAATCTGAAAGCTCTGGATCAGCGTTCGTCTTCCGTCAGCGATGTTATCCGCCGCCTGAACAAGAAAATCGCCGCCCTTCAGGGCATCACGCTTTACATGCAGCCGGTCCAGGATTTGACGATCGACAGCACCGTCAGCCGCACGCAATACCAGTTCATAATGGAAGATTCCGATATCGACGAGCTTAACGCGTGGGTTCCGAAGCTCGTGTCGAAATTACGCGAGTCTCCGCAGCTGGAAGATGTCGCGGACAATCTGCAGCAGGACGGACTTTCCTATTACGTCGCCATCGACCGCGACACGGCGGGAAGGCTCGGGATTTCGCTCGCCACGGTCGATAACGCGCTTTACGACGCCTTCGGGCAGCGCATCATTTCGACCATCTTTACCCAGTCGAACCAGTACCGCGTCATCCTGAACACGCCCGCGACAATGGCGTCTTTGCAATCGATTTACCTGCCCTCGTCGAGCGGCGAGCAGGTTCCTTTGTCCGCTATAGCCTCAATCAAGGAACAGCATACTTCGTTGCAAATCAACCATTTGGGACAATTTCCTGCCGCGCAGGTTTCATTCAATCTGGCAAAGGGCGCATCGTTGGGCGGGGCCGTAAACGCCATCGAGGCGGCCGAGCAAGAAATCGGCGTGCCGCAAAGCGTGATGACCAGCTTCCAAGGCTCTGCTCTCGCGTTCCGCGCCTCGCTCGGCAACGAACTGCTTTTGATTCTCGCCGCGATCGTCACCGTCTATATCGTGCTGGGCGTTTTGTACGAAAGCTACATCCACCCGATTACTATTATTTCGACGTTGCCTTCGGCGGGCGTCGGCGCGCTTTTGGCGTTGATGCTGGCGGGCAAGGAACTGGACGTCATCGCTATCATCGGCATCGTTTTGTTGATCGGCATCGTCAAGAAGAACGCGATCATGATGATCGACTTCGCGCTGGCGGCCGAACGCCTCGAGGGAAAATCCCCGCGCGACGCCATTTATCAGGCCAGCCTTTTGCGCTTCCGCCCGATCATGATGACGACGATGGCGGCTTTGCTGGCCGCGTTGCCCTTGATGCTGGGCGGGGGCATGGGATCGGAATTGCGCCATCCTTTGGGCATTGCCATCGTCGGCGGCCTGATCGTATCGCAGGTCCTGACCTTGTTCACGACGCCGGTCATTTATCTGGCCTTCGACAGATTGGCGCAGCGGTGGCGTTCTCCTGACGCGAAAGAAGTCGAATGAGCTTCTCGGCGACATTTATTAAACGCCCCGTGGCGACTTCGCTGTTGACGCTTGGCGTCGCTTTGGCCGGCGCGGTGGCGTTCTTTCTGCTTCCGGTCGCTCCCCTGCCCCAAGTCGATTTTCCGACCATTATCGTCATGGCCTCGATGCCCGGCGCAAGTCCCGAAACCATGGCGACCAGCGTGGCGACGCCTTTGGAACGTCATCTGGGGCAAATCGCCGACGTGACCGAAATGACTTCGCAAAGCACGATCGGCAACGCGCGCGTGACGCTGCAATTCGGCCTCGACCGCGATATTGACGGCGCGGCGCGCGACGTGCAGGCGGCGATCAATGCCGCGCGCGCCGATCTTCCCGCCAGCCTGAAAACAAATCCCACCTATCGCAAAGTGAATCCCGCCGACGCGCCGATCATGGTTTTGGCGCTGACGTCGGAAACGATGACGATGGGGCAGATTTACGACGCCGGATCGACCGTTCTCGCTCAAAAATTATCGCAAGTGCAGGGCGTGGGGCAAGTGACGGTCGGCGGCAGCTCTTTGCCCGCCGTGCGCGTCGAACTTAATCCGCGAGCCTTATTCAAATACGGAATCGGCCTCGAAGACGTGCGCGCCGCCCTTGCCGCCGCCAACGCCAACAGCCCTAAAGGCGCTTTGGAAGAGCAAGGGCAGCACTTTCAGTTCTACACGAACGATCAGGCCAAGCACGCCGCCGATTACAGCAATTTGGTGATCGCGTGGAACGCAGGCGCGCCGGTGCGCCTCTCGGACGTGGCCGATGTCAAGGATTCGGTAGAGGATTTGCGCAACCAGGGCCTTTTCAACGGCAAGCCTTCCGTCGCCCTGATTATCACGAAACAGCCCGGCGCGAACGTCATCGACACCATCGACCGCATCAAGGAAGCCTTACCTCAACTGCGCGCGTCGATCCCAACGGCGATCGATTTGACCGTTGCGCTCGACCGCACGACGACGATTCGCGCCAGCTTGCGCGACGTCGAACGGTCGATGATGATCTCGACCTTGCTCGTCATTTTCGTGGTGTTTCTTTTCCTGCGCAACGCGCGCGCCGCGTTGATCCCCAGCATCGCCGTTCCCGTGTCGATGATCGGAACCTTCGGCGTCATGTATCTCTTGAATTACAGCCTCGATAATCTGTCGCTGATGGCCATGACGATCGCGACGGGCTTTGTCGTCGACGACGCGATCGTCGTTCTGGAAAACGTCATGCGCCATATCGAGGCGGGAATGCCCCGCATGAAGGCGGCGGCGCTCGGCGCCAAGGAAGTCGGGTTCACGGTTTTGTCGATGAGCCTGTCCCTGATCGCCGTTTTCACCCCGATTTTGCTGATGGGCGGCATTGTCGGCCGCCTGTTCCACGAATTCGCGGTCGTTTTGTCCGTGGCCATTCTCGTGTCCCTGGCCGTGTCGCTGTCGACCACGCCCGTGCTTTGCTCGCGCTGGCTGGGATTGGCGGCCAAGCACGTTCACGCCGGAAAGCGCGAATCTTTCCTGAACAAGATATACGACGCGAGCGAAAACGCCTTCACCCGCCTGCGCCGCGCCTACGATTTGACGCTGATGCGCGCGCTTCGCCACAAACGCCTTGTGATGCTGATATTGGCCGCGACTTTCGGATTGAACCTTTATCTGTTCGCCATCGTTCCCAAGGGTTTTTTCCCCCAACAAGACACCGGCGTCATCATGGGCGGCGTGATGGGCGATCAGGACATCTCGTTCCAATCGATGAAAAAGAAGATGACCGCGTTCGCCGAAATCGTGCAAAAAGACCCCGCGGTGGATACGGTCACGGCTTTTACCGGCGGCGGTTCGACCAATTCCGGTTTTTTCTTCATGTCTTTAAAGCCGGCGTCCGAACGCGGCGTTTCCTCGGATGAGGTCATCGCCCGCCTGCGCAGGCCGTTGAACCGCGTTCCCGGAGCCTCGCTGTTTTTGCAAGCCGCGCAGGATTTGCGCATGGGGGGCAGAGCGGCAAACGCGCAATATCAATATACGCTGCAATCCGACTCCTTAAGCGATCTTCGCGAATGGACGCCGAAGCTTACGGAAGCGTTGACGCACGATCCGACCGTGAGCGACGTCAATTCGGACCAGCAAGACGCGGGGTACGAAACCGACGTTATCGTCGACCGCGATTCCGCCGCAAAACTGGGCTTGAACGCGACGCAAATCGACAACGCTCTTTACGACGCTTTCGGCCAGCGCCAAGTTTCGGTGATTTACAATCCGTTAAACCAATATCACGTCGTAATGGAAGTCGCGCCGGAGTTCTGGCAAAGCCCCGAAACGTTGAAAGAGGTTTATATCAGCACGTCGGGCGGAAGCCTGATGGGAACGGAAGCGACCAGCTCATCCGAAAGCGCGGCCGCGCGCAATGCCGCGACGAACGCGCTTGCCGCTTCGGGGCACAGCAGCGCTTCGACCGGCGCCGCCGTCAGCGCATCGGGCGAAACCATGATTCCCTTGTCGGCGGTCAGCTCTTTAGCGAGCAACGCCACGCCGCTTTCGGTCAATCACCAAGGGCATTTCGCCGCCGCGACGATTTCGTTCAATCTGCCCATCGGCAAGTCTTTGGGCGACGCCACGGAAGCGATCGACAACGCGATGCGCAAAATCGGCGTGCCCCCCAACGTTCGGGGAAGTTTTCAAGGCACGGCGCAGGTCTTCCAGCAATCGTTGAGCAACGAGCCGATTTTGATCCTCGCGGCGCTTTTGGCGGTCTATATCGTGTTGGGCATTTTGTATGAAAGCTTGATTCACCCGCTGACTATTCTTTCGACCCTGCCTTCGGCGGGCGTGGGCGCCGTCGCGGCCTTGATGATTTGCCACGCCCAGTTCGACATCATGGGCATGATCGGAGTCATTCTTTTAATCGGCATCGTCAAGAAAAACGCGATCATGATGATTGATTTCGCCCTGCACGCCCAGCGAACGCTGGGGCTTTCCCCGCAACAGGCGATCTACCGCGCCTGCCTTTTGCGCTTCCGCCCGATCATGATGACGACGATGGCGGCGATGTTCGGCGCGATGCCTTTGGCCATCGGCCTTGGTGAAGGCGCGGAATTGCGCCGCCCCTTGGGCATTTCGATCGTCGGCGGCCTTTTGGTCAGCCAACTGCTGACTTTGTTCACAACACCCGTTATATATCTGTATCTCGACCGCCTGAGCCGGTGGGCAAAAAAGAGAAGGGCTTCCGCATGAAGAAAAATCTGGTTTTGCAGTCCTCTTTTCTGTTGACGCTTGGACTCGCTTCGGCCTGCGCCGTCGGCCCCGATTACGAAAAGCCGCCCGTCGAGACGCCCGCCGCGTTCAAGGAAGCCGGAGAATGGACTCAGGCCGCGCCGCAAGACGACTTCGATCGCGGCGCGTGGTGGACGATCTATCGAGACCCCGTTCTGAACGCCTTGGAAAGCCAGATCGATATTTCCAATCAAAATCTGAAACAGGCCGAAGCCTCGTATCGCGCCGCCGTGGCCGCCGCCGACGAAACCCGATCCAGCCTGTTTCCGACAATAACGGCGAATCCCTCGGCCACGCGCACCGGCCTTGGAACCCACGCTGCGACCTATACTTACGACCTGTCGGCGGGAGCCACGTGGAATCTCGATGTCTGGGGCAAAATCCGCCGCGAGGTTGAAAGCGCCGAAGCCAGCGCGGAGGCCAGCGCCGCAGACCTCGCCTCGGCGCGCCTATCGGCGCAGGCGGAATTGGCCACCGATTACTTTGCCCTGCGCGTGCAGGACGAATTGCAACGCCTGCTCGGCAAAACCGTCGAAGACGATCAGAAAATTCTGGATATTGTCGAGAATCAGTACAGCGCGGGAGTCGCCGCGCAATCGGACGTTCTTTCGGCGCAAACCGCGCTCGAGAACGACAGCGCCACGGCGACAAATGCAGAAATCAAGCGCACCCAACTGGAACATGCGATTGCCGTTCTGGTGGGCCAAGCGCCATCGGATTTTACGCTCGCGCCATCGGATAAAATCGACGGCGTGCCGATGATTCCCGCGAAAGTGCCCTCCGTTCTTCTGGAACGCCGCCCCGATATCGCCAGCGCCGAACGGCAAATGGCGGCGGCTAACGCGCAGATAGGGGTCGCCGTGGCGGCCTATTATCCCGATATCGCGCTTTCCGCTTCTTACGGATTCAGCGCCGATATGCTCGGCAATCTGTTCAAGGCCGCCAACACCGTCTGGTCTTTCGGCGTCTCGGGCAGCGAGACTTTGATCGATTTCGGAGCGCGCGAAGCTGCGAGCGACGAAGCCCGCGCCAATTTCGATGCTTCCGTCGCCGCTTACAGGCAAACGGTTTTGACCGCGTTTCAAAATGTCGAGGATAATCTTGCGGCGCAGCGCGTTCTCGTGAATCAGGAAAAAGCGCAGACTCTGGCTACAAACGACGCGCGCGGAAACGAAGAAATCTCGGCCAACCAATACAAGGAAGGCATCATTCCCTACAACACATTTCTCACGGCGCAAATCGCGCGACTCAACGGCGAGCAAGCATCGCTTACCGTCCTCGGCAACAGGCTCGCCGCCAGCGTCTCGCTTATCGAAGCCTTGGGCGGGGGATGGTCTACGGCGCAGTTGCCGAAATAAGAGGGTTTTGGTTCTTCTTGAAGTTTAAGAAAAACCCAGCATACTTTCCTTGGTTTTTAAGATTCGCGCGTGAGGCGCGAGTTTTGGCTTTCAACGTGCGGAGATTATCATGCGCCTTTCGAAACTTGCCGTCCTCGGTCTCGCTTTGGTTGCTTTTCCCTCAATGGCCCATGCGGGTGTCAGAATCGTCGCCGGAAGCCACACGTGCGCTCAAAAAGTTCCCTGTCAGGACGACGGAAATTTTTCCCCCGAGCAATGGGCGTCGGTCGGCAACGCCTGCATCAGGGAAGGCTTCGGACTCTCGAACCCGAACGGCATCATTGACGATAACGCCGGACTGGATGGCGCAAACCGCCTGACCACGAAACCCGATTCCGTCGCCAAGGGTCCGGGAGCGTTGCTTTTGCCCGAATGTTCCGACGTGAGCCTGCAAGACGGAAGCTGCGTCATTCATTGCGAGCTCGTTCAGCAATAGCTTCGGCGACGCCGGACGGCGAGCTATTCTTTATGTTGTAATTTATCCAGCGTTTTTTCCAGTTTTTCCTGGCGGATTTCTTGCGCGCGCAGGCGTGCTTTGAGGTCGTCGTTTTCCTTTTTCAGTTCCTGCACGGACCCGATCAACGGAGAGATAAGGCCTTCGTATTCGATCGCCTTATATCCCGTCGGGCCGTCCGAGACGAGACTGGGATAGACTTTCTCGACCTCCTGAGCGATCAAGCCCACGCTTATCTTGCCGTTCGCTTTATAGACGAACGAGACCGGCCTGAGCTTCATGATATCCGCAAGCGGATCGGACAGCGTTTTGATGTTCGTTTTCAAACGCTCGTCGGAATTCGTGTAGACATATTGCGGCGAATAGAAACTGTTCGCATAAAAGAACCCTGTGACGCTCATGCCGCCGTTGACCATGAGGGCATAGTTACAACTATTCGTGTTAACGCCCGTTGCCGGAGAATATGTCGGCGAACAGTCCGATACAATCGACAGCAATGAGTTGGCGGTGCTACTGTCCAAATGTCCCGCCAAATTGATATAACCACCCCCGTTTATGCCCGCCCCCGGGGCTTCCCCCGTAAGTTTTCCTCCGGTCCCAAGATCGATCGTTCCCCCCTGAACGCTTATCGTGCCGCCGCCGGTGGTTGCAGTCGAAGGGTTGACGAAATAGGCATTTTGCCCGCCCAAATAAAATGGCGTCGACATCGTGTTGTAGAGAAACGTAGTGTCGCCCGGTATTTGTTTTCGCGCCAGCCAGTTGTCGCTGAGATTTTGCGACGGGGAATAGTACGTGCGCGAGGCGATGTGACCCGACGCGCCGGCGGCCCCAAAATAGCCGACCCCTGCGTTGTATTTCACGACGGAACTCCACGTGCCATAGGCGCCGCAGGCCCAGTCTTGCACGCTTGGATTATTGCCGCACACGTTAGCGGTATATATAAAACCGCCGTCGCCGCCGATCATCGCGCTGATGCGCCCGCCGGACGTATCGGGAATGGTGTCGCCTCCCGACGTCTGGATCATGAAGGAATAGGATTGCGGGATCACGTTCACTCCCGAACCGTCCTTCAGTGCGGCGATAGTGTATGCCTGCCCGTAAGAGTTGGTTGTTGAGGAACTGAACCCGTTGGGCAGGAAATAACATAACCCCTGATTGCCGGATGTCATCGGCGCCGTCGTTGCGCAATTTGCGTTTCCGGCGGGAGCGGTCGAAGAAGGCAGGTTAAGAACCAGATTGGTGTTGGCGGCTACCGCCGCAAGAGTCATCTGTCCGCCGCCCGTTGGCGAATTCGCCGCTCCCGAGGATTGCAGGTATGTGTTGACAGCCGAGATCAGTTGAGCTTGTTGGGTCGCGGCCGCTTGATCGCGCATCTGCACGTTGCCGCTCGAAAGCAAACGCCAGACGCCCGCGAACAAAATCCCGGCCACGCCAAGAACGATGGCCAATTCGACAAGCGTAAAGCCGGAGACCCGATCCTTTTCACGACGAAGCATGGCGTTTTCCTCTTTCCATCATAAAAGATTCCTTACAGGCACACCGTTGCCCCGCAAGGCACAATCTCGGCGATAATCCCCATCGATCCCACAGGCACGATCGCCGTGCCCGGAATGTTATACTGAATAAGCGTCGGCGCGCCGCCAGTAAGAGAAGGAAGGGATGACGTCGTCAATACCCCGGCAGACGTGACCGTGCCATAATACATCGGCGACAAAAGCGGGCTTTTTTTCATTTGTTTGTATAAATCGCTGAAGGTAGTCGGAAATTGCGTATTTCCCGCCGGACACGTTCCGTTAAGAGCGCCCGGCAGACATAAAAGCCCGACGTTATAACTATCGCTGCTCGATGCCGGAGGCGGCACGTAGGTCAACACGTAACTCAATCCCGCCGAATTGAAGGCTATAGAGTAGAACGCATAGGTTGTATTCGAATATCCTGGAGGCAAATTGGTCCAGCACGGAGCTTGCTGAGCGGCTCCCCCGGCGCACGCCGTATAAGTGCCTTGAGGCATTCCGACATAAATTGTCCCGGCGGCAGCGCCCGGGCAAACAGCTACAGTCGCGGGCACCGGGCTCGGGTTGGTCAACGAACACCCCGCCGTCCAATCCGCCGTCGGCATTAATGAGGTAGCAAGCGCAACTGCCGTCGAATGCCACTCTATCATCGAGCCGATAACGCCCGATTGTTGGGCAAGCCCGTTGACGACCTGCTTTGTATAGACCTGGGCATAAAGCCCGATCAACGCCACCATAAGCGTCACAAAAGCTATCATATACATAGCGAGACCGCGCTCTATTCGAGGAAAAACTATCTGATATTCTATAAAAAGTGGGATAACAATTCATTAATTCATGGGAAAAGCCTTGATAATCAAGTCCGTTATCGGGCTCTTTGAACGCGCAAAACGACATCGACGCGCAAGAGCGCTTTTCCATCCGGAATTTTTGGCAGTTGCGCGAAGCGGATGGACGAGGCCGGAATATCCGTCAAATGCCCCGTTTTCTCGTCAAAAAAATGATAGTGATCGTTTGTATTCGTATCGAAATAAATCTGGGCGCCGTCTATCGCTATTTGGCGAAGCAGTCCGCTTTCGGTAAAGGCGTTCAACGTATTGTAAATCGTCGCCAACGAGACGCCCGCGCGCCTCCGGCGCATGGCGGCGCTAGACTCTTCCGCCGTGACGTGTTTATCGGATCCGTCGAACAGCCACGCAGCCAGAGCCAGCCTTTGCCGCGTCGGACGCACACAGACGCCTTGCAAAAGGGCCGCGGAAGAATCATACTTCCCGCCGCGTTTTTTCCGTTCAGGCTTCATCCGGCTATTATGAGGCAAGGCTGCAGGAAAGATCAAGTGGCTCAGATCGCAGAAAAACCTTGGGGCAAGATCGTCGGCGGCATTCTGGGCCTTTGCCTCGGCGGTCCGTGGGGCGGCGTTCTCGGCATTCTCATCGGTCACATACATGACAAGCAAAAGGCGATCGGCGATACCTTATGGGGAAGCAACGGCGAGGATTTTTCGGCTCATGTCGAGCAAGCCACGTTCACGATGGGCGTCATCGTCTTAAGCGCGAAAATGGCCAGATCGGACGGCCGGATCAAGCGCGCCGAGATCGAAGCCTTCAAGCGCGTGTTTCACATAGCCCCCGCGCAGGTCGACGCCGTCGGCCTTTTGTTCGACCGCGCGCGCTTTTCCGCCGCCGGATTCGAGCCTTACGCCTTCAGCCTCGCGCGCGTTTTTAGCAAAAAGACTTCCGTTCTCGAAGAAATCCTGAGCGGCCTTTTCATTATCGGCGCGGCAGACTCTGCCGGATTGACGCCCGCCGAGATCGTTTTTTTGAAAAAGGTTTCCCATATTTTCGGGTTTGGCGCCGAAGATTTCGCCCGCATCGCCGCGCGATCGGGCGTCGAGCTTCCCGAAAGCGAAAAACCGCGCCCTGCGACGTCGCAGGCTTTCTCGATCCTTGGCGTCGACGAAGCGGCTTCGCCGCAGGAAATCAAAACGGCCTATCATTTCCTCATCCGCGAGCATCATCCCGACAAGCTTATGGCTCAGGGAATGCCGCCGGAATTTATCGCCACGGCGACGGAAAAAATGAAGCGCATCAATGCCGCCTACGACGCGGTGTGCCGGATAAAGGGGATCAGATGAAAGACCGCCTTTCGCCGAATTTCGACACCCGCGATCCTGCCGTCGCTTTGGAATACATCGTGCTTCATTATACGGGCATGAAGAACGAAGAAAGCGCTTTGGCGCGCCTGTGCGATCCCGCCGCAAAAGTCAGCGCGCATTACGTGATCGGCGAAGACGGAGCCATATGGCGATTGGCCGATGAGGACAAGCGCGCGTGGCATGCGGGAAAAAGCTTCTGGCGCGGCGTCACAGACGTGAACAGCGCGTCGGTCGGCATCGAGATGGTCAATCCCGGGCATGAGTTCGGGTATCGCCCGTTTCCGGATGCGCAAATCATCGCGCTTAAGAAATTGGCGCACAGAATTATCGCGCGTCACCGCATGTCGGCGGCTACCGCTCTTCTCGCGCACAGCGACATTGCGCCTGCGCGGAAGCAAGATCCGGGCGAATTATTTCCGTGGGCGGAATTGGCGAAGGAAGGATTGGGATTGTGGCCCTCCCCCTCGCCTCAGGACTTTGCGCCCGCAAGCGAGGATGAAATTTCAAAAATGCTGGGGTTTATAGGCTATGACACAACCGATCTCTCCGCCGCGTTGCTGGCATTCCAGCGCCGCTATTGCCCCGAAAAAATGACAGGAAAGGCCGATGAAGAAAGCATCGCAAGAATGCGCGCGCTTAAACGCCTAATACCAACGGCTCCTTGAAGTGACTCGTATAGGTCACGAGCGGTTGCGTAAAGCCTGTCGCTCGCCGGACTGAAAAAGCCTTTAGAAACATACGGTTTGCTCGGCAAGCGACAGGCGAGGCGCAGAGCGAGTGAAGTCAAACGGTTTGTCGGATTTCATGGGCCCGCTAGTATGACGATCGCGTAAAGAAACTTTTCCATCGAGCTTTTGTTTCGGCCCATCCATACATCGAGGCAAAAACGCCCGCGTTCGATATCAACATGAAAAACGCGGCATAGATAATATCGCTCAAGAAATGCGCGCCTGTCGCAAGGCGGGCGAAGCTGAACACTATTCCCGCCGCCATTCCGCCCCAAAACGCGCGGCGCGAGAAACGGCGCGGCGTAACATAGGCAAACGCGGGCAAAAAGAACCCGAACGCGCCGTCGCCCGAAACAAAGGAGCCGTTTGAACGCGCTTTTTCGACTTGGGGCGCAAGCGCGGGAGAAAAAGTTTCGCTTCCGCCGAATTCAACGATTTCACGCGGCCTTGCGCGGCCCCAATGGTCTTTGAACCCCACGTTCGCCACAAGGCCCGGCCCCACCAAAAGAGCAAGGAATAAAAACGCCCATGCCTTTGCGGGAAGAAGGAAATTCTTGCGCCGCGCCCACGCCGCCACGGCTAAAATCGCGAACGCCGCGCCTAAAATCCGCGCGCCGTCATAGGCTAACCAATGCAAATCCGACAACGCGATATTGCCGGCAAGAAAAAAACCGCCCGCCCCTGCGCGATAAAAAAGCCCCGACGCAAGCAAATCCGCCTGCGGCCAAAGGACAGGCAGCGCGAGAAGAACGGCAAAAAGGATGAAGAAAAGAGGCATAAAATGACTAGACCAGAACGACGGGATAAAAACAACTGCCGCAATTTTTCCGTCGGTTCACTTGCCTTTCGGCGCAGGGGTCGATGCTTGGACAGGGCTTGAGGCCGACGCTGAGGACGGCTCGGAAACCGGCGCTTGGGTCAGGTCAGCGGGGTCAGGACCTACGAACACGGCAAACTCCGCATCGGACTGAAGATCGGGCGCCTCTTCTATTTTATATGAAACGCCCGCGGTCTTGAAAATAGTTTCAAGAGCAGCGACCCCTTTAGCGGAAGAGGGGTTGTTTTTGACGATTTCGATAGTAAGGCCGGAGCGCGGATGCGCATCGAATTGGCCGCCGAACGAAAGCACACGCCAACCGCTGTTGCCATTGATCATCTCGGATATTTTAATAGCCCTGTTTTCGCAGGAAGAACATCCTTGAGCGAAAAGAATACTTGGGTGATACAACGCCTTTAAAGAATCCTCCGGGATCGCGAAAGTGTATTTGAATTTATCTTCTTGCTTTTTCACAGGCTTCTTCGAAGAGAAACTTCTTTCTAACGTTCCCCAAATTTTCGAAGACACCCCCAAAATTCTCGAAGAACCGCTCGATAAATCGACGACAAGAAATGCGGCGAAAATACCGATCAAAATACCCATGCCCAACACTTTAGCCTGCTTACGGGGAAGGCTAAAATTAAAACTCGGCAGTTTGATGTGCAGGATTATATCCGTCACGATTTCCTCAGTGTATCACAGCAAACAGCCGGCTGCGGTAGGAGGAGCATATTCCAAAATAATCAGGCCGCCATTGCCGCCGTTGCCGCTAGCGCCATACCCGCCTCCCGCGCCGGCTCCCGCCGGTAGCGATATCAACGTCCCCCAACCAGCCGCAGCACCGCCAGCACCGCCATAGCCAGTCCCATTTCCCCCGTTTCCTCCATTACTGCCACCGGCGCCCGAGGAAGAACTACCGCCGCCGCCGCCGCCGCCCCCAAAACCGCCGCCGCTGCCGCCATATGTACCGGCATTTGCAGCACCACCGGCAAGCCCGGCGCCGCCGGCTCCGCTGCCGCTGTTGTCGTTTCCTACACCCCCGGTTCCAGTAGTAGCGTTAGTTGCGGGACCAGTACCGGCACTGCCCATATAGCCTGATCCGCCGCCGCCGCCGCCGTTGCCTGAAGTATTACCGCCGCTGCCGCCGCCTGAATTAATACCGCCGCTATTACCGCCGCCGCCGCCGCCGCCGTAATATCCGGCGCCACCCGCAGCGCCGCCGCAATCATTGTTTCCACCGCCGCCGCCGCCGCCGACAAAGGCTTGTATGGTAGCCCCCGAGTTCAGAGTAAAATATGACGTAAAACTGGGGGAAACCGTATTTCCATTGCTGCCGTTTACTCCTTCGGCTCCCCCATTGCCGCCGGGGGCATAAACATAACTCGATGTATTATAAACAATGCCGCTGCTACCGGCACCGCCGCCGCCGCTGAAATTTGAACCGCATCCGCCGTTACCCCCCCCGCCGCCGCCGCCGCCGACCATGGCATAGTAAATCGTTACCGCGTATCCGGTATAGGGGTTCGTCTCACCGGCGCAAGTTCCTCCTTCTCCGGTACCGTTCAGGCATGAAGTTATCGCCTTAAAACAGTAACCTCCTACCACCCAAGTCATGGTGGAGGACCCCACAGTCAAAGTGGCTACGTTAACGCCCTGCGCCGATGGGGTCGTCTGTTCAAGCTCAATCGAAGTCCCCGGAGAGACGGTAGCGCTCGAAACCCATGATTGGCCGCCATTAGTCGACAAGTAGCAATTTGTGGGATTGGTACAAGAAACGGTAGCGGTTTGGGATCCAAACGACCCCCCATTCAAAGTGACAGAGTTGCTGGTCACAACAGTATTCAAGCTTTGGTTATATAGGTTGGTAAAGCCTGCCGTTGTCACACTCCAAGGGTTTGAACTGTTGTCTGTATATCCGCCTGCGGTAGTTCCAAACTGCCAAACTGCGCTCCCCGTAAGGTTCCCCGCCGGATTCGTCGCAGCGACCTGCTGGAGCGAAATGACGTCGCCCGGATTGATGCCCCAAGGAATCGCAGCAACATAGGCGCCGCCGTTGAGATTATTATCGGCAATCAAGCAGCTCGCGCCCCCGCAACTCACGTTGCTTGCGCTTATATTCGAGAAGGTTCCGCTCAAAGTGAGGTTGCCGCTCGTAACCGTGCTGCCCGGCAAGATGCCGGTGCTGCCGGTCCAGACAAGCGAGGCGGCGCTAGGCGTTCCAGAACCCACGTTTGTTATCAAGCAGGCAGTCGTGCCAACGGGCATATACTGCAGAACGACTTCTCCCGCGTTGCCGCCGAGTTCTTGAGAACCGGCTCCCGTACCGGCCGCCGCCGGCAGCGTCGTGAAAGTCGTCCAATTGCTCGCGCCAAGCCCCATTGTTACAAAACCCGTGATCGCCCCGCCAGTCCCGTTTGCGCCATTATAGCCTCCACTGCCGTTGCCCGACGTCCCGCCGCCACTTCCAAAACCGCCGCCGCCGCTGCCGCCATAGCCAGAACTGCCATTTCCATTTATTCCATTCGCACCGCCAAGGATCCCGCTGCTGCCGCCGCCGCCTTGAATGGCGCTGCTGTAATAACCATTCCCGCCATTTCCTCCCGACAAAGAAGCGCCCGCCGTTCCAGAGGCATAATTACCGACACCCGCCGCGCCGCCGGAGGAAGACCCGCCGCCGCCAAGAGTGGTGAGCGAACAATCGCCACTGTTACATCCGCCGCCGCCGCCGCCGCCAAAATATCCGGCGCCGCCGCCGCCGCCGCCGCCATAGGCTCCGCCGCCGCCGCCTCCGGCATAAACCGTAAGATTGGTTGATGCAGCCAAAGATAACGATCCTGCAACCCAAGTCGCGCTACTGCCGGGCACACTTTGTCCAACGGATGTTCCTCCTCCTGCTGCGCCACCGGCAACGATTGCCGCTCCTCTGTTATTGATAATGGCGCTGCTGCCGCCGCCGCCGCCGCCAGCGCCAATAGTGCTGCTGCCGCCGCCGCCGCCGCCGCCAACCATATCGTAGTAGACCGTTACGGCGGATCCGTAAGGATTGGTTTGGCTGAGGTAAGAAGGAACGACAGCCGTGCACATCGTCGACGCCGTTGGCCCTATCAAGCAGGCGGTTGTGCCAACAGGCACATATTGCAAAACAATCACGCCGGCGTTGCCGCCGTTACTTGTATAGCCCATTCGTCCAGCCGGACCCGGCACCACTGTGAACGTCGTCCAATTGTTCGCGCCAAGGCCGTAGTTGCTTCCGGTCCCGTTTGCTCCATTGGTCCCTCCGTTTCCGGTGCCTGTCCCGCCGCCGCCGCCAAATCCGCCGCCGCCAGCGGCAGAAGAAGAGCCACCGCCGCCCAAGAACCCTCCGCCAGCGCCACCATAGGCAGGACCGGCAGAAAGTCCGCCAGATCCTCCTAAAAATGCAGAACCTTGGATACCAGTACCATAATTACCTGTGCCCCCCACACCGCCGCCGATTCCGTTCCCGCCGCCGGCAGCGACAGTCATTACGCAAGCCCCCGTGCAACCGCCGCCGCCGCCGCCGCCATAATATCCTGCGCCGCCGCCGCCTGCGCCACTACTTGCTCCTCCTCCTCCGCCGCCGACATAAGCCGTCAAAGTTCCCCCTGAGGCCAGAGTAAACGATCCGCCAACCCACGCCCCTTCCCCGGCAGTGTTAAGTCCCCCTGCTCCCCCTGCTCCGCCCGAGGCAGCGGCTACGAAAGTTCCATTATTAATGAGGGCGCTGCTTCCGCCGCCGCCGCCGCCGTTAGAACTCGCCCCCATCCCGCCGCCGCCGCCGCCGGCCATAGTGTAATTCACCGTTACGGCAGATCCGTAAGGATTCGTTTGGGTAAAGTTGTTCCCAACAACGGCCGAGCATACCGTCGGCGGCGTCACCGTGCCTATCAAACAGGCGGTTGTGCCAACAGGCAAATATTCCAGAACAACCACGCCAGCGTTGCCGCCGTATATATTAGCGGTTGCTCCTCCGGCTGCCGCCGGTATCGCCGTGTTCGACGCCCAGGTATTCGCGCCGGTGCCATAGTCGGTTCCGGTTCCGTTTGCCCCATTGGAACCTCCATTGCCGCCATAACCGCCGCCGCCGCCGCCATAACCGCCGCCGCCGCCGGCGGAGTTAGCATTCTCACCATTTCCCCCGCCTATAAACCCGAGGCCTCCGGCTCCGCCGCCGTAAATAGCAGAAGAAGCTTGTGTCGACGCGCCAGATCCTCCCCCATTGGCAAAACCAGCGGAAGCAGTGCCATAATTACCGACACCCGCCACGCCGCCAGCGGTTCCGTTCCCGCCGCCGGCAGCGGTGAGCGTACACAGGCCGGAAACACAACCGCCGCCGCCGCCGCCGCCATAATATCCTGCGCCACCACCGCCGCCGGCTCCTAGGCCACTTGTGTCGTCTCCTCCTCCGCCGCCAACATAAACCGTCAGATTGCTTGACGCGCTGAGAGAGAACGATCCTGACGTCCAAGCCGCGCTACTACCGGGCGCCGACCCAATTCCTCCGTTAGCGCCATTGGCAACGATCGCCGTTCCGTTATTGATAATGGCGCTGCTGCCGCCGCCGCCGCCGCCGCTGTAAACCGTTCCCGCAGATCCACTCCCGCCGCCGCCGCCAACCATATCGTAGTAGACCGTTACGGCGGATCCGTAAGGATTGGTTTGGGTAAGATAAGCAGGAACGATAGTGGTACATAACGGCGTGGATGTCGCCCCTAACGAACAGGTTCCCGTGGGCGACGTATATTGCAGAATGACTAGCCCGGCGTTGCCGCCTTCATACTCAGTAGCAGCTCCCGCACCAGCCAACGCCGGGAGCGATGTGGCAGTCGTCCAGTTATTCGCGCCAAGGCCGAAGGAAGCAGTTGGATTAGCGCCGTTT
>Ga0181520_10000674_pt1 | contig 73508 bp, 65 predicted proteins | sample PEATcosm2014_Bin_29_FD_132451 | JGI IMG/M metagenome (GOLD analysis project Ga0181520, IMG submission 132451) | Peatland microbial communities from MTU Mesocosm Facility, Houghton, MI, USA - PEATcosm2014_Bin02_30_metaG | ecosystem: Environmental > Terrestrial > Soil > Wetlands > Peat | place... | reverse complement strand
GATCTGACGGAGGTTGTTCAAGATGGTCTTTTCACGGGCCTCTTGGCGTACTTTGTTAAAAGCGGGGATCGCCATGACAGCCAGAAGGCCGATGATGACCACCACGATCATGATTTCAACGAGTGTAAACGCTTTGTTTTTCATAATGAAAATATCCACTTCCCCTGCTTGAGCGGCGGGCACGCTTCCACCTTAGAAGATCCATATCCAAGAGCAAGAAGAAAATAAAAGACAATAAGGAGATTTCATTCTATGCCTTTATTTTTCCGAAGATCATGCGGCCTCCAGCGGAAGGAAGGATGGAGAGAACCTCTACCTCAACTGTTTTACCCATCTTGTCTCTTGAGTTTTCCACGACAACCATCGAACCATCACCCAGATAGCCTACAGTCTGCCCGGGCTCCTTGCCCTGTTTGACCAGTTGGACGGAGAGTATTTCACCGACAACCGTCTCTGAGCGCAGGCTCCTGACCAATGCGTTGAGATTCAGACATTCCACACTATGGAATTCCGCCAGTTTGGCGAGGTTCATATCTGTCGTAAGCAGCCGTGCCCTGAGGCTACCCGATAGAAAAATAAGTTTGTCATCCACCGACTGCCCATGCTTGATGTTGCTTTCATGGACACGGATCTCCATATGGGACATCTTCTTGAGTTCAGCCAGGCTTTCCAGTCCTTTTCTACCGCGCGTGCGTCTATTGGCGTCATCGCTGTCGGCTATCTGATGGAGTTCATCCAATACAAACTGGGGTATGACCAGGATATTGGAGAGGAACTTTGCCCCGCAGATTCCGACAATCCTGCCGTCTATGAGTGCGGATGTATCGACGACGACCAGGGAATTGTTTGCTTCCTGCGGTACAAATCTGACAAATGGAATGATAAAGTTGAAATCGTCTTTGCCCCGGAGTGCCACCACGGCCCCCAGATACATGAAGATTGCGAACAAAGCCAGGCGAATAACATAGATGATTTCGGGGTTTCCCATCTTGTCGCCGAGCTCCAGGATGGGGGAGATGGAAATAATTTTGGCGGCCAGCCAGCCGATAAAGATGCCCAATGTCAGGCTGGTAAACCCCCGCAGCGAGAAGCCCCGCAGAAATATATCCACGACGATGACAAGACACGCGATGGATCCGGCTATGTATACGCCGTGTGCAGTACTGATATGCCACTCCGGAGTAAACAGGCATATCAGATAACCGCTCAGAGTGGCCAATACGAAAAATACGACACGGATGATGAGAAGGTTCCAATTCATGCCTTGAACCATCATATGACAAAGTTTATCCCGTGCAAGGCAGATGTTTCATTAGGCGGGTCGTTGAACCTATGCCCCTAATCATTGGAGTACCAGTCTCCGGGGCACAAAATTGGGGGATGACATCCGGCGGATATTCCCCCATGATGGAGAATATGAGTACGTTGCCAAACAGAGAAAACCAACAAATGCTCCCTTTTGCGAACTGCCCTGTTCCGGTATATCTGGTTCCCCGTGAGCTGGATTTGCAAAGCGCCTGCGCGGCCCTTGCCAGGGAGTCCATCATTGGTTTTGACACGGAAACAAGGCCGGCTTTCCGACCAGGCGAGCGATATACTCCCGCACTGATGCAACTGGCCTCAAGCAGTGCGATATACCTTGTCCAATTGCATGTGATTAGAAAGCTCAAAGTGCTGCAGGATCTGCTGTTGCTTCCGGCTTTGAAAGTGGGGGTGGGCATTCATGAAGATTTGCGCAGGCTTATCCCGCATTTCAATTTGAAGGCCGGCAGTAAATGCACCCAATTTATCGACCTGACGTTGCTGGCCAGGTCGAAGGGGGTGACGTCCGGAAGCCTCCGTGGATTAACGGAAGAACTTTTGGGCAGGAGGCTTTCGAAATCCGCGCAGCTGACCAACTGGGCCAGACCCGATTTGACGTATGCCCAGCTGAGGTACGCGGCGCTCGATGCCTGGGTGAGCAGGGAGGTCTTCTTGAAACTGGAGAAACGGTAGCGGGCCGACTATCTCCACTCTGCGGTGATGCCTTGTTTGGTCAGCTCCTGGATGATGGCACTCTGCTCGTCCCGCGTGGGACTCTTTTTTAAGGCTGGATTGTTGACATTCTCTGAGCTTCTGAATGCCTGGAGATAATACTTCTCCGTGCTCCTGATGTATGAGCCTATTAGCCTGGGATTGATGGGCAGTTCCGGTACGACGGTGGTGCGCCATTCATAGGAAATGCCGCTGTGGCGGATGAGATCCATGGATCGTTTGATGTCTTGGGTCCTGACATCGGATGCTGTGACTGTGGCGTAGTGAGCCCACTCGGACTTGAGATCCATCGCTATGTAGTCTGCCAATTTGTCGTGCAGGATTCCCTCCAACCGATCGGGGAAAACACCATTGGTGTCGAGCTTGATAGCGAACCCAAGCTGACGCAGCCGACGCAGGAAATCGGGAAGATCCGACTGGAGGGTAGGCTCGCCGCCACTGACGACAACGCCATCAAGCTGCTTTTTTCTGGACTCCAAATATTGCCATATCTCCGCCTCGGGAATCGTTTTCTCAAACAACTCGGGCTTTACTAGTGATGGATTATGGCAGAACTGGCACCTCCACGGACAGCCCTGGGTAAAGATCACGGCGGCGATCCTCCCCGGGAAGTCGATAAAACTGACCTTTTGTAAACCGCCTATTTTCATTTGTGGTAGACTGCCTTGGTAACCGGATGGGATCCTCATTATCCACTCAACATTGGTACACACCAAAGAGGGTATGGGGGCACTGCCCCCAATATGTTTCCCTCCCTGTGGGAGGGGCAGGGGTGGGTGTTGTATGAATGCTGAGTCAAGTTTGTTTACGCCTCGGCCTTGAGCAGCTCGGAAGTATCCTCGTTGGAGATGCTCTCTGCCAGTTTGCCGACATCGGCGGGTCTTCTCATCGTGTACTCGGCCTGCTTGCCGTCATTCCATTGCTGGACCGGACGCAGGTAACCGACGATGCGGGAATAAACTTCGCTTTCAGTCCCGCAATGGGGGCACTTGTGGTGCTCACCGGAGAGGTATCCGTGGTTGGAGCATACCGAAAAGGTGGGCGTCAACGAGAAGTAGGGGAGCCTGTAGCTGGTGGCGATCTTGTGGACCAGTTTTTTTACGACATCCGGATCCTTGATGCTTTCGCCCAGGAACAGGTGAACGACCGTGCCTCCGGTGTAGCGGGTCTGCAGTTCCTCCTGATGATCCAGAATCTTGAAGATATCGTCGGTGTGAGTGACCGGCATATGGCTGGAATTGGTGTAGTAGGGATGCTTGTTGCCCGGATTGGCGCAGACAATGGAATCACCGAAAGTCGTGCGGTCCTTGCGGGCAAGACGATAGGAGGTTCCTTCGGCGGGGGTGGCTTCCAGATTGTAGTGGTTGCCCGTCTCAGTCTGATATTTGACAAGGCGCTCTCTCATAAAATCCAGCGTCTTGCGCGCGAACTCATGTCCCTTGGGGTCGCAGATATCCACATTTAACAGGTTCAGACAGGCCTCGTTCATTCCCAACAGTCCGATGGTGGAAAAGTGATTCTTCCAGTATTGGCCGGTCTTCTCTTTCATGTCCTTCAGGTAATAGATGGTGTACGGATACAGGCCAGCGGCAGTCAGCTTCTCCAGGAATTTTCTCTTCATTTCAAGGCTGGTGGCGGCCAGATCCATGACCTTGGCGAGCTTCTCGCAGAAGTCGATCTCATCCTTGGACTCTTTGGCGAGCCTGGGCAGATTGATGGTGACAACCCCGATCGATCCGGTGAGCGGGTGCGCGCCGAAGAGGGCTCCGCCGCGGCGTTCCAGCTTGGTATTGTCTATACGCAGGCGGCAGCACATACTACGGGCATCCGCGGGATCCATGTCGGAATTGATGTAATTGCTGAAGTAGGGAATGCCGTACTTGCCAGTCATCTCCCACAGTCCCTTCAGGTTCGGATTATTCCAGTCAAAGTCCTTGGTCAGATTGACGGTTGGAATCGGGAAGGTAAAGACCCGTCCGGAGGCGTCTCCCTCGGTGATAACTTCAAAGAAGACCTTGTTGAACAGATCCATCTCCTTCTGGAACTCTCCGTAGGTCTCTTTTTGCGGTTTGCCGCCGACAATGACGTGCGTGTTCTGGTAGTGCTTGGGGCACTCCAAATCAAGCGTGACGTTGGTGAACGGGGTCTGGAACCCGACGCGTGTCGGCACATTCATGTTGAACATGAATGACTGCATACACTGTTTGAGGGTCTTGTAGTCCAGATTGTCGTAGCGGATGAAAGGAGCCAGAAGTGTGTCGAAGTTGGAGAAGGCCTGGGCACCGGCTGCCTCGCCCTGCAAGGTGTAGAAGAAGTTGACGACGTGCCCGAAAGCAGTGCGCAGATGGGAGGCGGGCTTGGTCTCAATCTTCCCGGGTACTCCGCGGAAGCCCCTCATCAGCAGGTCTTCGAGGCTCCAGCCGACGCAGTAAACGGAAAGCAGCTGCAGATCGTGGATGTGGAAGGAACCCCTTTCGTGGGCGTCCTTGATCTCGGGCGTGTAAATCTTGTTTAGCCAGTAGCTTTGGCTGATGGAGGAGGCCATGTAGTTGTTGAGTCCCTGGAGCGAGAAGGCCATGTTGGCGTTCTCTTTTACCTGCCAGTCGAGCTTGCTGATATACTCCTCTATGCGCTGGATGTCGGCGTTCTCCTGGATCTCACGCAGTCTGGCATGCTGGTCGCGGTAAACAATAAAAGCCTTGGCGGTCTTTTTGTAGGAGCTGGCCAGAAGCACCTCTTCAATCACGTCCTGGAGCTGTTCGACGGAAGGAGCGGGGCTGTCGACAAGGGTGAGAGCCATATGGATGGCCTTGGCTGTCAGGCGAATGGCGATCTCCTCGTTGTACTCTCCGGTGGCCTCTCCGGCTTTCTGGATGGCGCTCTTGATGCGTTTGGCGTCAAATGGGACCAGTCTGCCATCGCGTTTTCTGATCAAAGTAAAAAGTCCGGTTTGGGACGCGACGAAGGCCTGCAGGTCCGAGGTGGGGGATGAAGCTTCTATCATTTTCGAAAGGTTTTTGAGGGTTTCTGAGGTTTTTTTACCGACTGGGCCTTTTATTTACATTTTACTATAGGTTGTGTGTCTAAACTTTCGAAACCACATTCGGTAGGGGCTTTTATGATCCAAAAGCACGCGGGAGAAAAGACAATTTTGTCTTTCGGTCTATGGTTTTAGTGATGCTTAAGAGTGGTATAAGAGGACTTTCTAGAGCGTGTTTTTTTAAAAAAATTCCTGGAAAACCACAGGGAGCTTTCATTCAGGGCTCTGTGGTCGCAAACCACTGCCTCTTAATTTGTAATTTTACCTTACAGCCGGATGGGGTTGCCAAAAAATATTTTTATCTCAAGAAACTACGCGGAGCGCGCGCGTCCCTCCTCCACCTGCCAGATTTTCCATTTTCCGGATTCCGAAGTGGGCATGATCGTGCCGCTCGCAAAGACCTGCAGATTTCCCACGGAGGCCCAAAACGCCTTCTGGCGGGCGGGATCGAGCTCCAAAAGCAGATCGTCGCACACAAGAACCGGCGCAATCCGCAGTTTCTCGTACAAAAGCTGCAATCCCGCCAGTTTGATGGCCAGGACCAGCGAGAACTTCTGCCCTTCGGAGGCGTAGAGCTCTGCAGACAGCCCGTTGAGCGTGATCAGAAGATTGTCCCGATGCGGGCCTTTCGAGGTATGCCCCAACGCGCGGTCTTTCCCCTCGCGCAACTCCAGCCATAGTTTTTCCAGCTCCTCGGCGAGGGCATTGGGCGCGTAGATGAGCCCGGGGATCTCTTTGGCGGGGGCAAAGGATGCGAAGGCCTTTGAGAATTTATCCATGAGCAGCTCAACGGCCCGCTGCCTGCTTTTGATGATGCGGCGCGCGGTCGCGGCCATGACGCTCTCAAAGGCCTCGAATTCCTTCGGGGAAGGGAAGGGCTCTGCCTGCAGAAGCTGATTGCGGCTTCGGACAGCCTTCTCATATTCAAAAAGGCACCCCCGGTAGGCCGGATCCATCTGCGCGATAAGCCGGTCGATCTCCTCACGACGCGACTCCGGTCCGCCGTAGATAAGCGCGCGGTCGGCAAGAGTCAGCGCCACCACGGGAAAGACGCCGGAGAGCTCCCCGACTGTTTTGATCGGCTCATTGTCGAGGGTGGCGCGTCTTGACGAGGGGGTGATGGCCACGCCCAGGACAGTCTCCCCGCGTTTCTCATGTTGCCAATGACTGCGAATGACGGCTTCGGGGCGGCCTTCCATGACGAGAGCCTCGCGCTTTTTGGTGCGGAAGGAATCGAGCGTGCCGGCATAGGCGAGAGCCTCCAGTATGTTTGTTTTTCCCTGGCCGTTACCACCCAGGAAGAAATGCCTGTCGCCCTCAAAATCAAGCCGCGCGCTGGCGATGTTTCTAAAAGAGTCCAACTCGAGGCGGGTCAGGCGCATCTGTCTATCCTATGGGATTGATGGGATATTGTCGATTCAACTGTCAAAGAGCGGTTACCCAAAAATCACTGCAGAATCACTGCTCCACAGTGATTTTTCCTTAGGGCTGGGTGCGTACGCCACGGGTTGAAACCCGAGACTCGATCGGGGCTAGAGTACTTCCATAAATTATGTGGTCCGTGATTCCACGCGCCCCCCGTAAAGAGCACCCTCCTTCGCCGAGGCTTCGGAGGGCAGGCCTCCACCGGGGGCTATACAAGGCAACCCACAAGGGGTTGGGCTGATTGGAAATAACATATGTTTTATGTAAGTGTTCTAACGCGAGGACACTTTGCGCTTTGGTATAATCAATGGGCTCCGGGATATGCCAGGATACTTTTGGTGGGCCCTTGTTTCCCCAAACAAAACAGCCTGCCGCAACTGGATGGTTGTGCATGGCGGCATTATACCACTTCCCTTGGTACCCTCTCTTTTACTAGCCCATCTCCTTGTTTTTATCCGAGATTAATCAGTCACCTCCAGCCCGTTTTAAGGCCTCGGCGGCTTCCTCGGGCTTACCCATTCGCTTCGCGCAGGTCGCAAGGGACAGCCACACTCGCCGCGGGGGAGAAGGCTCGCGCCTAACAATCTCCCGATATACCCCATAAGCCTCTTCTGGCTCATTATTCCTCAAAAGTTCCTCGGCCTTAGCTATCAAGTAGGAAATGCACTCTTGACGAGACATTTTTGCGGTAATGTGCGAATTGAAGCTATAGTCTTCAGCTCCGTCAGAAAATAAATCTTTCATTGCGCCTTGTTCCAGTTTGCATCTGGTGGATACGCTGTCAAGATCCCTTCGCCAAAGGGCTGGACGGTGACTCTAGTGGGTACGCCTTGTATCACTCCAACGAGGTTCACTACAGACATAGGTGCCGGGTCCTTGAGGGACGCGTATTCTTTGTACGTGGTCGGCGTGTTGGCGATGGGCCATGTACCCTAGATTATGTCGGCGTCAGACCACTATCCCCTCTTTTACCAGCCCATCTCCTTGTTGAGGTCGGCGAAATCGGGCGAGGGTATCGCTCTGCCGTGATCGTATTTTAGAATTTTAAAGGCCATGCGGAAGTTCCGGCTGGGGCCGGGATAGATCATGCCCGATGCCCCGCGCCAAGGACTAAGCCCAGTCATTGCTTTTATCAATTCATCAGAGCCGGGTGCCTTGTCGGGAAACTTCTCGAATCCTTTTATGATTGTCTGCATCTGGTCGTAACCGTAACTGGCATAGAAAGGCGGCTCATGTTTGTATTTTGCCCTGTAGGCTGTGTTAAATGCTTCATCTGGATTGCTGTCGCTAATGTAGGATATTCCCTCGGCGATCTTTGGCTCAGGCAAGGCCTCGAAGTACCCTGTTATTCTACAAGTCAATCCCATCTCTTTTGACTGGCGTAGGATGATCTCCGTTTCCGGCTGGTTCCCCCACACCAATAAAATGTCGGGCTTTGCCTCTTTGACTCTTATGAGCATGGTTCTGAAGTCTTGTACGGGTACATTATATGTCTCGTGGTAGACGATTGTGAGCGTTTTATCATTTTTTAGGGGCGCGAGGAAATCGGGGACGGCGTAATTGTAGTCTGCCGAGTTCTCTTGCAGGATTGCAATGCGGCACGCGCTCCACCTCTTGATCATCTTGTATTGGATGGCCGCATAGTCGTCGCAGAAAGGCGCGAGATTGATGGTGTAGTGATATTTTTGAGTCCAGTAAAGGTCCCATTCACCGGCCATATGAAGGATCTTTTTTCCTTCCGAGATCGGACAGACCGCCATTGCCGTGGGGCCCCAGATGCTGCAAATGACATTGACCTTGTCGACATTTGCAAACTTTTGGGCAACAAGAGAAGCCCTTCCAGGCTTGTACTCTGAATCCTCGAAGATCAGCTTGTACTGATGATGCGTGGGCCCGCATTCGGCCAATGCGTATTGCATACCCTCCCTCATACCTTCTCCAAGAAAGGCGTTCTCTCCGGAGAATGGCAGCACAGCACCGATCTTAATGACGTCGGCCTGGGCTACGCCCCAAAGCGCGGCGGCCAGCATAAGTGTAAGAAATGTATGCTTCATAAAATCACCAGCCCATCTCCTTGTTGAGATCCGCAAACTCCGGGTCGGGGACAATCTGTCCATCTTTAAATTCTGTCATCCGGTCTCCGATTTTAAGGAGTCTATCGGCCCCAGGCGTTATGTATCCTGACGCCCCCTGCCAGGGCTGTAGTTTCCCCATCCGGGTCATGAATTCCTGTGCGGAGGGTTTCCCGTCAAAGCCCTCACAGCTTTTGATAATGGCCTCCATCTGGTCGTAGCCAATGGCGCTTATGGCAACGGGTTTATGATGAAACCGCTTCTCAAAGCGTTCCGCGAAATCAGGGGTCATGTTGTTAACGCATACAAAGCGGATTCCCTCCGCCCGTTGGCGATCATGGATGTCTTCCAGGTATCCCGATAGCTTGCAAGTCAGCCCAAGTTCTTTGGCCTGTCGCAGGATAATCTCAGATTCAGGCAGTACCGCCCAGATTGCAAGGGCGTCAGGTTTTTGCCCGTTGATCTTTGTCAGCAGGGTGCGAAAGTCGCGCACAGGCGCGTTGAATTTCACGTAGGCTACCAACTGCATCTGTGGGTCTTTTTTGATGGTCTCCCGAAGATGTTCCACCACGGGCGTCCAGTCGGCCAGGTTGGCCTGGATGACGGCGATCCTATGCGCCCCCATTCTTTTGAACAGGCGCAGTTGAAGGTCCGCAAAATCATCGCTGGGGGAAGTCAGAGTGGCGGTATAATGATTTTTGGTTACCTGTTCAAGGTTCCAGGTGTTGGCAAAGTGTACGATGTGCTTTTGTTCCGCCAGGGGGCATATGGCATTGGCTTCCATAGTCCACATGGAAACAATGATATCCACGTGGTCGATGTCGATGAGCTTCTTGGCGGCCAGAAAGGAACGGCTGGGAATGAACTCGCCATCCTCATAGATAACCGCGTAGGTGTGTTTTGTATGCGCGTGCTCTTCCACGCAGAGCGTCATGCCTTCTTTCTTTGCGTTTCCGGCCCAGTCGTATTCCCCGCTTAGTGGCAGCACAGCCCCGATCTTGATGACATCGGCCTGGGCGGCGCAAAATATGCCCATCGTTGCGATTAATGTTGCGAATGGTATCTTCATAAATTTACCAGCCCATCTCCTTGTTCAAATCTTCAAATAATGGATCGGGGACCATCTGTCCGTTCTCGTACTTCACGTATTTGAAAGCCTGGGCAATCATGCGATCGGGACGGGGTGCGCAGATTCCGGAAGCCCCGACCCACGGCGGCAGGTGCGTGGCTTTGTCTATCAGCGCCAGCCCGTCTGGCTTATGGTCAAAACTTTCGTAGACCTTGATAAGGGCCTGCATCTGGTCGTAGCCCAAGTTGACCCCATAGGCGGGCTCCTTGTGAAAGCGTTCTTTGTAGGCGGCCACCCAGGCTCCCGCGGGATTTGTCGCGCAGAAGAAATGCATTCCTTCGCCGAGTTTCTTCTCGTTGAGATCCTCGTAGTAGCCGGAGATCCGGTATTTCATCCCCAACTCGCGTGACTGCCGCAGGATGATCTCCGATTCCGGCAGAAGGGACCATACGACAAGGATGTCTGGACGCTCCTCATTGATCTTGGCCAGCATGGTGCGGAAATCCCGGGTCGGAGAGATGAATTTCTCGTTGGCAACAATCTCCAGGGAGGGGTCTTTCCTGATCTCAGCGAGTAGATAAGGGATGGCGTACATCCAGTCAGCGGAGTATTGCCACAGAATCGCCACGCGTTTGCAGCGCAGGCGTTCTATAATTTTGGTCTGCATGGCCGCCTGAACGTCGCAGGGCTGGGAAATCTTGAATGTATATTTGTGCTTGGGCAGATCGTTGAGATTGTAATCCTGCGCGAAGTTCGGGATCTTTTTGGCGTCGGCTATGGGCTCCACCGCGGAGAGCTCCACGCTCCAAAGGCTGGTCAGTATATCCACCCTGTCAATGTTGATCAGCTTTTGCGCTGCCAGGGACGTTCTTCCCGGGACGAATCCCGTGTCTTCGTATATGACCTTATACTGGTGCTTGGTTTTACCTTCCGCCTCGGAAAGCGCCATCTGCATACCCTCCTGATTGGCCTTGCCGACAAAGTCGTACTCGCCACTTAGTGGCAAGAGGGCTCCGATCTTGATGACGTCGGCCTGGGCGGCGCATAGCGCCAGGGTCGCAATGAGTAACGTGAGCGTTCTTTTCATAAATTTACCAACCCATCTCCTTGTTAAGATCGGCGAAATCGGGATCGTCGATCATGACGGCGTTGCGGTATCTGACAACCTTAAGCGGTGCGCTGATAACCCTGTCGGAGCGGGGCCTTATGAGTCCACAGGCTCCCATCCAGGGCTTTAGCTGCGAGGCGGCCCTGATCAACTCCAAAGCAGCGGGTTTGTGATCAAAGCTCTCATAGGCTTTGATGATGGTTGTCATCTGGTCGTAGCCGAAGTTGGTTCCATAGGCCGGATCGTGTTTGTATTTGGCCCTGTATCTCTCAATCCATTCTCCCGCGTTGTTGGTGAAACAGATAAAGGTTATGCCTTCCGCCAGTTTTTTGTCCGACATATCCTCGTAGTACCCCGTGATCCGGCAGTTGATCCCTATCTCTTTGGCCTGCCTGAGTATGATTTCCGATTCCGGCATAATCGAGAGAACGATGAGGGTGTCGGGGTTGGTCTCCTTGATTTTTGCCAACGTAGTGCGGAAATCTCGGACAGGGGAGTTAAAGCTTTCATTAAAGACCAATTTGATCGATGGATCGCCCTTGAGCGCGCTGAGGATGTACGGCACCCCGTACACCCAGTCGGCGGAGTTCTGCCACAGAAGGGCGATGCGCTTGCAACCCCAGCGTTGCGCCAGTTTGAGGTTGATTTGGGCGTACTCATCGCAGGGGGCCGATAGAGACATGGTATATTTCCACTTCTGGGTCCAGATCAGATCCCAGTCGTTGGCCATGTGCGGAATCTTTTTGGCCTCGCACAAGGGTCCCACCGCCGAGGCCTCCGGACCCCACATACTGTTGACGATATCGACTTTATCCACATTGATAAGCTTTTGGGCGGCCAGAGAGGTCTTGCTGGGCATAAACCCGCAGTCCTCGACTATGAGTTTGTACTCATGTCTGGATTTGCCCTTACATTCATCGAGTGCCATCTGCATACCATCCAGCGTGGCTTTTCCGGCGAAATCGTACTCGCCACTTAGCGGCAGCACGGCGCCAACTTTGATGACGTCGGCTTGTGCGGCGCACATGAGCCCCAGGGTTATGACCAATGTTGCGAATGTATTCTTCATAAATTTACCACCCCATCTCCTTGTTGAGGTCGGCGAACTGTGGATCATCAATCATGATGGCGTTCCGGTATTTGACAATCCAGAGCGGCTGCACCAGCATGCCATCCGCGCGGGGGCGCATGAGTCCGGAAGCCCCCATCCAGACGGGCATCTTTCTGGCGGCCTGGACCAGTGCCATGCCGTCGGGTTTGTGCTCAAAACCTTCATAAGCATGGATGAGGCTCTCCATCTGGTCATAGCCAAAGTTGGTGCTGTATGCCGGGTCATGTTTGTACATGGCCTTGTACCTCTTGACCCAGCTCTTCTCGGGGTTGGTAAAGCAGATGAAGGACATCCCTTCACCCAGTTTTTTCTCGGACAGATCCTCGTAGTACCCAGTCATTCGGCAGGCAATTCCAAGTTCGCGCGCCTGCCTCAGGATGATTTCCGACTCCGGCAGGATCGACAAAACGATGATAAGATCGGGTCTGGCCTCTTTTACTCTCGTTAGAACCGTCCGGAAATCCCTGACGGGGGCGTTGAAGCTCTGGTTGAATACGATGGTGATGCTTGGATCGCTTTGAAGGGCCTTCTGAACATAGGGAAACCCGTAAATCCAATCGGCGGAGTGCTGCCATAGGAGAGCCACGCGGTGGCACCCCCAACGCTGAACCATCTTTAGCTGCATTTCTGCGTACAGGTCGCAGGGAGCGGCCAGATCCAGGGTGTATTTGTATTTCTGTACCCATACCAAGTCCCAGTCGTTGGCCATGTGCGGAATTCTCCTGGCTTCGGCCAGGGGGGCCACCGCCATTGCCCCTGCCCCCCAGATGCTGCAAATACAATCGACTTTGTCGATGTTGAGAAGTTTTTGGGCCGCCAGAGAGGACTTGCCTGGCTGAAATTCGCCGTCTTCGCAAAAGAGTCTGTATTGATGTCTGGTATTGCCCTGTGCTTCAGTGAGAGCCATCTGCATACCGTCGAGTTGGGCTTTGCCAACGAAATCGTATTCGCCGGTGAGCGGCAACACCACTCCCACCTTGATGACGTCGGCGTGTGCGGCGCACACCAGCCCTAAAATTAAGGCCCCTGTGGAGAATATTCCCTTCATAAGGTTACCACCCCATCTCCTTGTTGAGGTCGGCGAACTGTGGATCGTCGATGAGTTGTCCATTCTTATACGTTACCACCTTAAAGGGCATGGTGATCATCCCATTTTTGTGGGGCGTAATGATCCCTGAGGCTCCTACCCAGGAAGGCATAACTTTGGCCCCCCTTACAAACTCCTCGGCGCCGGGTTTGTGATCAAACTGCTCACAGTCATGTATAATGGCCGCCATCATATCATAACCGTAGCTGGTGCTGTAAGGAGGTTCTTTATGGAAACGGGCCTTGTAGCTCTCAAACCATTGACTGGCGGGATTGGTGAAGCAGATGAAAGAGATCCCCTTGACCAGTTTTCTTTCACTGATGTCCTCAAAATACCCCGTGATACGGCAGCCGATTCCCAGCTCTCTGGCCTGCCTGAGCACAATTTCCGATTCCGGCAGGATTGTCAGGGAGAAGATCAGATCCGGTTTTTGCTCGTTGATCTTCATGAGGATGGTCCTAAAATCACGCACGGGTGGATTAAAGGTCTCGCACGCGACAATCGCCATACCGGGCTGTTTCTTTAACTGATCTATAATATAGGGCATGGTGTATACTGAGAATCCTGAATTCGGGTAAAGAATCGCCACGCGTTTTGTGCCCCAACGGCGCATCATTTTGATAAGAAGAGTGGCATAGTCGCTGCAGGATTGACTGACGTTAACTGTGTACTTATAACCCTCCACCCATCTAAGCGTCCAGTCGGAAGCCACGTGCGGGATCTTTTTGCTGTCGCAGATGGGACACACCGCGATCGCCTCATCTCCACCCATGCTGACCAATATATCTGCGTGATCGATGGTTGTAAGCTTCCGCGCGGCAAGCGCGGTGCGTCCTGGCTTAAGCTCCGTATCTTCGCATATAAGTTTATACCGATGTTTGGTGCTTCCCGCATCGGCAAGCGCCAGTTGCATACCATCAAGGGTTGCCTTTCCCATGAAGTCATACTCCCCCGTGAGCGGCAATAGCACCCCCACCTTGATGACGTCGGCCTGTGCGGCGGTTGCCAGCAGAGCAAACAGCAGGGTCGGGAGCAACCTCTTCATGCGCGCATTATAGGCCGGGATTGAGCATCCTGCCAAGAAAAAGGATCGAACCGGTACGGTTGTCGCGGATCAGATAGATGAAGGGATGGTCGGCACGGAAAACAAATGTTTTCTTGGGCATGACTGGCATACCCATGCACTCCATCATTACCGCCGTGGCCGCCGCCGCTTCGGTGCCTTCCTCATAGACGTCTATATAGGCCTTGTGGATCACGGCTGAGATGAATAAATCGCGCATACCGTCCATGCCTGAGAAGTCAGCCTCACCCGATATGAAGGCGCGCGTCATTCCCAGCGATTCCAGGGCTTCTTTCAGTTGAAAGCGGCCGGTGGACTTGAATTTTGGCAGATAAATATTCACCTGCTCTGGGGACATCTGCGCAATCCAGGACTCGAGCTTTCGGGAATCAAGCTCTCTTTCAATTTGATTGAATTGGGTGGGATCCTTCGGGAGCAGGATAACCATGGAAGCCGTGCCCCACGCGTAGGGCAGGCTGATCATTTGAAGTTGTTCGGTCTCCAGATAGGGAACGCGTTCCTCTTCATTCATGAGGCTGACAGAAACGCTTTTGCCTTTCCCCAAGTGAAAATCTACGGGATGGGTAAGTTCCTTCTGGAAGGGTTTCTTCCAGCCGCCCTTAAAATAGATGGCATTTACCAGAACCATCCTCGTGGACGGGTTGATCATACCCGGGGATATCAGGTTTTGTATCTTTTCGTGTGTCTTGTCGCTTACCCAACCGTTGATTTTGACCCCCGTGGGTTCGGCTTGGGTGACGAAATCCGCCTGGTTTATCTCTGAGTCGAAGTTTTCCTTTATGTTCCGCAGATACTCTGCCAGGAAGGGGTGGTCTTTTTGGGCCCACAGGCCGTTGGCAATCTCAAGCTCGAGGCCGGGCTGAAGCGATGGAGGCTCATTGGGCGGCGTGAGGGCTTTCGTCAGGGAGCTAAAACTTTTGGGCAGAGCCGCAGGGGTGGCTGCATAGCGAAGGCCCCCCTTTATTTCCGCGGCAGTCTCTCCTCTGGCTCCCGCGTAGACCATGCCGAGGCAGCTTGAGATGCTGTAGGGCGAGAAAAAGAGATTGCCGTCCTGCTTGGCCAACCGCTGGTAAAGATCAAAGGCGAACTGGTTGTTGCCTCGGACGAGTGTGGAGGTCTCCTGCGCCATGAGGGGAGTCAAAAGCGCACAGTATACCAGTGCGAGAACCACGGGTCGTTTAATGTTTTTCATGAAAGAGAAAACGTCGGACGCTATGGAATCTTCAGCACCTGGCCGAGTTTGAGATTCCTCGGGCTGGAGAGCACGTCCTTGTTGGCCTCGTATATCTCCTTCCAGCGGGAAGAGGCGCCATAGAATTTTTTGGCGATCGTTGAAAGGGTATCTCCCTCCTGTATGGTGTACTGTCTTCCGCTTGCCGCCGACTTGGCCGCGGGTGCCGTCGCAGGGACAGTCTCGCCGATCTTGATCTTGGCTTTGGACTCGGACAGGATGCCCATGCCGCCGCTGCCGTTGGGGCCGGGACCCTGGGCATCAAGAGCCAGCCGGGCCTGATCGGCTGCTTTGTAATGTTCAATTTCCTCCTGGGCCTTCTGGAGCTGGGTTTTCAGGGCTGTGTTCTCGGTACGCTCCTTGTCCAGAAGCTCCTTCAAGTCGAGACTGTCCACTTCGCTGCCAAAGGGTCCGGCGGGGAGACTTCTGGCAAATTCTTTCTTGGCGGTCATGATCAGCTGTTTGACCCGTTCCGCCTGTTCGGTGTTGCCGGAGGTGCGCAGATATTCATGGAAGTGATAAATGGCCAGTATCGGTTCATTAAAGCGGTTCAAATACAGCAGTCCCACCTCCAGATGGCTCTCGGGAGCCGATTGTCTTCTCTCAATGACGCTTTGGAACGCCTGTAGGGCCTCGTCCGGGCGTCCTTCGCGCAGGCACTGTTTGCCGCGGCGGAAAGCGCTCTCTTCCTGCTCCGAGAGGAGGGCCCCTGGTCCCCGTTCGCAGCCGACGACAATAAGTCCGGCAATAACGACGAGTGATAAGATGCCCCAAGCTCTCATAAGCGCACTTTATATGCGCATTTTGCGTTGGGCTCAAGCCACTTTTTACCTGTCTTCGCAAAAAGCGTGGTGGTTCTTGGGCGGATTTTTGCCGTGCTCCAATTTCCCCTCGACTTTGAGGATGATCTTCACCATGCTGGACCAAAATAATGTACTGGCTTATCTTTCTGCTCCTGCCTTTCTCTCTGTTCGCGCAAAGGAATCTGACGTCGGATCTCCCAATGGAGTTTGACGGGGTTAACAATGCCCTGGTCGCGCGCCAGAATGCGACCTTTACCGCCAAAGGAGTGGTGCTCGTTGCCGACGAGATCCGCTACAGCAAGAAAACACAGGAGGCCGTTGCCACGGGAAACGTAAGACTCAATATAAAAGGCATCCGCATGGTGGCGGCCAAGGCCACCTATAAATCTCCGACAGGCTATTTCACGGCGGAGGACTTTCGTCTGGGCTTCTTCCCTGTGATGGTCACGGGAAAGTCGCTGGAGGGTACCGTCAAGGAGATAAAGCTCCACCACAGCATTGTCTACGCCTCGCAGTCCGGGCGTATCGTTCCCAATGTGTGTTCCGGCGAGATGATATTGCATCCGGAGCAGGAGTCGACCCGGGTTGAATTGATCAATTCGCTGTTGCGGGTGGGTCCGGCCCCTGTTCTTCCTGTGCCCTACCTGAATGTCAATGTTCCCAAAAACGATGATTCCGATATCCGTATTACGCTGGGAGGCGACGGCGCCTATGGTTTTTATGCCCGTACCTCCAGCCTGTATCCTGTCAGTGACAGCCTGATGGCCGGTGGAAACCTGGACTACTATAGCCGCCGGGGTGTCATGGCCGGCCCAGCCTACAACTATCAGAGCCCGGGCGGGAATATCCAGAGCACCTTGAACTCCGGATATATCTACGATGACAATCCGGCCGTTCGCGGTGTTGACATTCGGGGGCAACCCATTCCGGCTGGTCGTGGATTCGTGGACTTCCGTTACAAACAGGACGCCGGTCCCCTGCAGATAACCGAACAGACCCAGTACTGGAGCGACTCCGAAGTCCTGCGCGACTTTCGTCCCAATCTGTACAGCCAGCAGCAGGCTCCGGAGTCCTACGCGGAGGCCGTATTGCCACTCACGGACAGCTATCTGAGCGTCTTTACGCGTTATGATCCCAATAATTTTGATGACGTCCCTTAATCCATGCCGGAAGTGCGTTTCGACCGCATGGCGACTCCTGTCGGCGACACGGGGGCGTATTGGAGCTATTTCAATTCGGTGGCGCACATTGACGAAAGCCCGCTCTTCTACGATCGCTATGATGGGATACTGACGGTGGAGCGCCCCACGGCGTTGACCTCCTGGTGGCAGTTCAATCCCGTCGTTGCCACGCGTTACACCTATTGGGATAATACCATAGCCGGTTCCCCCAACAGCTCCTACACGCGGTTACTCGGTGAATTCGGTTTCGACAGCCAGTGGAGCCTCTACAAAATCTATGACATCAAGAATGAGACCTGGGGCATTGACGGCCTCAAGCATACCATCCAGCCAATCATCCAGTACCGCTATATGCCGGCTGCAAGCGCCGGAGCAGGGCAGATTCCCGACATAGAAGGCCGCGTCTTCGATACCAACCTGCGCCCCACCGACTTTTTTTACATGGCAGACGTGGATAATCTCCAGTCGATGAACTTGATGCGTTTTGGACTCAAACAGGCTCTGCAGACGCGCGATGACACAAAGGGTGACTTCCCGACCCGTGACCTGATGACACTGGAGTTCTATCAAGACTACAACTTTACCGCCACGCAGAACCACCCGCATTGGGATAGCTTTTATACCCTCGCGGAGATCTCGCCGAATGATTGGATTTCGATCGGAATATTCACCCGCATGAGCGTGGAGGACCTTACCTGGCAGGAAGACCGGCTTTATGTCACGCTCAAGGATGGCGACTACCGCTCGATCAACTTCTCCACTCGCTTCCTTCAGGATAATGACATCAACCAGTATCAGGTCACCTACATTCAGAAGCTGACCGACAGGCTCTCCGTGGTCGGCACTCTGGCCTACGATTTTGATCTGCACAACTTCACAGATGTCATGATCGCCCTCTCGCAGAGAATGCGCGATGGGTGGACGATAGAGTACGGAGTCCAGCGGAGGGTTGACGATACGCGGGACTCGGATACGGGGGTGACCGTGCACTTCCACTGGTCGAGCTATTAGCCCTTTCGGCGTTGGGCTAATGTGTGACTTCACGCTCTCACGAGGGGGCATCTTTTTTCTGTTATAATGCCTGCACGCAATACTATGTCCAAAACATCGACATCCCCTCCCATGACTCTCATTCGTCCCGGAATTCCGTTGTCCCTCTCTTCTCAATCGGCCTACTCTCAAAGTATGTCTGCTTTCAATTATACACCATATATTGCCTATATTACAGTCAAACACAATAATACACAAGTTACCCAATCATCACTGATAAACAGTGACAATAACAGTGATGATTGGATATAAACACGCTATTTATAAAAATACTCTGGGAGGGCCTTCGTACGGTTCCCCCAATCCTCCTTGCCTAATCTCTCCAAATCGCTGAAAAAAGAAGAATGCTCTTTAATCTCCAAAGCAAATACTCCCTTGCCGGCGACCAGCCCGCGGCGCTTGAGGCTTTGGAGAAATCTCTCAGGGATGGAAACCGCTTTCAGACCCTCTTGGGCGTAACCGGCTCCGGCAAGACCTTCACGATGGCCAACCTGATCCAAAAACTCGACCGACCCGCGCTTGTCATTTCCCATAACAAAACTTTGGCGGCCCAGCTTTACGGAGAATTCAAAAACTTTTTTCCCCAGAACGCCGTCGAGTATTTCGTCAGCTACTACGACTATTACCAGCCGGAAGCCTACATTCCCCAGACCGACACCTATATCGAAAAGGATTCCGCCATCAACGAGGAGATCGAGCGGCTGCGGCTTTCGGCCACTTCCTCGCTGATGTCACGCCGCGATGTGATCGTGGTGGCGAGCGTCTCCTGTATTTACGGCTTGGGAAGTCCGGAGGATTTCAAAGAGATGATGCTGGAACTCAAGCCCCGCATGGCGATTTCCCGGCAGAAGGTGCTGGAGCACCTGGCCGAGATCCAATACGCCCGCAATGATTATGATTTCAAGCGCGGAGTCTTCCGCGTGAGGGGCGAGAGCGTGGACATTTACCCGAGCTACCTGGAGAGCGCCATCCGGGTCAGCTGGTTTGGCGACGAAGTGGAGTCGCTCAGGGAACTCGATCCGGTGAGCGGCAAGATAGGGGCGTCTCTCGACAAATTTCTGCTTTTCCCTTCTACGTCCCACGCTACTCCGCGCCATAAACTTGAACAGGCCTTCGGACCAATCCGTTCCGAGTTGGACGGACGCGTGGCCGAACTGGAGGCGCAAAACAAGCTGGTGGAAGCGCAGCGGCTCAGGATGCGCACCGAGTACGATCTGGAGATGCTCCGCGAGATCGGGTTTTGTTCGGGGATCGAGAATTACTCGCGGCACATTTCGGGCAGGCCTCCCGGCAGCAGGCCAGACTGTCTGCTCGATTATATGCCCAAAGAAACGCTGGTCTTCCTAGACGAGAGTCACGTCAGCTGGCCGCAGATTCGGGGTATGTTCAACGGCGATCGGGCGCGCAAGCAGCGGCTGGTCGACTACGGTTTTCGGCTCCCTTCGGCCCTCGACAACCGCCCCATGATGCCGGACGAGTTTTTGGGAACCGTGGGACAAATCGTTTTTGCCTCGGCGACTCCCGCCGATTACGAGTTGCAGAACTCCGCGGTGGTGGCCGAGCAGGTGGTGCGCCCGACGGGACTGTTGGATCCAGAGATGATTGTGCGCCCCCTTGAAGGGCAGGTGGAAGATCTCATCAATGAGGCGGTGAAAGCGGCAAAGGAGGGGGAGCGCATCCTGGTCACTACTCTCACGAAACGCATGAGCGAGGATCTGACCGATTACCTGCGTGACCGAAAGTTGAAAGTGGAGTATCTGCACTCCGATATCGACGCGCTTGAGCGCGTGGAGATTTTGCGCAAACTGCGTCTGGGCGACTTTGATGTCCTGGTGGGGGTCAATCTTCTGCGTGAGGGGCTTGACCTGCCGGAGGTGGCGCTGGTGGCGATCCTCGATGCCGACAAGGAGGGTTTTTTGCGCTCAACGACGAGCCTTATCCAGACGGCGGGGCGGGCAGCGAGGCATATTAAGGGGCGGGTGATCCTCTATGCCGACAACATGAACGACTCTCTGAAGGCCACTCTCGAAATTACCTCCAAGCGTCGTCAGAAACAGGAGGCCTACAACAGGAAGCACGGGATCACCCCAAAAGGGGTCAAACGCGCGATAGAAGAGAGCATGAAACAGGCGGCTGTTGCCGAGCCGGAGAGGATCTTCGGCGAAGAAGAGGATATCAAGGATGCGATTGCCGAGATGGAAAAGGAGATGCTGGAAGCCGCTGACAGGCTGGACTTTGAGCGTGCCGCGATCTTGCGCGATCAGATAGCCAGGATCAAGGGCAGTGGTGCCTCCAAGAAATCCAAGAGTTCTTTCTCGCCAGGGGGCATAAAAGCTGCTAGGATGAAGCCGTACTAAACAGGAAAAAACAAAAAAGAGGGCAATCCGGCCCTTCTGGTTAGGATAGAATATGCAATTGAAAGAAAAAATGCTCGAGCTGCTTGGACGGCCCGATTACACGCCGCTTGGAGCCAAAGAACTCTTCGATAAGATTCAGGCCGAAACACAGAACGAACAGAAGGCCGAATTCGATCGGGACCTCAGGGAGCTGGTTGACAGAGGACAGATCGTGGCCATAAAAGATGGCCGCTACTGTCTGCCTTCCGATGCCGACCTGATTGTGGGCCGCATACACTTCCGGCAGAGCGGCTCGGCGACGGTTTTTCCGGAGAATGCCAGTGAGAACATCAGCATCCCCTCGGAAGAGACGGGAGTGGCCATGCACGGCGACCAGGTGGTTGTCCGGCTCATCTCGCCCAGTGGCGCACGGCGCTACCGAATGGGTCCGCGCGGCAAGGCTGTCCTTGAAAACAAGGAGAGAACGGGGAAGGTCATCCGTATTCTGCGCCGCGCGCACACGCGCCTGACGGGCACTCTCGCCAAGGAGAAGCGTTTTTTCAACGTCATCCCCGACGATCCCCGCATCGTGCGCAATATTCTGGTGGCCGATCCGGCCTCCTCCACGGTTGTTCCTCAGCCGAAAACCGGCGACAAAGTGGTGGTCGAACTGGAGGAATGGAAACAGAAGCATCTCAATCCGGAGGGCCGCATCACGGCCGTTCTTGGCAGATCCCACGAACCCAAGACCGAGCATACCGCGATACTCGTCCAGTACGGTCTTGAAAAGGAGTTCCCTCCCGAAGTGGAGGAGGAGGCTCACATTATGAGCGCTCCCGTCAGCGATTCCCAGCGCGAGGGAAGGCTCGATCTGCGCAAGCAGCCGGTTTTTACGATTGATCCCGACGACGCAAAGGATTTTGACGATGCCCTGCATCTGGAACGCTTTCCCGATGGCCGCATCCAGGTCGGCATACATATTGCGGACGCGTCGGCCTATGTGAGGCCCGGCAGCGCTCTTGACAGGGAGGCCGAGCGCCGCGGAAACTCCACCTACCTGGTGGGCGAGGTTGTTCCCATGCTGCCGCACTCGCTCTCAAGCGGGATCTGCAGTCTGAAGGAAGACGAGGATCGGCTGACCAAATCGGTGATAGTAACCTTCAGTCCCCACGGTGAAATCGAAAAGACCGAGTTTGCCAATACTGTCATCCGCAGCATCAAAAGGCTCAGCTACAGGCAGGCCAAACTGATCATGGATGAGGATGATTTTCAAAAGATCAGGGAGGCCCCGCAGCCGCCCGATTACATGACCGGTTTCGCGGGCAAGCCGCTCAAGGCGCTTGGCAACTCGGAACTGCATCTTCTCCAATCGCATATCCGCCAGATGTGGAGCCTGGCCAGAAGGCTGCGCTCGGCCCGCATGAAAGCCGGCAGCCTCGATTTGGATATGCCGGAGGCCAAAATTTATCTGAACGCTGAGGGTTATCCCGACAGAATCGTGAGGGTGGAGCACGACGAGAGCCATCAACTCATCGAGGAGTTCATGCTCCTGGCAAACGAGGCGGTGGCAAAGGCCTTCAGCCGCGCGAAGCTCTCCTGTATCTATCGCGTCCACGACAAACCCGATCAGGCCAAACTGGACGAACTTAGAGAGAGTCTGCTGCTTATGGGGGTGCGGGTCGGGGACCTGAGCAATCAAAAAGAGGTGGCCCGCTTTATTGAGTTGACCCACTCTCATCCCAAAGGCGTCTACCTGCGGGGGCTATTTCTGAGAAGCCTCAAGCAGGCCTGCTATCGCGCCAGCCCCGACGGCCACTATGGATTGGCCCTTGCGGACTACGCCCACTTTACTTCTCCCATACGCCGTTACGCGGACACCACGGTGCATCGCGTTTTTGACGCGTATCTGTACAAAAATGCCCTGCCGACAGCTCCGAAAACACAGCCTGCTGTCTATAACACGGGTGTCCTGGAGCGGATAGCGGAGCATATCTCAAGCACCGAGCAGAACAGTACCGATGCCGAGAGGCAGAGCGTAAAGAACCGGCTCCTGGAGTTCTTCGAGATCGAGACGCGGAGAAACCCCAAGAATCGTTTTGAGGCGACCATATCCGACGTGAAGAACCACGGAATATTTGTGGAGCTGTCCGAATCGATGGCTTGGGGGTTTGTGCACGTTTCGACCATGCAAAGCGACTTTTACTCCCTAAGCGACGACGGTCAGTCCCTTGTGGGGAGGAAGACGCAGCGCAGATTCGCCATTGGCGATAAGGTTTCCGTGGTGGTGGACAAAGTGGACCGTTTCAAGCGTCAGATGGACTTTAGTCTGGCCAAGGAAGGCGGGAAGACCCTGCCGCCGATTCCCGCCGCGGTCGTGGCCGACCGGAAGAAAAAGGCCGGTCAGGCCCAGGTTGAGAAGAGACGTGATGAACGCCGCGCCAGCCACCGACGTCCAGAGCCTCCCCAGGCACGCTACCCATTCAAGAAGAGGCACAGAAATTAGGGAGTGCTAACCGCGCAATCCCTCAATCAGCTTCTCCAGAGGCAGCTCGATCTCTTTTCCCGTGGTCAGCTCTTTGACCTTGCAGATATTATTCGAGAGTTCGTCATCTCCCAGGATAAGAACTTTCCGGGCTCCGGCCTTGTCGGCGGCCTTCATCTGTTTGCCAAACCCCAGGGACTTAAGCGAGATTTCCACCGAGAAACCCGCGTCGCGCAGTTTTGGCAGCAGCTCCAGCGCCTTCGCGCGTGTGGTCGGGCTGGTATAGGCCAGGTACAAGTCGCAGGCGTCGACAAACTTGGGCAGAAGACTGCGTTCCGCCAGCGGTACCAGCAGCGTGACATCGCTCATCCCTATGCCCACGGCGGGCATATCGGGCCCACCCAGTTTCTTGACGAGGTCGTTGAATCTTCCTCCGCCTGCAAGAGCCCTTCCCGTGAGCCCCCCCTGGTCATCCTTCTCGAACACTTCAAAGACAAATCCCGTGTAGTAGGCCAGGCCGCGAACGATGCTAAGATCAACACCGATGTAATCGGAGAGCCCCATCGTTGCCAGATCGGCCAGCAGTGCCTTCCAGTTGTCGAGGCGTGCGGTCAGAGATTCGGAGTTCTTTCCCTCCAAAAGCTTTTCCAGCGCATCTAGCGATTTGATTTCGAGCATACCTTTGACAGTAACGGTAAGCCCGGGCTTAATGGCCTCCAGTTTTTTCTTTATTTCGGCAGGATCCTCACGTTCCCATTTGTCGATGGTCTGCAGGACGATCATGGCGTTTTCCAGAGAGATCCCAAGGGTAAACAGTAGCTCCAGCCACAGGGTGCGGTCACTCAGACGCACCACGAAATCTTTTTGTGTTAGTCCAAACGCGCGGAAGATATCAATGGCAAACGAGATGATCTCAACCTCGGCGGTAGTGCCGGGCTCATCAAAGATGTCGGCGTTGAGTTGGTAGAACTCCCTGCCGCGCCCTTTTTGCATACGCTCGTAGCGGAAGCATTGGGGTATACTAAACCACCGGATCGGACGCTTGAGACTGGCAGCCCTGGCGCCTATCATAACTGCCGCATAGGGCGTTATTTCGGCTGGAAGAGTCACCTCCCGGTCTCCCTTATCCTTAAAGTTGAATAGCTGGCCGACGATCTCCGGTCCGGATTTGACGGTGAAGAGTTCTGTGGGTTGCAAAGTGGGGACGACATATTCCACGAAGTTATGAGCACGGCAGACCTGCCTCCATTTGGCGAAGATGAAGTTGCGTACCTGGCACTCTTCAGGGTAAAAGTCCCGGAAGCCGGGGAGGGGATCGAAGTTTGGCATGGAAGGAGTCTAGTTCATTTAGCACTTTCTTTCAAGACTCTGCGCACGATTCTCTGTGACGGTGGGCAGTCCCATCTTCTTCAGTTCCTCGTCCGTAATGACCTTGATGTCTAGTATGATGTTATCTGTTTCCAAATCCTATTCCCCTCGATCGCTGACTGGTGAGGCTCTGTCCATCCACGCAACGATTGCGAAGATGCACAATATCTTCCACAGGCTCATTCTGACCCAAGTTGCTATAGACGGATATGGCTATACTACTGCACTCAATATAGGCCGAACAGTGGTAACCATTGATCATCGCCAAAGGAACAAGACCGAGGCCTTTTTGAGAAGAAGCGTTGACCAACAGTGCTTTGGCTGCGTTTGGCCCTGCCACCAGAAGCGATTTCTGGGAGATTGCCATAAGGCTTGATCCAAGACCTGTGGCTGCCTGTGTGAGTGTGTCGGGAGAGCTGACCTCCAAGAGAACAATGGGCGGTTCTTCAAGGCGTGCGATCTCGGGAAAGTTGGAAATGTCTACTCTTCCGTAGATGTCAAGGCCATGCCGGCCATAAAACTCCACCGTCTGCCGGAGTTTTGGCGTTGGCTTTGGGCTGCCAGGGTCTTGTGTGGAGTCCGCGAGGACAATATTCCGATCATGCAATCTGCGGCGCAGGCATCGAATAGTCTGTAGGACCTGGGCGCAGGGAGCGTCCAGGGAGGTGGTAAGGATGACTTGGGAGAGAGAGGAATTTTTCATAAAGATATTTTTGGGGAAACAAAAAACCGCAGCGTTTTTGCTGCGGTTTGGAAAGACCTGGAATCGCTATGCGCGAGCACTCGGCCTTTGCAAAACCGCAAAGGTCCAATGCCACCAGGCGCAGAGATTCATTAACATAATGTTGATGAATACTATCACACTATCCTGTAAGAAGTCAAGAGGTTTGCAATTAAAACCCCGTTTGGTAGGATAAAGCCATGTTGGACCTTAAAGAACTCCCCCAGATTGGCGCCACGCACGCCGCCCTGAAGGACTATCTGGCCTACCGCGACAACCTGCATGGCAATCCGGAAAGGCTTCTGCCGATTGAGGGCCTGTGGGCGCATGAGGTGGCCATCAAGCAGCACGTGGAGATCCGCACGGCCTTCATCTGTCTGGAACTTCTCAAGAGCCTTGAGTATGAGAGCATGGCGCAGGCGGTGGCGCAGAAGGCGGGTAGGACTTTCATAGTCTCGGAGAAGGTTTTCGAGAAGATCTCCGAGCGGGAGGGACCTTCGGGAGTTGCCAGTATCGTGAAGCCAGTCAACTTTTTTGAGAATGATTTTGGCCCGCTTTCCAAAGTCAAACGCATCGTTATCATGGACGCGGTCGAGATTCCGGGCAACGTGGGGACGATCCTGCGGGCTCTCGATGGGCTGGGGGAGAGCGCTCTCGTTCTGACCAATAGGCGCGTTAGACTGACCCATCCGAAAGTGGTGAAGGGGTCGTTGGGCGCTGTTTTCACCGTTCCTCTTATTACAGCCGGAGTGCCGGAGGTGCTTGCGTACCTTGCCCAGAACAAAATCCTGCTTTTTGCCGCCGATAGCAGTAATAAGGCAAAGGTCGTTGATTTTTCCGCGGCCAGTATTCCCGAAAAATTTGCGTTGGTCCTGGGCTCGGAGAAATACGGCATCCCGCAGGAGATCTATGACGCCAAACCGACTGGCATCAGGATCCCGATGTCGGGGGTCTGCGACTCGCTCAACGTTTCAATTGCCGGTGCGATACTGCTCTACGGACTGGTGATGAGAGGGGAAACTAACTGCTCTTGATCAACCCCTGCTCCATCGCAAAACGCGTAAGGGAGGCCGCGTTGTGGAGATTCAGTTTACGCATCAGATTGGAGCGGTGATTGTCCGCCGTCTTGACGCTGATATTGAGCTTGGCGGCGATATCCTTGGTGGTATTTCCCATCGCAATAAGCCGCAGTATCTCCAATTCGCGGCGGGTCAGATCCTGAATGGACGGCACGGCCTGCGCCGGAACCGCCAGCGCGTCATGGACGATCTTTGTCACCTCCGGGCCGAAGTAGTTGCCGCCGTTGCCCACCGCCTGAATGGCGTTTTTGAGCTCCGAAAGCGGGGCCGTCTTCTCCACAAAACCATGCGCTCCCGCCTGCGTCATCTCGCGGACAAGCTGGGGGGAATAATAACCCGAGAAGGCCAGAACGCGCGTGGATGGCAAACCCTTGGAGATTCTGCGCATCAGCTCCACCCCTCCGGTGTCGGGAAGCATAATGTCCAGCATAACCAGATCTGGCTTCTGCTCGGCGCAAAGCTTCCACGCCTCTTCGCCGCTGCCAACTTGGGCAATCACGGAAAATGTCGGATCGGAATCGATCACCTGCGCGATCATCTCCCGAACAGCGGTCTGGTCTTCAACGATGACAACCGTTTTCATAAATTCCCATTGTATAGGGGGAAGACCCTAGAAGTCAATGACATTGAAAGGATGCCGGTTTGAGAGAAAAAACTGGCATTAAACTCCACTCGCTCAATGCCCCAGCATTGAAATACTGGGCTGAGGGTCTTTCAGACGTTGCGTCGTTTTCCTTTCCCGATGAATCGGGATCGCCACGACGCCAATAATAATGTTTTGAAATTGATTATCGGCGTCACGGCGGGATCGCAGAGCACGGATAGTGACGCAATCCCCGACTTGTCGGGGCACAGCCAACCATTTCAATGGCGGGTCAAAGACTTACGCTCTGCCCTGGTAGGATCCATCTTCCGTCGACACCTTGACCTTCTCTCCAACCTTGATGAACAAGGGAGCCTGAACTGCCAAACCCGTCTGCAGAATGATCGTCTTGGTTGGCGAGCTGGAGGTGTCCCCACGAACGGCATCGGGGGCCTCTTTGACGACCATCTCAACGCTGGCGGGAAGCTCAACGCGCACAGCCTTGCCCTCAACGAAGAGCACATTGTACGTGGTGCCCTCGACCATGTACTGGCGCAGATCCTCAACCATGCGGGTCGGGATAATACTGTCTTCGTAGCTTTCGGGGTCCATGAAGTGGAAGCCCATGTCATCCACGAAGGAAAACTCCATTGGCTTTGTGTCGGTCTCCATGAAGGAGACGGTGTCGGAATTCATAAACTTGTATTCCAACGTGGAACCGTCCAGGAGGCACTTGAGGCCAGCCTGCACAAAGCTTGGGCGGCGTCCCGGCGTGCGGTGATCGATGGAAGTGACCGCGTAGGGCTTGCCATTGTGGTTTATGACTTTGCCTTTGCGAAGTTCTGTGGGAGTTGCCATGGGAGAAAATCATAGCAAAAGTTCCCGAAGACGGTCAACAGCCAAAAAGCTTGCCTGGGAGGGCTGATTTCCCAACGATAAACGTATGGAATTTGAGAAGAAGATACTCAAAACGCCCCAGGAGATCAAGAAGTGGCGGGAATCCCTGCGCCAGTCCGGGAAAAAACTGGTCGTTACCAACGGATGCTTCGATCTGTTGCATCTGGGGCACGTTACCTACCTGCAGCAGGCACGGAATCTGGGAGATGCGCTGCTAGTGGGGCTTAATAGCGACAAGAGCGTCTCCGAGCTCAAAGGTCCGACCCGTCCGGTCAATTCCGAGCATGATCGCGCGGCGGTGCTGGCCGCCCTCGAGTCTGTCAACGGCGTATGCGTGTTTACGGGAGCGCGTTGCACGGAGCTTTTGAGGCAGGTTGAGCCGGACATCTACTGCAAGGGGGGAGATTACACGATTGAGAGCCTGAACGCGGAGGAGAGGGGAGCCCTGCAGGCGATGGGCAGCAAAATTGTCATTCTGCCGGTGGTGCCGGCGAGATCGACGACGGAGACGCTCAAAAAGATCGCGAGACTTTAGCGGAGGGTGGCGATGGAGGCTTTACCCCTCTTTGTCGAAAGTATCTCCCGCCAGAGCGCGAAGGTCTTCCTGATATCGTAGTTCTCGCGTACGCTACGGAGAGCCGCTTCGCTGTAAGTGGCATACACCTCTTCGTTTGTCAATTTCTCTAGGGAGGCCAGCCAATCAGCATCGCTTTCCGCCACCATGACACCCCCGTGGCTCGCGATCTCCGCGGGGCCGCCCTGGGACATATTCCCCACGATTGGAACCCCGTGCGACATGAAGAGAAGCGCCGTGATGGAGTATTTTCCTTTGGCAAACTCGTCGGAGAAGTCCAGAGGAACAAGGCCAACTGTGAGCCGGGAGAAAAACCCAGATTCTGCCTGCGGTGACCAGGGGGTATACTCAAAAGGCAGGTGCAGAACCGGTCTTTTATTGCACATGACGCGCAACCGCGCCCGCGGATATTTATTCAAAAAATTGGCAAGAGGCTCCTGGCGTGCCTCAAGATATTGTAGACTGCTGGCGGAGCCCGACCAGCCAAGAATGAATCTAGCATCGGAGGGAAGTGTTCGAGGGGAGGGCTCTGGTTGCGACAATGCCAGTCCTGTAGGAATGATATGTACTCTCCTGGCATAACGCCGGGCATAGGCGGCCAGATATTCGTTGGTACAGCTGACCTCGTCGGCGCGCGAGAGCCACCAATGCAGCCGGGAGTCGACGCGCCACTGGGTCAGGGCATTATAGGGGCGTCCCTGACGCAGCCAGAGAGCATCATCAAACTCAAACACGAGTTTCTTCGCGAAGGCTCTGATAAGCCATCCCCAGGCAACAGGCAAGAGACACTTTTGATTGATGACCACGTCAGCCTGTCGGCAGTGCCTCAAATGGGAGAATCGCAGATCCCTTTTACTGACGGACTCAAAAGCATCTCCGGTGGCCTTATGCAGGGGCGCGTAATTCAAGAGCCGCCAGCGGGTGCTGGGAGCCGTTGAATCTCCGAAGGTAATGGCAAAGAGCTTCATGCGGGGACTCTATTCTAGAATAGTTCCGGGTCGTTCTCGTGGGACTTGAGTTCAGCCAGAAGCTTTTCCTCGTTTATGTTGCGATACTGTACGCCGGCATTGCTTATCCAATTGTTTTCACTGAAGCGATCGCGCCTGTCGCGCACGCAACGTAAAACGCAAAAATGGTCGGCCTTGCTCCAATGGACACCGCGCCACACTGTGGTACCCTTTTGGTGCTTGAGCAGGCTGTGGCAGCCCCGGGCGAACTGCGCGCCGCTGCGGGGCCTGACAACGCAGGGCTTCGCGTAGTCCTTTATACCAGCCTCTCCGTGACGGCGTTGGAACAGCGGCGGCTTTGTCCGGTCTATGTCGGTATCTGTCGTATGACGGTAGGATTGGAACATTTCACAGGTGATCACATTGCCTTTTTCCCTGGCGAGAGCTTCCCGCGGATTTGCGTTTTCAAACGGCCAAGGATAGACGAACTCGTCCGCGTCCACGCATATTGCAAAATCAGCGGATGATCTCCTTACGGCTCGGTTCATCTGGTCTATTTTGATCATGTCGTCGAACCCGTTGGGAAACTCGAAGGGGATAATGTCAAGCCCCTTGAAGCCGCACTTTGCCGCCGTTTCTTCCAGTTCACGGCGCGTGCCGTCAGGGGACTCATTGTAAAACACAGTGATTTTATCCACCCACGGGGCGTAATGCCTTACAAACAATGGTGCGATGAACGCCTCGTTGTACATCATCGTGATGACCTCTATCTTTCCCGTTGCAGGACGCCTGAAGATGGCGTATTTAAGCCATGTAAGGAAACCGAGCAGCCGTGTCTGATGCTTCCAGAGAGAAGTCCTCATATGGAGCCAACGACGCGTAAAAGCTAGTTTAATGTCTTTGATCATATGGTCTAGATATCCGCCATGAGGCGTTTGCCGAATGGGTTCACGATCGTCTGAGGAGCCCAATCCCAATTGAACGGTCATTGGAAGAGGTATTGAGGAATTCGCAGGCTGATCTATCTTTCTTCTTGAGTTCTTCCCAGAAACGCCAAACTTCCATTCCCAAATCGAGGGCACCGGGGGAAACAAAAATATCATGAAAGGCGATGATTCCCCCGGTCCTTACAAGCGCAGAGTATTGTTCATAGTCCCGTTTGACACCTTCGTAGCAATGATCACCGTCGATAAAGAGAAAGTCCACCTTCTGGCCGTTCAGAATCTTTTGGACTTTCAGAAGAGACTCCTGCCTGTGTGAATCGTCGCGCAGCAAGTGCAGTTTCTGCCCAGGCGCGGAAAAGCATTGGTAAAGCTTGGTTCTTTTGTCATGGTAGCCGCCGCCGAATTTCCCGCCTGGCAGATCCAGACTTATAAGGGTGGCGTTGGGATCCGCGACCTGGCACCACAGGTAAAGCGAACCGCCGTGGCACGTGCCGATTTCCAGAACGACCTTGGGCTTTAACGCGCATACTTCCCGATATAACGCGGCGATTTCCTCGTGGGACTGTATGGGCGCAATTCTCCTGTAATGTCCCTCGCCCTTGTATATAAAAGGGATGGCCAAACGGGTCGATGGAGTCTTTAGGCTCCTTTCCAGTTTGCGCAAGCGGCGTTTGGAAATGGCAAAGCAGAATGGATCCAGGAGATCCTTAAGGAAGGATTTCAGCATCCAATAATGCAATGCTTTTTGGAGCCAATTGACAAGATATAAAAGTCGACAGCTGATGGGTGTTCTCCTATGGTTTGTGGTATGCGGGGAAGAAGGATAACAACTGTTACAATGGTTAAGAATGAAGCAGACATAATAGAGTCGTTTATCCGATACCATGCCGCGATTGTGGATGAAATGGTCGTTGTCAATCATTTTAGCAGCGACCGAACCGTGGAGATCCTGGAGAAGTTGGTGAGGGAGGGGTTGCCGGTGCGGATCAGCCATGCGAAAGAAGTGGAATGGAACCAATCGCAGGTGACCACCCGTCTTGCGTATCAGGCCATCGAAGAATGGGGCGCTGACCTGGTTCTGCCCTTGGACGCGGATGAATTCTTGGTGGCCGCAGACGGCTCGGTAAATCCCAGGATGCTGTTGGATCAGCTGGAAGAAAGAGCCCTGCACATTATACTGTGGCGAAATTATTTTCCCCACGCTTCCGACAACCCCCGGGAACCGGTGATTCCCCGGAGACTTGTTTATCGTGTCGATGACGGGGTTGAGCAGAGGGGCAAGACGATGTTGTTCAAATCGATGGCGCAAGAGTGTTCTCCCGCCATATCAATGGGAGGGCATGGTCTGGTGATGAGCCGCCGCTCCAGAAAGCGTTTTCCACAGCGGATCGCGTCCGCCTTGCGCATGGCGCATTTTCCCGTTCGCTCCATCCACCAAATTATTTCAAAAATCTATGTCAGTCATCTGACATTGCTCAGTCGTTATGACGCCAAGCTGGCGCAGGGGATCCATGTCCAAAAGCTTTATGCGGAGTTGAAGAAGGGTGGATCTGTGGACGTGGAAGATATGCAGAGGATGGTGGCCGATGCGTACTTGGTTGGGAGTCCCCGCCAATTCAAGCTCATCAAGGACCCGCTGACGGCTCCATTCTTGCCGTCACTGGAACTTCGTTATACTGCCGCGGATGAAATCAACATTCTGCACAATGTTCTGGAATGCAGCGAGGACTTGGCGGTGAAATATGCGAAGTTGAAAAAAGATGAGCATTCCGTTTCCAAAACGGCGGCCCTGTTTGTCAAAACCCTGGGAGGATATCTCTGGCAGACAATCTTGCGTACCTTTCTGGGAAACAAACGGGAAGTGGACAGCTACCATCCATAGCCATTTTCTCCGCTTGCGTATGTAGCGCTTTTTGTTGAATTTCAATGTAGATATGACTAGGATAGGGAGAGTGAAAGTCCTATTTATAAAGCTCAAGCATATCGGGGATGCGCTCATCATGACGCCGGCCCTGGCTGCCGCCAGAAGTCTGTGGCCGGATGCCCGGATCGACGCGCTGGTAAGAGGGTCCACGGAGGGAATCCTGAAGGGATGCCTGGCGCTGAACAATATCTACACAACTGCAGTTCCTGAAAAGCGTCTGCGCAAGGGGGTCCAGTTCATGAGGGATGTCCGCCTTATCAATAAGCTGCGCCAGGAGAAATACGACTGGATTTTTGAGCTTTCCGGGAACGACAGGGGCCGGTTTATGGCGGTGGCCATAGGGGCGAAGAATCTCTGCGCGAATACCCGCCGGAAGTTTCCCGTCTGGGCGCGTCCTTTCTTCAACAGGAAGAGCACGGCGGATTATACCGGCACGCACTGGGTCTTGCGGGATCTGGATCTGGTAAAAACCTGCGCGGGCTATGAAGGCGAGGCGCCCTCCCTGCAGTTTGACAGATCGTTTGCCGACTGGAGCTGGGTGCAGGGGCATCTGAAGGACTCTCCCATTGTCTTGCATCCGGTCACGCGCTGGAAACGGAAGATGTGGCCGCTCGACAAGTGGAAGCTCCTGGCCCAAAAGCTCTCGCAGATAGCGCCTCTGGTCATCTCGTCGGGGCCCTCGGCTGAAGAGATCGAGTTTGCCGGGCAGATCGCGCCAGCGTGCCCACAGCGGGTCATAGTGACCGAGGGAGCCCTTGATTGGTCGCAGATGGCGGGGCTTCTCTATAGCAGCCGGATGCTCGTGAGCCTGGATACGGCCACCATGCATTTGGGTGCGGCCTGCCAGATCCCGCTGGTGGCTATCTTTGGTCCGGGCGATCCGGTGGAGTTTGGTCCCTGGCAATGTCCCAGCGAGGTGGTGCGTCCGCCGTCGTCGGCACTCTTGGAGCCATCGGAGAGTGTTATCGCCTCCATAGGGGTGGAGGATGTTTTTGAAGCCTGCCAGAGAGTGCTGACGGAGAAGGAAGCCAGAGTGTAGCCCTATTGTATTATTTGAGAGCCTTCTTTGGTTACCAAGCGGACACTTGCGGGCGAGAGGAATACACCCTGTGGTGTGCACTCAATGTGTCCCAGCAGGGAATTGAAATCCCTCTTTTCGAGGAGGACCCTGGCGGCGTCCCGTCCGGTGGGGATGCCTGGGCACTTGGCGTGTTCAAAGCCGTAAACCATCAATTTGAGATAGTCATAGGAATTTAGCAGGTCGTTTTGCGGGGCTTCATGTCCATAGGCGGCCCTGTATTTAAGTAGAAACGGGCGCTCAACGGCTCCCGTCGAAACATAGTAGGATCCGACAAAAGGTGTCCTGTCTCCCACGATATCGAAGGACCAGACGCTTGTGAGAGGAATCTTTGGCTCTTGTTCCCGAATCTGCCTGCCCAGGATATCGACCTCCGGCAGGAGTGTCATGATAAACACGGCGTCGGGCTTTGCCTGGCGTATTTTGAGGATGAAGGTCCGGAAATCCCTCTCACCGGGAATGACCTTGAAGTCGCGTATGAGGGTAATGCCACTGCCAGTCGATTCTTTCTCCATGTCGTCACACGTTTGCTTGCAGGCTTGAAAGACTGCCTCGACGATCGCCACGCGTTTCCATCCCTTCTCTTTGGCCAGGGACACCCATTGCCTGGCCAGTACTTCCGGAGGAGTGGTATGCACAAAATTGGTTTTGCCATCGGCAATCGAGGTGTCAAAGGAGTCGTTAAAATGCAAGACACCGGACTTGGCGGCCAGTGGCTTGATAACATTGCCCGCCACGCTGCCGACAGAGGACAAGGCGCTTACGTGATCCTGGCTGATAAGCTTTTGCGCGGCCAAATTTGTAAGTCGGCCCTGATACTGGTCGTCTTCAAAGATAAATTCATATCTGAAGCGGGTGGGCTGAGACTGAATATCGCGTATGGCGAGGTCTGCCGCTTCTTTAAAGGTCTTTCCGAGAAAGCTGGAATCTCCGGAGAAGGGTGCTATGACGCCGATCTTGATGACCGGTCGGGTATCTCCAGGACCGGAAGCGGCTACCAAGCGAGTCGCTACCAGCAAGCACGACAGCATGAGCAAAACGAGACAGTCTGTCTTCATGCCTTCATTCTTCCCAAAGGTACAGGTCTGTCAACGCTGTTACTTGAATTGCTCCTGTATCCACCCCCGCAGCACATCTGCGTCCTTGTCGGGTAGGGCGGTGGCAATGATGGTCAGTGCCTTCAGAATCTCCTCCTTGTTGTCCAGCAGCTCTTTGGGGAAGGGCTTGGAGACAATCCCGTACATTTTCTTATAAAAAATATCCCTGGCGACTTGTGCCTTGTTATGCTGCGTCTCGTAGGCGGCGTAGCGGATGAGCCCGCGGAGCCTTATATCATCTTCCGGACGTTCGCTAAGGGCCAGAAACTCGCCTTCCGCGGCCGGGTCAGCCGTGATTTCATCTATAGTTGCGCGCAGAAACTCTATCTCCTGCGCGTCCTGAACGCCCAGCGTGCTTTCTTTCAACGCCTCAATGATGGTGCGGGCCTTTTCGGGGTGGCCGATCAGGGCCCAGCGCTTTGCCATAAGAATCAACGGCCTAATCCTTTCTCCCGGCGCGAGGCTCTCAATGGCTTTCTGGTCCTGGGCCAGCAGCTCTGGCGGGTTTCCCAGACTTTCGGCATCAATGAGCATCAGTCTGACGCGGTCGCCATTTGGCAGGTCGCCTATTTTGGGGGCTATCTCCATGGCGGTTTCGCCGCGCCCTTCAATGAGCGCCTGTTCAAAGCCCAGCAGCGCGAACTCTCTGGAAACTGTCTTGCGACTTAATATGCCGTCCAGCATCTGTCTGGCCTCGTCGCGCCTGCCCAACTGCATCAATAGCTGGTACTTCTCCATCTCGAAGTAGTCCTTATATGGAGCTTCATTGGAGACGGCCAGGCCCTCAAGCTTTGATAGCGCCGCCTCGGGCTTTGTGGCGGAGAGGGAATCTATCCGCAGATAGTCAATGGGCCAGCGCTCTTGGGACTGGATGCTGTGCCGCTCAAACGGCTTGTAGGCGTCCTCGACGTTGCCTTCGTGGTCGCGAATGTACAATAGATAAGCCAGGAGCGCCTGGGAGAACTCGGCGGAATTCTGCTTTAAGAGCGCCGTACGGGCATCATCGGGTCGGTCTGCCTTTAAGTAGGAGAGGACTGTTTGCAGAAGGTGGGAAGGATATTTGCTATAGGCGATGGCGGCGTCAGAGTAGTCGCCATTCTGATACAAGATATCGCCGATCTGCCTGGAAATCTCGTCGGATTCGGCTTTGGTTGTGGACGGGAGCGCTCTCCACTTGGCGAGCGCGTCCGCGGCCTCCCTCCTTCTGGGGGTGGGCAGATTTTCCGCTGCCACGGCAAGCGTTGAGTAGTAGACCGACCTCCATGATGAAGCTATTGTTTCGCCGCTTATGGCGGTGAGCAGCTTGTAGGCGTGGGAGAACGCGCCTTTTTGAATGTAATTTTGGGCCAGGAGCATGGCCACGGTTGGCTGCGATTTTCTCTGTTTGATCTGATCCTCCACGTCTGTCATATTGATGACGGTTTCGCGCGCGCACAGTCCGACCGCGAAAGAGAGCAGCTCTGGCGATTCCAGGTCTGGAAGCGCCTTCATCAGGGCAGTGGCACGTTCCGGCGTCTGCGCGGGATAGCTGTATGCGATAAGAAGCTCGCTCTCCCCTTTGGGCATCGCGGATGTGTTGCCGAGGATGTACGTGCGGGCGGATGTGCCCTGGCCGGAGCAGATCATTCCCAACAGGTAGTTTCTGACTGTGGGCCAGCTCCGACTGTTTATGCCTTTGGGAATTTCGGGCGCGGTGTTGGCGCTGGGATTGGGGGCCTGAAGCTTCTCGGACCTGCTCCCCGCGGACAAGGCCGCCACCCAGGGCCGAAGCTGGCTTGAGGGCCGCAGTTTGATCCATAAAGCCTCCGCCCCCTGAAGGTTCTTCTTGGAGAAGAGTTCCAATCCCTGGAAGAAATACATCAGATCGGTCTCATTCGCGTCCAGCTCCGCCGGGGAGATTCCAGAGAGTTCCGTATAAGAGCCTTCCTGCGCCCGGATGAGAGCCTCGTAGAGAGTTTTTTCCGAGACGGTCAGTTTGGCGGCCAGTGGAGATTCCAGCAGATCGCGCGCTTGGGATGCCTTCTCTTGGGCAAGGAGCGCCTGCATGAGTCCCTTGATATTTTCAGCGGACTGTGTGTTGGACAACTCGGCCCTGTACGCGTCTTCGGCTCCGGCATAAAAGCCCAATGCCATCAGCGTGTTTCCCGGCGCGGAAATGGGGGTCTCACCGCGGAGGGCCATTTGGACGCCCAAACAGAAGAGCGCCAGCAGGAGAGTTCTTCTAAACATACAGGTAAGTTGTCATGTTTTCTGTTTTTTTGCGAGCAACATTACTCGCGAGAGAAGGGTGGTGCCCGCGTAGCATATGAGAAGCAGCACCCCACCCCTTCGCCACCAGCTGCCGGAATGGCTGTAGGGTGTGTCAATATGCCTCAGGGGAACCTCCATAATCTCGCCCAGCCTCCTGTCACTTGGGAGATAATGAGAACTGCCTTCCGGCGTCACAACTCCGGATAGTCCGCTATTGGAGACGCGCAGCAGGGGGATTCCCTGCTCAACCGCTCTCAATACTGAGTGTGCAGCGTGTTGTGACTGTGCCTGGGGATAAAACCACCCGTCATTTATGAAGACTGCCAGAATATCGCTCTTGTTTCCCGCGTGATCCGACAGGGAGTCGAAGGTATCCTCGTAACAGATGAGCGGCCAGATGCGTATAGATCCCGATTTGGTAGACGCCTTGAGAATGACTGCCCTCTCACCGGCGGCAAAGGAGTCCACAATGGGAGTGAGGGATCTCATCCAGCTGAACTGCGCGAAGGGGATATATTCCCCAAAGGGCACGAGGCGGCGCTTCTTGTAGGGTGGCGGGCTTAGTCCCGACGAAGGATCAACAAGTGCCACCGCGTTGTAATATTGGGTTTCCTCGTGCCACAGGGCTCCGGTTATGATGGGGGTTTTCAGGGCGGCGGCTCCCGCCTCCGTCCATAATTGAAGAAACGTATCGGTGTTGATGGGGCTCCAGGAGAGTGCCTCCTCCGGCCAGAAGACAAGGTCAGGCCTGGCCTGATGCATATTCATGGAGAGCTCGTGCAGGACGGCGGCTTCCTGTTGGTTATCCTCATCGGTATACGTTTCCCTGGTGGGGGCATTGGGTTGCACCAACCCAACCTCGATTTTTCCCGAGGAATGTGCGGGCAGTTCCCCAAGCAGGATGCCGCCGGAAACAATAAGAAGCGCCATGCCAGCCGCGCGCAGGAAGGGTACTCTATAGTACTTTGCGATGGCATTTGTACGCCCTGTGGGGGGTATGGGGGCTCCGCCCCCAATATATTCCCCGCCTTGAAGGCGGGGGCAGGGGGTGGATGTTGCATGGGCACCACCGCAAGATGCCATAGTCTTGCCTGCCGAGGCTATAAAGAGCGCCGCATAGACCAGAATGAACCCGACCAGGGTCTCGCCTCCGAGTCTGGCCCAATTAAGCAGGAGAGGGCAGGTTGTTACCGAAGCGGCCAGCGGCAACCATCCCCACCCAAGAAAAGCGCGAATGCCCTCTACGGTTACCCACAGCGCCGCGATGCCCGTCCGACTGGGCCATCTGGTGTATAGAAAGAAAGGGAGGCTCCATAATGGCGCCGCTACAATTGCCAGAATAATCCATCCGGGTGCGCTGACGGGGATCACCCACGCGTAAAGGCACAGGTGCAAGAGCGTTCCAACGGCGAAGTATGGCCAGAATGATCGTAGCCCACACCTGAAGATCAGAAATAATCCAACAGGTGCAGCCCACCACCAGCTAATAGGCGGCATGGAAAGCGCATAGAGGATACTACCGGAGAGAAGAGAGATGAGCCCTTTCCACTTTAACTGCATGGGGCAAGTCTAGGAGCAGTCGGGCATAAAAGGAATTCAAAAAATTTGAATTCGCACGATTACGCTTCGACCTCTATGGTCCGACTGGTGGCCATCCGCCTGTTGGCCGGGAGGATTACCTTGTCATCAAGGAGCACTTCTGCCGTTTGCTTGACAGTGGCGGCAACCGCCTGCTTCCAAGGCAACCAGCTATCCTCGCTGAGAATGTGGGTCAGAACAAATCTACCGCGTCCGCCGCATATGACCCGGGCGCTTACAAACGCTTCGTTTACTATTCTCCCCCTAAGCTGGTAGGCGGGCAACCCACCGATAGAGAATGCTCCGATTGCGATCTGATCCGAGGTCGTATGGATTGAAAAACGCAGACTGCCGGGTTTTTCCCCCCACTGGAGGGGGCTCAAAGCGATTCTAACCGTAAGAGTTTGTGTCGCCATAACGTCTCTATCATAGCATTCTATGTTCCTATAATCTCTTTTAATTGTAAAAAAGAGTCAAGAATGGAGTAGCCGGATAAGGGCGTTGGTTATAATTCGTTGTCAATCATTTATCCCTTTCCGCAGCAGGCCTTGTATTTCTTTCCAGACCCGCACGGGCAGGGGTCATTCCGCCCTACCTTCGCTGTCGTCCGCCTGATGGTGATGACCGGATCGGAGCTCTCTTCCGGTTTGGGCGCGTGCCCGGGGCCGGTAGGGTCGCTGTCGGAAGGCCCCTTCAGCTTGACATTGCGGGCCGAATATTGGCGCTGGGCCTCAGAGATCTGCTGGATCATGGGAAGCTCCACCATCGCCCTCATGACAGCCGCGCACAACTGGGAACGGATGGTTGCCAGCAGATCCTCAAAGAAGCGGAAGGCCTCGGTCTTGTACTCGTTGAGCGGATCGCGCTGACCGTAGCCGCGCAGGCTCACCGAGTCGCGCAGGTCGTCCATGGCTGTCAGATGCGTCTGCCAGTTGCTGTCTATGGCCCGCAGGAGCTGATAACGCTCGTAGTCGGCGGCGGTGCTTGGGGGCGTCTCCTTTTTGGCGCGATCATAGACGGCACGGATCTCCCCCACAATGCTCTTTCGGAGCTCTTCTTCGGTGAGTTCTGGTTTTGCGGCCTCAAAAGCGAAGGGGAAGATATTGCGCAAATTCTTGATGAAGGCATCGTAGGCCTCGGCATCAATCTTTTCACCGTCATAGATCCCCATCATGCGTTCGCCGACCTCTTCATCAATGAACTCAAAGAGAACCCGCGAAGGATCTTCGGCATTCAGCACGTTATTGCGGATATCGTAGATGACCTGGCGCTGGCGATTGAGCACATCGTCGTATTGCAGGAGTCTTTTGCGGACAAGATAGTTGCTCTCCTCAAAGCGTTTTTGGGCGGTCTCAAGCGTCTGGGTCAGAAGCGGATGCTGGATCGGCTGATTTTCCTCAAAAGAGTTTTCGAGCATCTTTATGATCTGGCCCGCGTTGCCGAAAAGCCTCATCAGATCGTCTTCCAGCGACACATAGAAGCGCGAAAGCCCCGGATCTCCCTGGCGGCCGGAACGGCCCCGCAGCTGGCGATCGATGCGGCGTGACTGATGCCTTTCAGTGCCGATGACAAAAAGCCCTCCCTGGGCGGCAACCCCCTCGCCGAGTTTGATGTCGGTGCCGCGCCCCGCCATGTTGGTGGCGATTGTCACCGCGCCCTTGAGTCCTGCGCGCGATACTATGTCGGCCTCCATCTCGTGGTGTTTGGCGTTGAGCACATTGTGCGGGATATTGCCGCGGCGCAGCATCCGGCTCAAAAGCTCGCTGGCCTCTACGCTGGCCGTGCCCACCAGCACCGGTTGTCCGCGCTTGTTGGCGGCCTCAATCTCGGCGATGACCGCGTTGAACTTTTCGCGGCGCGTCTTGTACATCAGATCATGATCATCGCGCCTGACGACCGGTTTGTTGGTCGGCACCACCATCACATTGAGCTTGTAGATGTCGCTGAACTCGGTGGCCTCGGTCTCCGCCGTGCCGGTCATGCCCGCCAGTTTTTCATACATACGGAAATAATTCTGAAGGGTGATGGTGGCAAAGGTCTTGGTTTCCTTCTCGATGGCCACGCCCTCCTTGGCCTCAATGGCGGAGTGCAGCCCATCGCTCCATCGGCGTCCCGGCATCACGCGCCCGGTGTTTTCGTCCACGATCATGACCTTGCCGTCCTGGATGATATACTCGACATCCTTCTCATAGAGCGAATAGGCGCGCAGCAGCTGGCTGATGCAGTGGATGCTTGTCGAAGCCTTCTCGTAGAGTTCCTGCGACTGCCTTTTGGCGGCTTCCTTCTCCTCGTCGGACATGGAGCTGCCATCAATCTGTTGATAGGTGGTGGGAAGGTCTGGCAACAGGAACATCGTCTCATCGTCACCCGGGGAGAGCTCCCTGCGTCCCAGCTCGGTGAGGTCTGCTATGTGCTGCCGTTCGTCGATGGTGTAGTAGAGCTCCTCCTTGAGCTTGAAGCGGGCATCCTTGTTGTAATCTGCCATCATCTCCAGCTCGTACTTTTCAAAGGCCTTGCGGATGGGAGCCTCCTCCATGAGCTTGAGGAGCTGTTTGTTCTTGGGCGTGCCCAATTTGGCCTTGAGGAGTTTGGAAAGCCCCTCCGCGTCGGTCGGATCTTTGATGAGCAGATCCTTCGCGTCCCCCGCGATCGCGTTGCACAACGACTCCTGTTTGCGCACCAGCCTTTCGACCATGGGCTTGTGCCGCAGATAGGGGATCTGCGCGGAACCGTCGTCGTCGGTCTGTCCGGAAATAATGAGGGGGGTGCGCGCCTCATCGATCAAAATGGAGTCCACCTCGTCGATAATGGCAAAGTAGTGGTCGCGTTGCACCTGGTCGGTCCTGCGGAAGGTCATGCCATTGTCCCGCAGGTAATCAAAGCCAAATTCGCTTGCCGTGCCATAGGTGATGTCGCGCCCGTACTGATCCTGACGCTCCTGCGGGCCCATCTGGTTTTGCAGGCAGCCAACGGTCAGTCCCAGTTGGCGGTACAGATACCCCATCCACTCGCTGTCGCGCCTGGCCAGATAGTCATTGACGGTCACCAGTTGGCAGTTTCCTCCAGTGAGCGCGTTCAGATAAAGGGGGAGGGTGGCGACGAGCGTTTTGCCTTCTCCGGTGGCCATCTCCGCGATGCGGTTCTGGTGAAGCGCTATGCCTCCGATAAGCTGGACGTCAAAGTGCACCATCTGCCATCCCATCGGGTGTCCGCAGACTTCAATTGTCTGCCCCACCAGCCTCCTTGCGGCATTCTTGGCGGCGGCGTAGGCTTCCGGCAAAAGTTCTTCCAGCATCTGCGCCTTTGTCTTGCCACCCTCAATGCCCTGCTTGAGCCGGGATCTGAACTCTTCGGTCTTGGCGCGGAGCTCCTCCGGAGTCAATTTCTGATAGGAGACCTCTATTTCGTTGATGCGGCGCACGATGGGCATACACTTGGCCACGAACTTGCGATAGTGGCGTCCGCTGAACTGTCTGATGATCCAGGAAAGCATCCTCCTATCCTCGCAAATTACGCGATGGGAAGCAAGCGGGAAGGGGGCTTGCCAAAAGCCGCGAAACCCTCTATACACTCTCCCATGAAACGTTTGCTGCCGGTACTTTTCGTCTTGTTGCCGTTTCTGATCGCGACTTCCCCTGCCAGCGCCCAGGGTTCGCCACAGAAGATCCAGGTCATCTATCACAATGTCGCGTACTGTCCCGTTTCTGGTATGCACGTGGATGGCGACCATAGAAAATTCGAAGTTATCTACACGGTCGGCAACCAGGAGCATCACATCTATCTGGCTGGCGAGACGTACTCCAAACAGTTCTACAATAAACCGGATATTTATCTGCAGAAGGTTCAATCTCAGGAGGCTTCCGGAGAGGGGTCGGCCATGATCGTGGCTGTCACAAAATGAACTTCTGGTTTTTACACAAAATTAATGCAGCCGAGACTTAATTACTAAGCTATTTGCCGAATAAATTTCCTAACAGATATAGAATACTCATATGAAGCACACCCCAATACTAACAGTCGCGTTGCTCTGCCTTGTGGCCACGCAACTATGGGCCCAGCAGGCCGCCGCCCCGCAGCCCGCTCCAGTTGCCCCCGCAGCTCTGACTCCGGCGGCTCCCGCCTTCCAACCGCCGATAATGGTCGCCGGAGGAGTTGAACTCTACAAGATGGAAGCCATGAAGCTGCTTGTGACTCCGACAATAAAAGAGTCCGCGAAGAGAATGACAGACGATCTTGTGTGGCGCGAGAGGATCGAGATGGCCATGTCCACGGACTCCCTCTTCTACGACGGTTTGCGTCTGGTGCGCTCCCGCGGTGTCATTACCGGAGATAATTCCCTTGATGACCTGACGGTCTACAGGGCGGTCAAGGCATTTTCCGTGACCCCCAAAGAGGCAAAGGCATGGCTGGTGGCCTCGCGACTAATGCAGATGGGAGAGTTCAAAGACGATGGGGTGGCCCTGACCGGCGTTGAGGAGAGCGTGCTGCACACATCTTCGGAGCTTTTCTGCCAGCTGCGCGCCAAGTTTGGATTTGAGAGCGCCTGCAGGATCATGCCGAGGCTGTCTGTCACTCTTGGATACGCGGTGGACAGGGATCATGAGTGGTACCGCCAGCACCGCCATCTTTGTTGCAACGATCAGGAATTCGCCGACAGGGATCAGGCTAGAAAGAATATGGAATATGCCGGTGCCGATGGAATGGACATATATGATATGCACGGGCCGGTTGTCGGACATTGCTCGGAGTATTAAACATTCAATTGCTTTGTGATGGCCGTCCCAACCAGGACGGCCATTTTTGTTATAGGCTTGCAGGTGGCTCTCTTTTGGCGGTAGGATGCCAGCCAATGAAAGAGATTCTCATATTTGCCGCCGTGGTCGTACTGGCCGCGGCTCTCTTCTTTAAGCCGCCCCATGAGGCCGGCCGCTACCTGCTTGTGGAGGCCAAGATCCGCGAGCTGGTTGGCATCAAGAGCGTCACGCAGATCCAGGAAAACAACGCCCTCTTCCGCATAGACACCCGCACTGGCAAGACCTGGAGGCTGACTCCTCTGGCTCAGGCCAATGGGGACCATGTGATGGGCTGGGAGGAGTTGCGCGACGTTACTCCCCCTGTGCCCGCCGCCTCGAAGTAGTTTTGGCTGCTCAAGGTTCCATGTTCAGTCTCTAAGCGCGTCCAGCTCTTCAATTTCCCTTATCGCGATAATCTTTTTTGCCTTGCGAAGGGCGTTGTAGTGTTCGGCATTCCACAAGGGAGCCCGCATCGCCTCATCAAAGCTCACCCACTTGTAGGAAGCCGCCTCTTCCTTCTGTAGAACAATCTTTTCGTTGCCATAGGCGCGCACCAGATAAATGACCGATAGCCGAATATGAGTCGGCTCCCACAGGCATATATGAATCGGCAGTATCACCCGCACGTTGGTGAGTCCCGTCTCCTCTTTGATCTCCCGCAGAAGCGCCGGAACAGGTTCCTCGCCTTCCTCGACCCTTCCGCCTGTGAAGACATATCTGTCGGTTACAACCAATTTTCCTGTTTTCTTATCAAGAACGATATTTTGCAGGAGCAGCACCTTGCCCTCGTCATTTATGACAACAGCGTGGCCGGAAGCCGGAGCGGTAAGAATGGGCATGGGAATGTTGTAGCATAGGATGGAAGGAAAATCACTGCAAAATCACTGCTCCTCAGTGATTTTTCTCCCTCCCAGACTACAATGATTATCAGGCATATTTACTATCATTATACGGAGACATGGATATTTTGTGGCGGGTGGTAGGACTTATAGGACGCATAGGACGTATGAGACCCTCTCTGAAAATTTTTTTGATTGGAAAAGAACTGGCGAACGAAGGGTATTATAGCAGGTTTTGGGGGCGGGGGTATGGGATTGCCAGAGGGTACGTGGGCGTTTTAGAAATAGCCCCATGCAGCCCCGCCTATTTATCATTCACGGTTGGTGCGGGCATCCTAGAATCCATTGGCTGGGGTGGTTGGCTGATGAAGCGCAGAAGATCGGCTATCAGGTCACAGCTCCGGCTTTCCCCAGCCCCAATCTGCCGCAGTGCGCGGAGTGGCTGGAGAGTCTTAAGAAGGCGGTCGGCACTCCCACGGAAAATGATTACTTTATCGGGCACTCGCTGGGTCCCATCGCGATCATGCAGTATCTGCGGACGCTGGGTAAAAGCCAAAAGATCGGAGGTGCAATCTTTGTGGCGGGGTTCGCGACGAGCCTGGGCATCAAAGAGACCGAATCTTTCTTCACAAGCCCGGTGGATCTCTCCGTGCTCAAATCAAAAACAAAGAAGGGCTATGTGGCGCTGTACTCCGACAATGATCCGTATGTGCCGGTAGCGAAGGCGGAGGAGTTGCGCGACAATCTTGGCGCGAAGATTGTGTTGGTGAAAGGCGCGGGGCATTTCAATACGGTGAGCGGGTATACGAAGCTGGAGAAGGGGCTGGAGATATTGAAGGGGTGGAGGTAGGCGTTGCCACGGATTTTGGTCTATGGCGAGTAAGGACGGTTATTCCTTTGCATACCCAGGATTGAAATCCTGGGCTAAGGGCCGACTGCTGTCGGCCTTGCAGTCCCGCCAGCGGGACGCTAAGTCAGCTTTCTAGAGCATTCAATTCTTCAATACCTTTTAGAGCATATACCTGGCGTGCTTTTGCAATTCCCAGGTAAAAGTTGCGCCCGATGAATGTCTTGGAACCGGGTTTCATTGCTTCAGCTTCATCCCAGCTGACCCAACGATAGCTGGCGGCCTCTGCTTTCTGGAGAACGACAGGTTCATCGCCGTAAGAGCGCGCCAGATAAATGACGGAGTAGCGGCGATAGGAGGGGTCCCACATGGAAGTATGCACCGGCAGAATGATTTTTACCCGTGTGAGCCCTGTTTCCTCTTTGATTTCGCGCAGAAGCGCCTGCTTGGCCTCGTCGTTTTCTTCCATGCGGCCACCGGGGAGCTTGTATTCGTCGGCGTTCTCTTTGTTGTGATGGCGGTGAAACAGGAGAAGTATTTTGCCGAAGCCATTCGCGAGGACAGCATGTTCGGAGACAACGGTAGTGAGGAAAGCCATAAGAGTATTATATCGTATATATGGCGGGAAATTCCAGTCTTAATGAACGGGATGTCTCTTCGCATACCCAGGATTGATCCAGCCTTCGCACAGGGCTACGGCGGACAGGAATCCTGGACTAATCATCGAGGCAACGCAGCCGCGAGGTGGAGCTATTTCTTCGTCGAGATTGTAGTCTTGTTATACTGTTCAATGAAGGAATGGACGGCAGTTTGGGCCGGTACTTCTAGCCGTGGCTTATGGGGAAATAGCTTTGTTAGCGTTGCCTCTAAAAGTTTGAATGCCTTAAGGTTTGTTTCGCACGCATAGACAAGTTGCTCGAAAAGTAGCTTTGTATGTATACCTAGTTTTGTTTTTATAAATTCTTTTTCAGGCGTATAAGGGACCTCGACATGACCACTACTGCTATCTATAACCCGAGTAGTACTATCAAAAAACTTCTCGTATAATTCATTTCTCTTGCCTACGCTATTCACTAAAGTAAGGTAAGCACTCTGGGCCTTAAATACTTCTCCCATATCACTTATACTCTTTTCGATAAGGAATGTTAGCTTATCAAAGACCACACGGCTCGCGGTATCTGTATATCCAAATTGTTTTAGATCAATTGCAGTTCTTTCTATGGGCAGCCCAATAAAACCGGTCAATTCCTTGGCAACTACATCAATAAAACTTAGCTGTGATGATATTGCCCACTGCGATTCTATTAGTATTGAGTACTCTTGGTCTTTCCTTCGGGAATATTCGAATAAGACATTTAGCCCATATGCTACAACTGCACCAGCAATTGCACCTGCAAGAGCTGCAATAACCTCCCCTGAATGTTTGGCCCAGAACCCGGCGGCTTCTAGGGTGGGTGTTACATATATTTGAATTGAGTCCATATTTATAAAAGCGAAACACCCTCAGTCGTTTAAGAGCTGAGGGTGGTTCATTGTTTTAATTCTGTTCCGTGGGTTATCCTACTCCGCTCTGGGTTCTACTTCGCCAAGGCTACGAAGAACTTCGAGCTACGAAGGATGATTTTCGGGCGCTTGCGCCCAAAAATCACATCATTCCTTCCATGCCTCCCATGCCGCCGCCGTGGTTATGTCCACCGCCCGACTCCTCTTTCTCTTCCTTCTTGTCGGTGATCATAACCTCCGTGGTCAGCAGCATACTGGCAACCGACGCGCCGTTTTGCAGCGCGGAGCGCGTGACCTTGAGCGGATCGATAACCCCGGCTTTCACCAGGTCCTCGTGCTCCCCTGTGGCCACATTGTAGCCGATGTTGCCCTTCGCTGCGTAAACCTGCTGGACAATGAGAGAAGCATCCACTCCGGCGTTCTCGCAGAGCTTGCGCAGGGGGCTCTCAATCGCCTTGCGGACGATCTGGGCGCCCATCGCCTCCTCGCTGTCGGTGAGCTTCAAAGCCTCGATGGCCTTCGCAGCGCGCAGAAGGGCGACGCCTCCTCCCACAACAATGCCTTCCTCGACGGCGGCGCGTGTGGCGTGCAGGGCGTCATCGACGCGGTCCTTCTTCTCCTTCATCTCCGGCTCCGTGGCGGCTCCGACCTTGATGACGGCCACTCCCCCTGCCAGTTTGGCCAGGCGCTCCTGGAGCTTCTCCTTGTCGTAATCGGAGGTGGTGTCGGCAATCTGGGTGCGGATCTGCTTGACGCGGGCCTGGATATCGGCGGACTTGCCGTAGCCCTCGACAATGGTTGTGTTTTCCTTCTCGACGGTGATCTTCTTGGCGCGTCCGAGGTCGGCGAGCGTGACGCTCTCCAGTTTGATGCCGAGGTCCTCGGTGATGCACTTGCCGCCGGTCAATATCGCGATGTCCTCAAGCATGGACTTGCGGCGGTCGCCGAATCCAGGGGCCTTGACGGCGCACACATTCAGCGTGCCGCGCAGCTTGTTGACGACGAGAGTCGCCAGTGCCTCTCCCTCGATGTCCTCGGCGATGATGACGAACGGTTTACCGGTCTTGGCGACGGCCTGAAGGAGCGGCAGCATCTCGTTCAGGTTGCTGATCTTCTTCTCGTGAATGAGGATGTAGGCGTCCTCCAGCTCGGCGGTCATGGTCTCCGAGTTGGTGGCGAAGTAGGGCGAGATATAGCCTTTGTCGAACTGCATTCCTTCCACAACCTCAAGCGAGGTGGTGATCGACTTGGCTTCCTCGACGGTGATGGTGCCGTCCTTGCCGACCTTGTCAAAGGCGTCGGCGATGATGGTGCCGATCTCGTTGTCCCAATTGGCGGACACGGTGGCGACGGACTTCAGATCCTCGCGTCCGGTGATCTTCTTGGCGATCTCGGTGAGGGCCTTGACGGCGGCTTCAACAGCCTTGTCCACTCCGCGCTTGATCGAGATGGGATTGGCTCCGGCGGAGACGTATTTTTGTCCCTCTCTGAAGATTGCCTCGGCGATGATGGTGGCGGTGGTGGTGCCGTCTCCCGCCGCGTCGGCGGTCTTGGTGGCGGCTTCCTTGATCATCTGGGCGGCCATGTTCTCGAAGGGGCAGCTCAGCTCGATTTCCTTGGCGACGGTGACGCCGTCCTTGGTGACGGTCGGCGAGCCGAATTTCTTGTCGATGATGACGTTGCGGCCCTTGGGTCCGAGCGTCGATCCGACGGCATTGGACATGGTGGCGGCGCCTTTAAGCAGGCTTTTGACACCCTGTTCGCGTGTGAGTACTTGTTTTGCCATAAATATGTTTGGTTAAGTTGGGGGTTTGGGGTTAGGCGATCACTCCGAGGATGTCGGACTCGCTGATGAGCGTGTACTTCTCCTCGCCGAGTTTGACTTCGGTGCCGCCGTATTTGGAGATGATGACGGTGTCGCCGACCTTCACGTTGAAGGGGATGAGCTTGCCGTTGTCATCGAGTTTGCCGGTGCCAATGGCGATAACCTTGGCCTCCTGGGGTTTCTCCTTGGCGGTGTCGGGGATGACGATGCCTCCGCGGATTTGCTCGGTTTCTTCGACGGCCTGAACCAGGACGCGATCACCGAGGGGTTTGATGTTTACTTTGGATTTCGACATATGTGTTAGTAGATGAAATTAATTTTTATCCTTGCAGCATTGACCGGCGGCAGCCTTTCCGTCGGTGTGAGAATGGCAACAACTTTCCTTTTTGCAGCCAAAGAGCCTCTTGAAGAAGTGACCGATGCGACACTCTTTCTTATGGGCGCGGACGGCGACGACTTCGATCTCGACCCAGTACTCAGGATGAACCAGCTGTGAGATGACCAGCATGGTGCTGACCGGTTTGTTTGCCCCGAAATACTTGTTTCTGATCCCTTGAACAACAGGAACGTCCTCTTCTCGGGTAAGAAATATCTGGGCCTTGATGACATCCCCAAATTCCATTCCGGCGGAGGAGAGTATTTTCCGGATGTTTTCAAAAACAGTTTCCGTCTGCTTTACAATGTCATTGGCACCTACGATATGGCCCTCGGCATCCTTGGCTATTTGGCCAGCAGTGAAAAGAAGATCGGCTCCGGGAAGGGGTACCAATACGCCGTGGCTGTATGCCTGTTTTGTTGGCGGGGAACCTTCAGGCTGGAGGGTACGAACGCCCAATGGGCATCCACAGCCTTCGCGCGAGCAACAGTTCTTTTTGTTTTCCTCCATAAAAACCTTGTGTTAGTTATATTTTTCTCCTCCGCCCACCACCCATTGAAATAGGTGGCTAACATATGGCTGTCCCATACGGGACGATAAAAGTATCAATGGATTGTAGGAATGCCTCTCTCGCCCCGGCAGGGGCAGCCCCATATTAGCCATCGGTTTTAACCGGTGGCTATAGGATTTTTGGCCTTGAGCAGAAAAGTGTATTGGGGAAAAATTCTTTACCTTATTTCTTTTGTCGTCGCCCACCACCCATTGAAATAGGTGGCTACCGAGCGGCCTGCGGGAACAGGCCGAAGTCCCTGCGGGACTGAAGTCAGCGCCTTCGGCAGAAGAGAGTAGACTGTTCCCGGATAGTGTCATGCTATTTCTTCCCATCTTTCTTTCCGAATACCCGCTTGACGAATTTAACCATAGGGCAGCTCCATTTCTTGTTGAGAGGACAGGAGCCGCTTTCGGACCTCTTCGTGTCGGCGTTATCGGGGCGTTCGCAAACGCAGGCGTTGTTTGTTGTTTTGTTTTCCTCCATAAAAACCTTGTGTTAGTTGCCGTTTTCCTCTTCCCGCCACGGGTTGAAACCCGAGGCTAAGATTGCTTCGGTCCCTTCGGGACGTAAAGAGCGTCGCGTAGCGACTGCAGGCATTTTAGCCTCGGATTTTAATCCGTGGCCCTCTTGGGCGAACGATGGTATGGAATTTGAAAGAATCATCATTGGAAAGCCCCAGCTTACTTCTTTTTCTTGTCGTCGACCACCTTAAAGTCGGCGTCAACGGTTTCGCCGGAGACTTTCTTCTCCTTTGGAGCCTCGCCATCGGCTTCGGCGGGAGCGCCTTGTGGGGCTGCCTGCGCCTTTTGCTGCTCGGCCTGCACCTTGGAGTAGATCTCCTCGCCGATCTTCTGAAGGGCGGACATGAGCGTCTCGTTGGCCTTTTTGAGGTCTTCGAGGTTCTTGTCTTCGAGGTGCTTCTTGGCTTCGGCAATCGCCTCTTCCAGTTTCTTCTTGGTGTCTGGATTTACTTTGTCGCCGTGCTCCTTGATCTGCTTTTCGGCTGTGTAGATGGCGCTATCGAGCTGGTTTTTGGCATCGACCATGTCGCGGATCTTTTTGTCATCGGCGGCATTCTTCTCGGCCTCCTTGCGGAGCTTCTCCACCTCGTCCTTGCTTAATCCCGAAGAGCTTGTAATCGTAATCTTCTGGTCGCGTCCGGTGCCCAGGTCCTTCGCGGAGACGTGCAGGATGCCGCTCGCGTCGATATCAAAGGTGACCTCGATTTGCGGCATACCGCGCGGAGCGGCGGGGATACCGTCCAAATGGAAATTGCCGAGGAGCTTGTTGTCTTTGGCCATGGGGCGCTCGCCCTGCAGAACTCTCACCTCAACACTTGTCTGGTTGTCGGCGTAGGTGGAGAAGGTCTGGCTCTTTTTGGTCGGGATGGTGGTGTTGCGCTCGATCATCGGAGTAGCTACTCCTCCGGCTGTCTCGATGGAGAGCGTGAGGGGGGTCACGTCGAGCAGCAGGATATCGCGCACCTCGCCCTTGAGGACCGCGCCCTGCACGGCAGCGCCCACGGCAACCACTTCGTCGGGATTGACTCCCTGATGCGGCTCCTTGTTTATCAGAGCCTTCGCGTCGGCGACGACCTTGGGCATACGGGTCATGCCGCCTACCAGCACCAGCTCGTCGATATCGCTCGCGGTGACCCCTGCGTCCTTCAGACAGTTGCGGAAGGGCTCGGCGGTGCGCTCAAACAGGCTCGCGCAAATCTGCTCCATCTTGGAGCGCGAGAGCGACATATTCAGGTGCTTTGGTCCGCTGGCATCGGCGGTGATAAAGGGCAGGTTGATGTCGTAGGATGTGGCTGAGGAGAGGGCAATCTTGGCCTTTTCGGCTTCCTCTTTGAGGCGCTGGAGGGCCATCGGATCGGTGAGCGTGATGCCGGTGTCCTTCTTAAACTCGCTGATAAGGAACTCCATGATCGCGGCGTCCCAGTTGTCGCCGCCCAGGTGCGTGTCGCCGTTCGTGGATTTGACTTCAAATACTCCATCGCCAATTTCAAGGACGGAGACGTCAAAGGTGCCTCCACCCAAGTCGTACACGGCGATCATCTCGTCCTTTTTCTTGTCCAGCCCGTAGGCAAGCGAGGCGGCGGTCGGCTCGTTGATGATGCGAAGGACGTTAAAGCCCGCGATCGTTCCGGCGTCCTTGGTGGCCTGGCGCTGGGCGTCATTGAAATAGGCGGGGCAGGTGATGACCGCGTCGGTGATCGTCTCGCCCAGATACTTCTCGGCGTCAGCCTTCATCTTCTGGAGGACGAAGGCGGAGATCTGCTGGGGGGCGAATTTCTCGGTCTTGTCGCCGACTTTGCACTCAATCCAGGCGTCGCCGGAGGGTCCCTCGATTACTTTGAAGGGAAAGTGTTTGGCCTCTTCGCGGACTTCGGTGTACTTGCGCCCGATCAGCCGCTTGGCGGAGTAAATTGTGTTGGCCGGATTGGTGACGGCCTGGCGCTTGGCTGCCTGTCCGACAATGCGTTCGCCGGTCTTGGTGAAGGCGACAACCGAGGGGGTTGTGCGCGCGCCTTCGGAGTTGGGGATCACGACAGGTTCGCCGCCTTCCATGATCGACATGCAGGAGTTGGTGGTTCCGAGGTCTATACCAATGACTTTTGCCATAATGACGACACTCTTGCAGATGGCGTGCCGAGATGTGTTCTATTTTAAGATGTTGATTACTATTATTATGCGAATATTTACAGCTATGCAAGCTATAGGTGGCAGGGACATATTGGCGCACAGTGGGACAGCGTTGTATCACATAGGATAGGGGGGAGTGTCTCATCAATTCTCTTATAAGTATACTATAAGCTGGAATGTTAGAAAATTAGGGTTATGGTATGCGTATGTCCGATTCCCCACCATCCCCTCAGCCAGAGTACAGACCCCGCTTCCATAACAAAGTAAGGAACTCGAGTTTAAGAGATGCGGCGCACGTTGTGTTTAGCGCCCTGGCCTTTGGCAGATATTCTCAGGGCAAGGACGGCTTCAAGACGTTGGAGACGACTACCCCTGGGCAGAGTGTTGAGACTTTTGCCAGTATGTATATGTTGCCAGCCCTGCAGACTGCCATTGCCATATGGAATGAAAACCCTGTGATTGGCGGAATATCGGGGACCCACGCCATTGTCAGCGGCATTGGCCATTTGACGGACGTTCGCAATGTCTATCAATACCAGATGAAGGAACAGGCGGTCGAAGTAGCCAACGGCAAGCGCGACAAGGTTTCACACAAGCTGGCCCTGAGGTGTGCGGCCATGCGTGGCGCGCGCGGAGTTTATCAGTTGGGCGTCGGTCTGGTGACGTATTACAAGGTGATTCGTCATTATGGCGGTATGCACCACTAGGCAGTGCCGCACTCATACGCTTGCAAAGGTACGTTAATGGCTGTACTCTTGGGAGTATGCGTATCGCACTTTTACTTCTTGCGGCTCTGACTCTGGTCGGCTGCTCCAAAGCTCCTGATTCAAAGAATCAATCCGGTCCCTCCAGGCTCAAGGTGGGACTCATTCTGCCACTGACGGGAGATTCCGCTTTTTACGGAAAGGACGCGCTTGATACCGCGCTCCTATGGAAAAAGGATCACCCGAACGCTCCGATTGATCTTTTTGTGGAGGATTCGCCCTTTGATGCCATGAAAGCGCTCAACGCGAGTCTGAAACTTACTCAAGTCAACAAGGTGAATGTGCTATGCACAATAGACGCCAATACCGGGCGTGCCCTCAGTCGGGTGGCTACAAAGTACAAAGCGATACAGTTCTGCCAAGCTTGGGATAAATCCATTGCAGATCGAAAATACAATGTCGTTTACAACATACAGCCGGAGGATCTGGTTTCCTGTCTGTTCGGCTATTTTCAGAAACAGAATATTCACAAACTGGGGATCATTTACTATGAGAACACCGCCTTTACGATAGATGTTAAACAAATGCGAGAACAGTCGGCCTCTCATGGCATTGAAATAGTCACCGTGGATCCATTCACTCCGGGGGTAAGAGATTTCAGAATAGAGCTGCTCAAGATCAAAGAGAAGAATCCTGAGTTGCTCATGGTTTTGAGTTTTTCCCCGGAACAAGAGATAATTGCCCGCCAGCTCAAAGAGATTGGGTGGAATATTCCAATAAGCACAACGGAGATGTTCGATATTTCTTCTGAGAAGGCCTTCTTTAATGGTTCCACCTATGTCTCCATCATGGACTTGAGTGGTCCGTTCTCAAAGAAATTCTTTGCTGAATACAAGCGCCAGACCACTTATCCGGGTTACACCTATGATATCCTAACGCTCGTAAATAATGCCTACGAGAAATGCGGGCATAATCTTGACAAGCTGCCTGCGGCTGTCCAATCGGTATCATCTTTTGATGGGATTATCGGTGTCGCCCTCAATGACAAAGGCACCTTCCGTTATCAGCCTTTCCTTGTCAAAATGGTCGATGGTATGCCGGAGAGAGTGAAAGAGTAGCTGCGCAACCATTTTTGCTTAAGGCGGGTAAATAATTGGTAAAAGTAAATCTAAACCAGGAAGAGGTACAGGCAGATGCTATACTCCCTCTAGCTATGACAAACCAGCTTGGCAGTCAAAATGGGACAAACACCGCGGGACCTCATGAGCAGTTTGTGTCACCCTCGGCCAGACGCTTCATGGAAGATATCATGAGGGCGAACGGTTGCAAGTCTTCGCCGATAGGTCAGCCCGAACACGTCTAATCAGGATGTAGGCAAAGCGGGCGCAGGGGAAATTTGTGTTGAAGCCCCGCGGCATATTTCGGATACTGCCTTCCTATGGCCGCCGCCGCTTCCCCAAAGACAATCCCCTACAAAGTCGCTGATATCACCCTGGCTGTTCTTGGTCGCAAAGAGATTACAATCGCCGAGCGCGAGATGCCGGGACTTATGGCCATACGCGAAAAGTATGCCGCCAGGAAGCCTCTCAAGGGCGTGCGCATCTCCGGCAGCCTTCACATGACTGTCCAGACGGCAGTACTTATTGAGACCTTGAAAGCACTAGGCGCCGATGTGCGCTGGGCCAGCTGCAATATCTTTTCCACTCAAGACACCGCCGCCGCCGCGATTGCGGTAGGGCCAAATCCCCCAAAAAATCTTAGCCCGGCTTCGCTGGCAAGCTACGCCGCGGCAAGCAAAAACGGTGTGCCCGTTTTTGCTTGGAAGGGCGAAACACTTGAAGAGTACTGGTGGTGCACGATGATGGCATTAACCTGGCCAGATAAAAGCCCTTCGACAAGCTCAGGGCGCGGCTCGTGCCGCGGGCCGCAGCTTATCGTTGATGACGGCGGAGATGCGACGCTTCTTATCCATAAGGGCTATGAGCTGGAAAAAGGCGACGGCTGGGTGAATTCCAAGTCCGAAAAACACGAAGAAACCGTCATCAAGAATCTCCTCAAAAATATTTATAAGCGCGACAAGACCCACTGGCACAAAGTGATAGCCGATTGGCGCGGCGTCAGCGAGGAAACCACCACCGGCGTCCACCGACTCTATCAAAGGGCAAGTAAGGGGAAGCTCCTTGTTCCCGCCATCAACGTGAATGATTCTGTCACCAAATCGAAGTTCGACAACCTTTACGGTTGCCGCGAGAGCCTCATCGACGGCATCAAGCGTGCCACCGACGTGATGATTGCCGGGAAAACCGCCGTCGTCTGCGGCTATGGTGACGTGGGCAAGGGCTGCGCGCAGGCGCTATCGGGTTTTGGAGCCAAAGTGATCGTCACCGAAATCGACCCCATCTGCGCGCTTCAGGCCTCAATGGAAGGCTACGAGGTCCAGACCATAGAAGAGACTCTCGGCAGGGCCGATATCTATGTAACCACTACCGGCAACTGCGATGTGATTACCCTGAAGCATTTGGTGAACATGAAAGATCAGGCGATCGTTTGCAACATCGGACACTTTGATAACGAGATACAGGTGGATGATTTGAACTCGGCTCGCGGGGTCAAACGCGACAATATCAAGCCGCAAGTCGATCGTTATACCATGCCGGATGGCCGCCAGATATATCTGCTTGCCGAGGGCCGTCTGGTGAACCTCGGTTGCGCCCACGGCCACCCGAGCTTCGTGATGAGCAATTCTTTCTCCAATCAGACGCTTGCCCAGCTCGACCTGTGGAAGAACCGCGATGTCTACAAGCCGGGGGTCTATCTTATCAGCAAAGAGCTCGATGAGGAGGTTGCCAGGCTGCATCTTTTAAAGATCGGCGCCCGCCTTACCAAACTCACCCCAAAGCAGGCTTCCTATATCGGCGTCAAAGTGGAAGGGCCGTACAAGAGCGAGGGATACAGGTATTAGGGGAAATTTAGAAGATTGGCATCTTCGTCTGCGATGGTAAACTTATAGAACTGTTCAGTAATATCTGAATGGTGTTGAATCGGGATTTCCGCATTCCAGCCGCAGAGGAGGCATTCCCAGTAAAGAGGGACTGGACTCACAGATTCCGGTTCCGAGGGTATACGGCCAAATCCATAGGTGAGCAATTCTCCCCAACGAATCGGTTGACCGCATATGGGACAGGGAAACCCCACGGACCTTCGGGGTAATGGAACAAGAGCCAGAATGGCTGTACTATTTGCTGTCATGGACAAATTAAGTTATAGTATTGCCCTAATTGCAAGACATTAATTTAGGTATAAAGTCTCGCTATAGCGCTTCCATAAATATGTATTATTCCTGACCGCCCAACTCCCTGTGAATCCTCTGGTTCTTGCGCCATATTCTGATGTTAGGGGTGTCAGTATCTTATGACAAGTCGTTTTCGGCCACAGCAAGGGGGGCAAATTGCCACCTCCCTTTTATTGCTTATTTTCAAGTCGATCATCCCAGGGCATTCGAAATCGAAACGAAACTGGCAGGTCTGACAAAACCAAGCGTCTGGCCGTTGGACTTTAAGGATCTAGGCGAATGGCTCAGCGATTAGTTGTTTTTACTGCGGCGGTGCATTCACTTCTGACTGCTGCGGCCCGCCTGTATTGAGTTTCTTGATGAGCGCCCTGGGGAACATGGCGCGGAAACCTTCAGCCGTCTCTGCGAGGGTTTGTGGGGTCAGGTCGGCTATTTTGTCGTGCTGCAGTAGCCTGGCTCCAAATTTCTGGTAAGTCGCGGCACTTTCCGGCGAAAGTCCGGGATCCACTCCCAGGTACATTGCCCCCAATGCCTTTTTCATGTCAAGTTGCGATGGCGGGCAGGGCTGGGGGTCTATGTTCTGTTTATGTGTTTCCGAAAAGTAATGGCTTTCTCCATTGTGATGGTCACTGATAAGGCCAAATGTCCCATCGGGCGTATGCGCGATTGCTTGCGGTGAAGCAAACTTATTCATCATCTCCGGATTCTGATTCTGATCAGCCTTTGTCAGTACCGCTCCATCAAGCGCGTGCTGAATCTCTGTGGGGCGCCCCGGGTCTTTCGGCTTGGTTGTCAGCCCCAATCGGTCGGGATATTCGGCACCCATCTTCTGCGCGTACTCCTCGTTTGCCTTCAACAGCTCCAATTGCTCCGCGTCAGTCAGATGCAGCGCCTGCTCCATCGTGGGAGAGATCGAGCTTTGCGCTGCGCCCATAAGCCCCGGTACGGCCGATGTCGCAGCATCAGTGATTCCTCCCAGACCTTCATCCAGCGGCTTCAGCTTATTGGACATATAGGGATTATAACACGCTATTTCAGCCCATTGTGTGCTGAAAATTATTTTACGATGTGTAAATAATATGTATAAAGCCATCCCGATTTAAGTCGTTAAAAACTCTTGCGCTGGGGGAGGGAATCTTCCAGCATTACCACATCTATGGCTATCAAAGTTGCAATCAATGGTTTCGGACGCATCGGGCGCTTGGTTTTCCGCGCGCTCGTCGAACAGGATCTTCTCGGCAAAGAGATCGACGTGGTCGCCCTCAATGACCTGGTTCCCGCAAACAACCTCGCGTACCTGGTCAAGTACGACTCCACCCAGGGCCGCTTCAACGGTACCGTCACCAGCGAGAAGAGCTCCCCGGCTGTCGCCGAGGATGACGTGCTTGTCGTCAATGGCCACAAGATCAAATGCCTGGCCGTCAAGGATAACTGGCCCTGGAAGGCTCTCGGCATCGACGTTGTCATAGAATCCACAGGACTTTTTACCGACGAGGTCAAAGCCAAGCTCCATTTGGACGCCGGAGCCAAAAAGGTCATCATCTCCGCTCCCGCCAAGGGCGATGGAGTCAAGACGATCGTCATCGGTGTCAATGACAATGAGCTCAAACCCGAGCACAATATCATTTCCAACGCCAGCTGCACCACGAACTGTCTGGCCCCGGTCGTCCACGTCCTCCTCAAGGAAGGCTTTGGAGTAGAGGAAGGCCTCATGACAACCATCCACAGCTACACCGCCACCCAAAAGACCGTCGATGGTCCCAGCAAAAAGGACTGGAAGGGCGGGCGTTCGGCTGCCATCAACATTATTCCCTCCACAACAGGAGCCGCCAAGGCTGTCGCGCTGGTGCTGCCGGCGGTCAAAGGCAAGCTGACCGGTATGTCTTTCCGAGTGCCCACCCCGACTGTCTCGGTGGTCGACCTGACCTTCAAGACGAGCAAGCCCACCACCTATGACGAGATCTGCGCTGCCATGAAGAAGGCCAGCCAGACTTATCTGAAGGGGATCCTCGCCTACACCGAGGATGAGGTGGTTTCTAGCGACTTCATCCACTGCAAGGACTCGTCAATCTTCGACGTCGGATCCGGCATTGGGCTCAACGAGAAGTTTTTCAAACTGGTCAGCTGGTACGACAATGAGTGGGGCTATTCTAACCGCGTGGTGGAGTTGACCCTCAAGGTCGCAAAGCTGATCAAATAAATTCTTTTGATCACAAAAAGCCCTCCGAAACACGGGGGGCTTTTCATTGACAACGCTGGGTGTTTCCATGTACGTTCCTGCCAGAATATTTCTCTAGTAGCCCAACATCAATCATGCCCACAAATATAGAGGTTCTCCCTTTGGGTAGTGGCCGTGCGTTTACCCCGTTTCCAGACAACCATTCCAACTATGTCCTCAGCATACAAGATGGGAGAAAGACTTTAAAGCTGCTGCTTGATTGCGGTACGACTTTGCGGAATGCGCTGCGCAATGCGAATATTTCTCACAAGGATATTAATGCAGTCGTCTTTACTCATGGCGACCCGGATCATGCTGGCGGCCTGGTGGAGTTTGCCCAAGTCTGTAGATGGGCACATAACCACAAACCGATCTTGTATTTGAAGCCAAATCAGATGGAGCTTGTTGAGAATCTGTTCAGCACGATCAACGAGCCGCCAGCGGATTATTTTTCCATGCAGTTGTATCGCGATGAGTACATCAAGGTCAGCGGCAATATAGCCATAAGACACATGGGTATGCCAAAAGGTTCTCACGGAAAGATATACCCCAATTATGCGATAGCTTTTGAGCATATGAGCCGCACAGGAGAGACAATTTCACGTATTCTATTTAGCGGTGATGTCAAAAATACGGACCAGGCGGGTTTGTCCCCGATGATCAGGGATTCCAGGACAATTGCTTTCTTTGTGGACACCTTCCTTCAGTCGCCGTCGAATCCAGTCCATCAGTCTCTGACGGAAACAATACGGCTATACAATGGCCGGAAGATGGCGGCCAAGGTATATATAACACACTATGGTGAACCGGCTTCGATTACTCCGGAGATACAGAAGAGTTTGGACCTGGCTGGATTCCTTGCAGTGCAACAGCGTGTTCCGATTGTATTCGGGTTATAGTCATTATCCAGAGGAAAGCTGTCCGATTGTCTTTCTCCAAGAATAGGGTTGTGCCATGGTTGTCCTTCCCTCTATAGTGGCAGCGTATGCTAAAAAGAGTGGGACTTCTTATCACCCTTTCTGTCGGTTGCCTGATCGCCCAGTTGTCCGGGCAGCCTGCCGGCAGCGGAAACACCGGGCTTTCTGCCGCGCTGCAAGCACCCACGCAGGGAGGCCCCACCGAGCTGCTCCCGATCAATCCCCTAAAACCTGTTACCCACGATGCTGAAACGGGAACGACTGCCGTTTCCATCCCTGTCCCGACTCCGGCGGAGCCTCAGCCAGCCGCGGTACCCCAGCAGCCACAAGTGCCCAGCCAGCCCGCTTCCACATCCTCCCCGTCAATTGCTCCTGTTGTTGTGGGCAACGCTACCCCGGACGCTTCTGTTGCGGCCTCCGCACCTGCCGAGAGTGTTCCAACGCCCCCGGTTCAAAGAAAGATTGCCGAAATTACCTTCCATCACAAGGGCCCCGCCATTGCCACTGACGCGGCGCTCCTTTCCCACGTGGAGTTTAGAGTTGGCGATATGTTTACCCAGTCTGCCCTGGATCGCTCGATCAAGGCGCTCTTTGCCACGGGATATTTTGAAGACGTTTACGCCACTCCCAATGAGCTGAGTCCCGGGCATATTTCAGTATCCTTTGAATTGACCGAGAAACTCAAAATACGCACGATCAGCTTTGAAGGGAACCGACACGCCAATGCCAAAAAGCTCCGCGACATGATCAAGCCCAAGACTCCGGAGGACGTCAAAAAGGATACCGGTGTCATCGTCGATTCCCTGCAGACCCCCGCCGGGGAGCCGAACAAGGCCCTCTACGGGATTGAGCCCAACAAGATGCTCGGTTCAAACGATCTGGCCGACGCGGTCAGGCGAATCAAGGGCTATTATGAGAAGGAAAACTATCCGGACGCCAAAGTGATCACCAGAACCACTCCTCTGGAAAACGTCGGGCTTGTGGACATCACCTTTGTTGTCGATGAGGGGCACAAGCAGATCATCAAGGCCATAGACTTTACGGGGAACTTCCATATAAAGGCCAAGGTCCTGCGCGATGTGATGGTCACAAAGAAGGAGAGCATCTGGTCGTTCTTCACCGGTTCGGGAAAGATCCAGGAGGAGAACAACGATGATGATCTCACCAAGATAGGAGAGCTCTACCGCAACAAGGGTTACTTGGAGGTGAAGGTTTCCGGCCCTGAAATCTCTCCGCACGGCAACGGCGTCAAACTGACCTACGCGATTGTTGAAGGGCCTAAGTACCTTATTGGCAACCAGACCATTGTGGGCAACACGCTTTTCACGGCAGAGGCCATACAGAAGAAGTTTGTGCTGAAGAAAGGCCGCCCGCTCTCTCCCGATGCCATGGAACAGACGATTAAGAACATACAAGACCTCTATGGAAGCAAGGGTTACATAGAAGTCGCTGTGCGCACTGATATGATCCCAACGAGCGCGGCGGCAGTTCTTGACGTGAAGTACACAATCACCGAGGGACACTCTTTTACCGTGGGCTCAATCAATATCCGCGGCAATACCACGACCAAGGATGTGGTGATTGCCCGCGAATTGCTTCTGGCACCCGGAGATGTCTTCTCGTCCACTAAGATGAGGACCTCAGAGGCCAGACTGCAGAACACCGGATATTTTGATAGTGGCCATGATTCCAAGGTCAAACTTACTCCCGAGACGCCCGGCAATCCGATAGGCGACAATACGAAAGATCTCGATGTCGCGGTGACGGAGGGCAAGACGGGCAATGTCTCCGTGGGAGCCGGCTATGGCACCCTTGACGGTCCGACGATTTTTACCGAGCTCAGCCAAAGCAATTTTGATCCCTTCAATCCCAAGAATGGCTTCAGGGGCGGCGGCGACAAGGTCCGGTTGTTCCTCTCCGTGGGGAGTCTCTCCAATGACGCGATTTTGAACTTTGAGGATCCGTGGCTCTTCCAGCACCGTCTGGCCTGGGGCTGGAGCCTGTACTCGGACAAGTCGGATTACATCAGCACCGAGTATGATGAGCGCCGCACGGGTTTTGAGACCTATCTGCGCAAGCGACTCTTCGAGCTGGTGGATGGCAGACTGGGCTATCGTTTCGAGGCGGTCGATCTGACCGACATGACTGACTCAGCTTCATCGCAAGTACAGGAATGGAAAGGTACGCGTGAGGTTTCAAAGGTCACGCTCAATTTCACTCGTGACACCCGCGACAAGACGCTCTTTGCCACTTCCGGCAGCCGCTACGAACTTGATACGGCCCTCGCCAGTGATGCGCTTGGCGGTGGTACCGACTACTGGCTCGTGGAAGGTCGCGGTGCCCAGTATTACCACTCTTTTGAATGGCCGATGCCGCAGTACCTCACGATTCTGGAACGCGTCGGCACCATGGATAGCTACGGGCATACGGGAGCAGTGCCGCTTTTTGATAGGTTCTTCTTGGGAGGTCCAAATACCTTGCGCGGCTTCGGCTTTAGGAAAGTCTCGCCGTCCGACTTCAATGGCGAGCCCCTCGGAGGCAAGAGCTATGCTTTCGGCAGCTTCGAGTATGCTTTTCAGATTGCCGAGCCCTTTCAAATCGCCACCTTCTACGATGTGGGCTTTGTGAACACCGGTACGGCGGATTTCTCCACAGCCAGTTACAATGACGACTGGGGCGTGGGATTCCGCCTGCTCATCATGGGAGCCCCGTTGCGGTTGGATTACGGCATACCGATTACGTCGGCATCGTATAACGGAGGACATGGACACTTCTGGTTCAGCTTTGGAACGCGCTTCTAGTTTTCGGCTTGGCAATGCGTGGAAGAGTGCGATAAACTTTATACACAAATAGAGCATTGTTTATTTCCTGTTCAAAAGGGGGCTTGCTCAACTTGATAAAAGATGCTTAAAGAGGAAATATGAATACCAAAGAATTATCAGAGGAGTTGAAGAAGTTGGGCATCCCAAACAGTTGGTTCCAAATCGGGGAAAAGGGTAATCCAGACAACAAAGATGTCCTCAGACTAGTTGACAATCAATGGTCAGTTTATTACAGCGAACGCGGTGGTCAATTTGATCTAAAGACTTTCAAAACCGAGGATGAGGCCTGCAGCGAATTACTGCTTCGTATGAAAGCGGAAAAAGAAGAGGATGAACAATTACTACAGGATGTTGCGCCGCTTGGCAAAACGGATTCCATAGTTTTAAACCACCTACTAACGGAAGAGAAAGTGACCGAAAAGGTAGCTCTTCAGATTATTGGTAAACTCGATAAGCACCCTGATATCTTGGAAGAATTCACCAAATGGGTTCAAACAAGACAATACCCGGTGCGGGGCGCTATTTGCGTGGAAGGTTATACCGCACAAAAATTGTCAGAGAGTACCCACCTGCATCCGGTGGGAGCCTATAACTATTTGATTTATTTAAGAGAAAAGCCCGAAGAAGCGCTTAATAGGTTAAAGCAAGGATTACCAATAAAATAACATGAATACCAAAGAATTATCAGAGGAGTTGAAGAAGTTGGGCATCCCAAACAGTTGGTTTTCGCTGATGGATAAGGGGATTACCGAAGACAAGATTTGTCTTAGGTTTGCTGATAATCAGTGGACAGTTTATTACAGTGAACGGGGTAGAAAATATGAGCTAAAGACTTTCCAAACCGAGGATGCTGCCTGTAGAGAATTGCTGTTTCGCATGAAAGATAAAAAAGAGCGGAAGAAACAATTACCATAGGGAGCAATATGTCTGGGGGCTGGTTTGTTAGTTTCTAATTTTGGGCTTGGCTAAGTACGGTAGATAACAACAATTGCTCTTATGAGGTTCATTGCATTGTGTTTCCTTATCTCCTGCTCCTGCCTTTTAGCCCAGGATACCGTCAAGATTGGCGTCATCCTGCCTCTAACCGGGCAGAATTCCCAGGTGGGAGAGCCGCAGTTGGCTGCCGTGAAACTTTTCGAAAAAGAGTGTGCCGAAGGCCACTACAGGCACAAGTACCAGCTGATTGTCGAGGATGATCAGTTGATCCCGTCCGTTTCGGCCCAGGCCGCCCTCAAACTGATTCATGTCGATCACGTCGATGCCATCCTTTCTCACGGCATAGCGCCCGGGAGGGCTATAGCCCCTCTGGCCTCCCACTCGGGGATCCCGATGATCTGCATCAACGCCTCCTATGCTTCAATTGCAGACGACAAAACCAATTTTCTGCACTGGCCTCCAGTTGAAGAGGAAGCCGACAAGCTGATGCTGCTCATGGACAGAATGAACACGCATTGCATTGGGATATTGGAGGATCAGCATCCCGGAATTGCCGCCATCGTGTCAGTTATCAAGAAAAAGGCTCTTGAGCACCACTTCGATATCGTCGCGGATGAGGTTTTTAACTCCGGCGAAAGAGACTTTAATACCATACTGGCGCTTATCCGCGAGAAACACCCAGATACCTTTCTTCCCTACGCCATCTCTCCGGAGATCGATATCATCATGAACCATCGGAAGCAAGCGGGGCTTGATTGCCGCGTCACAGCCTTTGAGATCTTTAACTTCATGGAGGACAGACATTCGGCGGAAGGCCTTTATTACGTTTCCCCCAGTATCGGTACCCCGGAATTTCAGGCCAGGCTCAAGGATGCGACAGGCAGGGAGAGCGGATACTGCGTGGCCTATGCCTATGACGCACTCAATCTCTTTCGCAGCGCCTGCGAGACAATGGACAAGCCCGATCGCGCGGCTATTGCGCGGTGGATAAGTGAACGGAAAGACTATCCTTCTGCGGTGGGGCCAATCACCTGCGATAAAAACGGCCTGATCCATTCGCCGATCGGTTTCTTTCAGATTCGCAATGGCAAGCCGGTGGAGGTCCGGCTGGATGAAGTAAGATGAATGCGACAGCTTGTTAACCTATGCCGTCGATACGAAATCAGTATAAAGCGTTTCTTGATTCAGACCAAGGTGTCAGTCTGTATCGGCGGTTCAAGCGCCAACTCTACGGCAATGCGGATTCTCTGGCGGGGCATATTGGCCTTCTGCTCGAAGAATTGCCTGTCTTGAGCCGCCCAGAGGTTCATGTCTGCGACATAGGCGGCGGCGATGGCGATAGGATACAGCGCATAATCAGACAGTTGTATGACCGCCGTGGAGGTCGTTTTAATCTGGATATCGTTGAGCAGTCCAGGGTCTACTCCGCTCGTTTTAACCCCAAACCCTTGGCCGACTTCTGCTCGGCAAGGATGCACTGTTGTTCTTTCGAAAAGGCAGTCTTGGGAAAGGCCAGCTACGATATTGTTTTTCTGATACACAGTATTTTCGCATTCAAAAACAAGGGAATTGCCAAAAAGATACTGGCTTTGCGCCGTCCTGGCGGAACTATTGTTGTGGTGTCAAATGCGGTGGATGGCTTTTTGGGCGGGTTGAAGCGGCTGGTGGACTCGGGTTATTCGGACAAGCGTTTTGAGATCGATGATCTAAAGAGGACACTTCGCAAGTTGGGGGTCCGATATAAACAGAACTCTTTTTTTACCGAATGGGCCATTGATAGAAGAAACATTGGAAAGGATATGGGCATTATTCTAAAATGGATTTCCCTTGGAAAATACGATTCGTTCTCTGTAACCAAACGGCGGAGAATTGAGGCCTATACCAGCCGATGCGGAAAGGCGATTGGTTCAGCCATATTATTTAGGGAGAAGGAAGTGGTTCTGACAATATAAAGGCGTGTTTTGGGGGTTGCCTACGACAGCTTGAAGGCTGTATACAACCATTCATTATATGAAGGTTCACGCCATTGTATTATCCCTTTTGTGTTCTGGCCTTTTATTAGCCCAGGATACTATCAAGATAGGCGTTATCCTGCCGCTGAGCGGCAATAATTCGAAAATTGGTGAGTCGATAGTCAAGGCCGTTAATATCTTTAACAAGGAGTGTGAGAAAGGGCATTACAGGCATAAGTACATGGTAATTGTAGAAGATGACCAACTTGCGGGGCGTTTAACTGCTGAGGCAGTCATGAAACTCATTGATATCGATCATGTAGATGGCCTTGCCAGCTTTGGCTCATCGGCAGCCAATGTGATTGCTCCCAGGGCCAAAAGTGCGGGAATTCCGCACCTGGCGATTGCGACGGATACACGGGTGGCCGATGACAAATTCAATTTCATACATTGGGTAAGCCCGCAAAGACAAGCGGCAGCGGCGCTTGATATTGCAGAAAAGATGGGATGTAAGAAAGTGGCTATGCTGACTGTGCGCCAGCAGGGGTATCTGGCGGATATGGAAGCGGCAAAGCTCGAGATTGAAAAACGTGGACTAATTTTGGTTTCCAATGAGATCTTTAATCCTGGGGAACGCGACTTTAGAACGCAGCTGACACGGATCAGAGAAACCCACCCGGAGGTACTTATCCCCACGGGGTACTCTCCCGAGATAGAGATTATTCTAAGGCAGTGCAAGCAGTTGGATTTTCGTCCACGGATAACATCCATGCAGAGCTTTGATTGGATGCTCAATGCGGAGGATGCCGAGGGCCTGTATTATGCAACCGCCTCAATGGGTTCTGCTGAGTTTGAGGCCCATTGTGTAAAACTCACGGGGGCTTCTGGGATAAGTTATGGAGTTGCCAATATGTACGATATGCTGAATATGCTGCGTTCTTCGTACGAAAGCATGGACAAGCCCGATCATGCTGCCGCGGCAAAATGGCTGGCAAACGTTAAAGACTTTCCCTCCGCTATGGGGATAAACATAGATATGGGAGCAGACGGCAGGACAGACCCACCTGCGGGTTATTTCAAGATTGTACATGGCAAGCCGACGCCTGTGAGCTTGGATGAGGTCAGATGAGATTTATGATTGCCTCCGGTTGTCTGGCGGTATAGTTTGTCCCCATCTATGAAGAAGACCCTTTCCGTTCTCACCCTGCTGGCGATTGCAGCCTTGCCCGCTTTTGCGGAGCTTAGGGTTGCCACCGTTGACATGGCCAAGATTTTTGACAGCTATGGCCGCGCCAAGGCCGCGACCGCCTTCATAGAGTCCGAGGGGCAAAAGATTGGCGCCGAGCTCAACCGTCGTCAAGCAGAGGGTCGTAATCTGGCCGCCCAGTTGGAAACCCTGGCTGCCAAGTACAACAATACCGCTCTTTCCCAAACTGCCCGCGAGGACGCCAAGAAGCAGGCCCGATCCATTGAGGACAAGATTGACGCCAAGCGGGAGGAGTTTGAGCACTATCAAGCCCAGGCTCGTCAGACCCTGGCCCAAAAGGAGCAGACCCAGCGGGAAACAGTTTACAATGAGATTCAGAGGGCCGTTACCGCCGTTGCCCACCGCCAGGGGGCTACTTTGGTGCTCAATGTTTCCGAGAAGACGGTGGTGGGGCTGCCCGCCGTGGTTTATTCCGATCCCAAGTGGGATATTACCAGTTCGGTCATTGCGACGTTGAATGCTGGGGCACAGTAAATAGCAGATAATGAGGACTATCAGAACTGTCGTAGCCAGGGATATTAAGGGAATAACTCACAAGGTTCGTGCGGATGCGATGACCTTTCGTGTTTCCGTCTATGGCGTGGCAATCAGGGGCAACTCGGTGTTGCTGGTACCTCAATGGGATGGATACGATATTCCTGGTGGCAAAATAGAACTTGGCGAATCAATCGAGGATGCCTTGAAACGGGAGTTTCGTGAGGAGACGGGCTTTGATGTTAGACCCCATATGGGTGGTGCCCTTTATATTACGCAGGACTATTTCGTTCATCCCACAAGCCACAGGGTTTTCCATAATATTTTGTTATACTATGCTTGCTCAATAATTGGAGGCTCAAAGAAGAAAATGTGTCTTAGCGAAAGCGAAAAGTCGTATGCCGGACCAGCAAAGTGGATCCTCATAGAGGATATCAAAGGGCTGAAATTCTATAATCCGATTGATAATCTCAAAGTTATTAGGTTTGCCCAAACGACAAGGAGACGATAACAGGGAATTTTTCTTTGCTTGAGTTGCGCCCGCATAATTGTTTAACTTCCTCCATGCGGCCTTTCAAACTGGATATAGAGGAGATTATTGAGATCGCAAGGCCTTCACGGAAAGAAGGTCAGGCTCTTGATCAGATCGCGGGATTTGCGTCTCTTGAAACCGCCCGCCCGGGGGACCTGAGCTTCTTTGATGTCCCGACTTATGTGGCGGTCAATCCCATATATGAGAAGCAACTGGCCGAGTGCCGCGCGTCGGTGATTCTGGTGCCGGAGAAGATGGAGCTGAAGGCCAAGCACGGCCAGCTTCTGCTCTTTGTTGCCAAGCCGACATTCGCACTGGCCCTCATTTGCCGGAAGATCGAACAGCAACTCTTTCCGAAGCCTTCTGCGGGAATACATCCCAGTGCCGTCATTGACCGCGAGGCCGACGTGCACCCCGACGCCCATGTGGGTCCCCTTTGTTACGTGGGGCATCATGCACGAATCCATGCTGGAACAATCTTGCACGGTGGCTGCACGGTGAGGCCCTACGCGGAGATCGGAGCTGCCTCCGAACTCAAAAGCGGCGTCAGGATAATGGACGACTGCGTGATCGGGAAAAGATGCGTTTTGCACAGCGGGGTGGTGATCGGCTCCGATGGTTTCGGTTTTGCGACGGTGGAGGGAGAACATATCAAGATTCCCCAGATCGGCAATGTGGTGGTGGAGGATGACGTGGAGATTGGCGCCAACACTACCATCGACCGCGCGCGTTTTGGTATCACCAGAATCGGACATGGAACAAAGATAGACAACCTGGTGCAGATCGGTCACAACGTAACGATAGGGAAAGGCTGTTTTATTGTCGCCCAAACAGGCATCTCCGGTAGCGCCACGCTTGGCGACTATGTGGTGCTCGGCGGCCAGTCCGGGGTTGCGGGACACGTCAAGATAGGCTCCTATAGCCAGGCAGGCGGGCAGGCGGGCGTCAACCATGATTGGCCGGAGAAGTCCATTGTCAATGGGACTCCCGCGATGGAACTGCAGAAGTGCTATCGTGTGGAAGCGCTCAAGAGACGTCTGCCGGATCTCTTCAAGAGGGTAAGCGCGCTGGAAGACAAGGTGAAATAGGCTTTCCCGGCATTGACGAAATAGCTCTGAGGCTTTAGATTAGGTCTCCTACAATGCCCACCGATTACAAGTCCACCTTGCAGCTGCCGGAAACAAACTTTCCCATGCGGGCCAATCTGCCAACCCGAGAGGCGGAGAGGATGGCCTATTGGGAAAAACAGGGGCTTTATTATCGCATTACAGAGGCCCGGAAGGGTCGTGAGAAGTTCATTCTCCACGACGGCCCGCCCTTTACAAACGGCAATGCCCATATGGGGCACCTGCTCAACAAGACCTTCAAGGATATTATTGTCCGCTACAAGGCTCTGCGCGGTTACTACGCTCCATATATACCCGGGTGGGATTGTCATGGATTGCCAACCGAACAGAAGATGCTGGCCGAATTGAAGGAGTCCGGTAAGAACCTTTCTGTGGCTGATCTGCGCCGCAGATGCCATGACTTTTCCGAGAAAAATATTGCGATCATGACCGGGCAGTTCTCCCGTCTGGGCGTCCTGTCTGACTGGAAAAAGGCCTATAGGACAATGGACCCCTCCTACGAGGCGGAGACGCTACGCGCGGTGGCTGGCTTTGTTGAAAAAGGGCTTGTTTACCGCGGGCTGCGCCCTGTGATTTGGTCGATACCATGCCGGAGCGCTTTGGCCGAGGCGGAGATCGAGTACCATGATCACGTGAGCCCTTCCATCTGGGTGGCCATGCCGACAGTCGAGGATCCCAATACAGTTTTTGTTGTCTGGACGACGACCCCTTGGACGATTCCGTCCAATATAGCCATAGCGGTCAACCCACGCCTGGATTATGTTGAGGTAAAGGCTGAAGGTAGAAAATATATAGTGGCGGACTTGCTCGCCGAGAAGTTTGCGACTGCCATCGGCTTCAAAGAATTTACCAAGGGTGCTCCCGTCAAGGGAAGCGCCTATGAGGGCAGACAGTACGCACATCCCTTCATGAAGCATATGGGGCGTGTGATCCTTGCGGACTTTGTATCCGCGGAGGATGGCACGGGTTGCGTCCATATTGCGCCCGGCCACGGCATGGAGGACTATCTGGCCGGAATTGCCAACAAACTTGAAGTATACAGCCCGCTTGATAATGACGGAAAGTACATTAACGATGGACGGATCCCCGCTGAGTTGGTGGGGCTGACGACTCTTGAGAAAAATGGCAGGAGTGAAGCCAATGAGGCTGTGATAGCCCTGCTCAAGAGAGTTGGCGTGCTTCTGGGTCAGGCGCCCTATCCCCATCAATATCCTTTCTGCTGGCGTTCCAAAACGCCGATTGTCTTCCGTGCGCTCGAACAGTGGTTTGTGGGACTGGATCGCGATGATACCCGCCGGAAGGTTGTTGCCGCGGTGGATACAGCCTCGTGGATTCCGACCCAGAGCCGGAACAGAATCATCGGTACCATTGAGAGCCGTCCCGACTGGTGTATCAGTCGTCAACGTGCCTGGGGGTTGCCAATCCCGGCGTTCTATGACGCCTCTGGAAAGCGCTATATTGACGCATCTGTGATACGGGCTCTTGCAGACAAGGTGGCACAGCATGGCTCCAACATTTTCTTTGAGTGGAGCGCAGAGCAGCTCCTTGAGGGCGTCAAGCTTCCGATCGGCTGGGATCCAAAATCACTCAAGCCAGAGAGCGATACGCTTGATGTATGGATGGAGTCCGGGTCGAGCTCTCTGGCTGTGGTTCGCAAAATGCCGGAGTTGCACTATCCGGCGGATTTGTACTTGGAGGCGTCTGATCAGCATCGGGGATGGTTCCAGTACGCCCTGTGGATGAACGTGGTTAATACCGGCAGGGCGCCGTTCAAGAATGTCTTTACCCATGAGTGGGTCTTGGATGACAAGAAAGAGAAACTCTCCAAGAGCAAGAATTCCCTGTCTGCCACCGAGATGATCAAGAAGTATGGGGCCGACGTGCTGCGGTTATGGGTCGCTTCCCAGGACTATACCAATTCGATTCCACTCAGTGAGGAGATTCTCTCCCAGATCTCCACGGCCTACTCCTCGCTGCGCAATACACTGCGCTACCAACTGGCCAATCTGAAGGGCTTTAACGCGGCCACGGACGCCGTAGACTTGGAGCAGATGTTGCCCATTGACCGTTGGATTGTGTGGAAACTTGTCGGTCTTATCGACTCCGTAACGGCCTCCTACGAGAAATATGATTTCGCGAATGTATACCAGGAGGTCTCCAGATTCAGCCAGGTCAATCTCTCATCCATCTACCATGACGTTATCAAGGATCGTATGTATACTTGCGCCGCTTCCTCTTTGGAAAGACGCAGTGCGCAGACGGCGTTGGCAACTGTTTTTGATGCTCTGACCAGAATGTTGGCCCCAATTATGCCCTATTCAATGGATGAGGCATGGTCTTACCGTCTGACTAATGGGGATTTCTCGGAAGATAGCGTTCATTTGCAGGACTGGCCTGAAGCAGACGAGCGTTGGAGAAAACAGCAGGTCGCGGAGGATATTGAAGCTCTTCTGAAATTAAGGCCTTTGGTCAATGAGAAACTGGAAGCTTTAAGGAAAGAAAAGACGATAGGCAAGTCGCTGGAAGCCAGGGTAATTCTTACGTCCGCTTCACAGGATGGACGTGACCTGCTTGAAATATACAAGCGTGACCTACCGGAACTGTTTATTGTTTCACAAGTTACCCTGGAACAGGGAGACGGACCCCTGTCTGTGAGGGCTGAGAAAATTATGGATGCCCACAAGTGTCCGCGCTGCTGGAGATTTGTAAGCAAGTCGGAAGATTCTCTTTGCGCTCGCTGCGAAAATACGCTAACATCCAGATCCAATGCCTAAGAAGACATCTCCCAAGCCTTCCAAGCCGACGCCACACAAGGCGCCAAAAGCCGTTGCCAAAAAAGCCAACAAGGCGGTAGCAGGCAAAGTCTCCGTGAAGAAAGCGGGGAAGCGGGAGGAGGCCGCCCCCCTCTCCAATGAGCAGCGGATCAAAAGCGCGCTCAAGAAACTTGCCGGGAACACCAAAAACACTCCGACGATATTCAAGCTGCCTTCGCGCCGCGCGACCCCGATGGCGTTCTCCCTGAATGAGGTCCGTGATCTGATCAAAGAGAGGGGAAAAAAGGGATATACCGTGGCGGAGAATCTTCAACTGGCGGCCGCCGGAGCAAAGAAAACAAGCCGCGTGGAGGAGAGTCTTGAGGTGGAGCAAAAACCGAGGGTTCTCAAGAGCGCCACGCTCGATGATTTGCTGGGGTCCAAGAAAAAACAGTCCGCGGTTCAGTATGATGAGAGCCGGGTGCCCCAGAAATGGATGGCGTTTTTCAAGAAATTGACGGCCATGCGCGACCGGATCACACTTTCTGTCGAGGAGCGTTCCGCCCAGACTTTGAAGACATCGGTCAAAGAGTCCGCGGGCGATTTGTCCAGCTACGACATGGCGGATGCGGGCACGGATACTTTCGATTACGATTACGCGCTCAGCATGGTTTCCAGCGAACAGGATATGCTCAAGGAGATCGATGCCGCCATCAACCGCATATACAATGGCACCTATGGCACCTGCGAGGTGACGGGCAAGCCCATCGGACGGGATAGACTCAACGCTGTTCCCTTCGCGCGCCTCTCCAAGGAGGGTCAGGATCAGTACGAAAAGACCCGCAGACGCAATATCCAACGCGTGGGAATCAGCTCGAGCGAGGAGGACTCCGACGAGAATGCCGCGTCTTCGGAGGAGATGGAGTCGAGTGAATAGCAGGCCGCCTTTATCGAGCCTTAATCGGGTTTGTCCCGCAAGAAGATCATGAAAAACAACTTTAGTTCATACAAGGTGTTCTGGTGGATATTTCTCTGTGTTTTGGTACTGGATCAGCTGACCAAGTACCTGATTCAATTGGTTCAGCATACCCGCAGCAGCGAGGTTTTCTTTTCGGTGTGGGGATGGCTCTCCCTGGTGTATGTGAGAAATACTGGAGCCGCGTGGGGGGTGATGGCGGGATCGGGCACGGTGCTTGGTATTCTTGCCATTCTGGCGCTGCTTACGATCTTTGTTCTCAGAAAGGCTCTTCAGATAAAGCGCTTTCCCATGCAGATTGCCTTTGGTCTTTTGTCGGCGGGTATTGCCGGCAACATGATAGACAGGCTCTTCCTGGGATATGTGGTGGACTTTGTCGACTGTGATTTCAACTCCTGGCGCTTTCCCGCCTTTAACATAGCGGACGCGGGGATCTCGATAGGAGTGGGAATATACATAGCCTTCAGCCTGCTGGAATGGATCGGTCAGCAGAAGAAGTCTGCCGCCGTCTCTGTGAAAGAGTAAAGAACCGTGGATTTGCCGGAGGACGATTAAAAACTGTGATATTTTCAAAGGGGGCAGGGGGCTTCAGCCCCCAATATATCTCCACGCCCTGAGGGCGGGGTACGGGGGTGGGAGGAACACAGGGTTTGCGTTAAAGGCTACACAATATTGGCCGCCTGCTCGCGCATTCTCTCGATCTCATTTTTGGCCTCGAGTGCGAGGCGGATCAGCTCAACGCGGGGCGACTTGTTCCCCAGGGTATTCCATTCACGGAGCAACTCCTGGAAAAGAAACTCCATCTGCCTGCCAATGGCACCCTTATCGCGGATCAGCTTTCTGGCGGCCTCCAGATGACTCTGGATCCGGGTGAGCTCCTCAGCAATATCCACGCGGTCTGCAAAAAGGGACAGTTCCTTTAGGAGCCGCTCATCGTTGATATCCAGGGCTATTCCCGATTGAGCCAGATTTTTGAGGAGCCTGGTGCGTTGCAGGTCCACGGTGTTTTTTGAAAGCAGGAGGGCTTTGTCTCTCAACGCGGCGAGCTTTTCCACGCGGCCACGAAAGTCTTTCTCGAGCCTGCCGCCTTCGCGCAACTGGGACTTGCGGCATTCGGCAATTGCGGAGAGAGCCGCTTTTCTGGCGGCTTTTTCAATGGCTACCGTGCTCAGGGGGGCCTCGGATCCGCCCTTTAAAATCTCGGCGACAAGGCGGGCGTCCGGATGGAAGGGAACCTTGAGTTTAAGACACGCCTTCCGGAGCTCCTGAAACTTTCTTTGAGTACCCTGGGCGGCATTTTTGCCCCTTTCAAAACGCGCAGTCAGTTGAATTTTGCCTCTCTCAAAGGAGGTCTTGAGGAGTTCATGAAAGTTTCCCTCCGCTCCTTCCAATTCACGGGGAAGACAGACAAAGATTTCCTGTCCGCGTTTGTTGACGCAGGAGACCTGCGCCTCGACATTGCCAAATGGACCGACGACCCTTGCGCGGCCAAAACCTGTCATGCTTTGCATGAAGGGAGAATAACTCCCTTAGAGGTTTATGGCAAACTCGAAGGTACTCGTCTTTGTTCTTACCAATACGGGGAATTGCGAAGAGGAACGGGACTTTTTATATCTGGATCAGGTTGCCAGGTTGGACTATATACCAAATCTCCAGAGGTTAGATTCTCAAAATATACCCCTTTATTAGCAAATTCCTTTCTTGTAGTCGAATCTTTTGCCAGGACTCTTGCAGCTTTTGTGACAGCAATAGCTCCTTTGACATTCGTTCCAACTTGAGAGTGAGTTGCATATGAAGTAATTCCCAAGGCCAGCATAAATCCAGCTACGAAAGTGCACGAATAGGCCACAAAGCGTATTTCCATACTTCCAGTATTTCTTTGGGGCTGACCTAGGTAATGAGCTTTTTTAGAAAGGAAAGCTGTTTTTTTGGTGAGGGTATATTAAAACGGAATTCACATTCTTTCAAGAAGAGAGGGAAGTGTTTTTTGGGGATGCCGTT
>Ga0181520_10000673_pt1 | contig 73527 bp, 55 predicted proteins | sample PEATcosm2014_Bin_29_FD_132451 | JGI IMG/M metagenome (GOLD analysis project Ga0181520, IMG submission 132451) | Peatland microbial communities from MTU Mesocosm Facility, Houghton, MI, USA - PEATcosm2014_Bin02_30_metaG | ecosystem: Environmental > Terrestrial > Soil > Wetlands > Peat | place... | reverse complement strand
TTGGCTATCTGCTGGCGGTGCTTGCCGCATCGGTGTTCGCGCCCGCCGCCGGAGCTCTCACCAACGAGCTCTTCCCCACCTCCGTGCGGGCTTCTGTCATCGGATGGGAGATCGCCGTGGGCGTTCTCGGCGCCACGGCGGGATTGTTGGCCTTCGGAGCAGTGGCTGACGTCGGCAACCGCTTCGGTCTGGCGGCCGTGATCGTGTTCGCGGCCACGATTCCCTTCGCCGGTCTTTTCGCCCTCTTGCCCGAGACGCGCGACAAAGAGCCCGAGGACCTCTGGTCGACCGACAGCTGACCGCCGGCACCGGTCAAACGCCTGCGACCGCAGTGCCCTGCTCGCCTGGAGTACCGAGCAAGTACTGGAGCTCAACGCGCGAACACGTGCCAGCCCAGCCATATCCACCCGATCACCAACACGAGCCGGCCGAGCACATTCGACCGCGCACCGGCGAACAGATCTGCCGCAGTCGGCCAACCGCGCTTGAGCGTCCGGCTCGCCAGCTCGCAGATGCAAACTCCGCCGATGGCGACGAACCACAGCGCCCTTGTCATGAGCGTCGCCCCGGCCTTGCGGCTACGAGGAAGCCGAGAGCACCCCAGCAAACGAAAGCCGCGGCACGAGCCGGCCGGTGTCCTGGTCCGATCACCTCGTTCGCCAACGAGCTCAGAGTCGGATAGGCGCTCCTCGGAGAGTGGAACAGCTCCCACAGTTCCACGGCGACGACGAGCAACGCCGCGCCAGACCAGGCGATGAACCCCCCTGGTCGCCACGAGGTGTCCCTGGCCCCGAGACTGTGCCGGGGCCCGGCGAGCTTTGGCTCGCGGTCGCGCATCTGCTGTTCGCGACCGCTCAGGTGGCCACCGACCGCGCTCAGGGCGAGTATGGCCGCGGCCGCCGAGAAGGTGACGGCGTTCGCCTCGGCTCGAAGTGGGGTGAGCCCTGCGGCAAACCATCCGCAAACGACAAGGGCCACGACGATGACACCTGTGACCACGGCCCTGGTTGGCGAGGGCAGGAGCCTGTCTTTCGCGTGCTCATCCCGTCGCATACGGCGCCAGCATCCTCATTGCCGACAGGGCGGCAGTCCTGGTGGCGATGCCTCGAAACCTGAAGGCATGACTCCTCGAATCCTCGGGCGCCGTCGCGACTGCCAACGACGATCGCCACCTCGGCGGACAGACCGCCATGCTAAAGCGGGCCGGCCTGCAGCATCGTGATCTGGCGGGGACTGCTTGCGAACGGTGACGGCGCAAGGGCTCGGGGCGAAGGCCCGGTGAACTAGCCTCGTGTCGCCAAGGTCGAGGGAACGGCTCGGCCGCCGGCCTAGGGGAGGAACAAATGGCAGAGCAGTACCTACCTGAGATCTACTCGCGATTCCGGGCACAATTCCCTGAATTGTCCGAAAAGCTCGAGGCCCTGGCGAAGTCTGCGAACGCCGGGCCGCTCGACGAACGCACAAGCCGCCTTGTCAAGCTCGGCATCGCCATCGGGGCTATGGCTGAAGGTGCCGTCCGTTCCAATGCCCGGCGCGCGCTCGAGGCGGGCGCGACGCCTGAGCAGCTGCGCCACGTCATCGCCCTCACTGTGACCACGCGGGGCTTCCCCGCTGCTGTGGCGGCTTACTCGTGGATCGAGGAGGTCGTCGCCACACGCTGACCGCCGGACGCTGACGGCTCAGAGCACATCAACGGCCCGATCTAAGCACCGCAAGGAACCGGCAGCTATCGCGACGACGCACGGGCCTTGCCCGCCGACCGGCCGCCGAGGCGGCAGTCGGCGCAGACCCTGGCCGAATGTGCCGTCAGGTTCGGGTGCGAGCCACCGAGACGACGCAGAGCCGCATGCGAGGGCCCGCCAACAAGGGGGGCCCCACAACCTTCGCAGCTGAGAACGGGTGCGCTCGCCACAATTTGGCGCCCTTTTGACAGGACCTCTCGGTCAGCAGCCTTCTCGAGGGTGACCACCGCTTCCGGGCACGACAAGACGCACGCGCCGCAGGCTGTGCAGCGACTCGAGTCCGCGCTCAAATGGAGAAGTCCCCCGCTGTCCTGCTCCGCCTCGAAAGCGCCCGTCGGGCAGACTGCCACGCACACCTCGCACAGTGAGCAACCGGCAGGGTCGACCGTCACCACTCCGAGCGAGCACCCTGGGCCTTCCACACGCCATTGTGGGAGCGCCGGCGCCACTGCCCCGAGAGCCACCAGCGCCTGGAGGGTCGCTTCGGGCTCTTTCAGATCGATGTCGTCGCACCGACCAGTCTCGGAGGTCCGCACGAACTCTCGGCGCCTCGGTGCCACCTTCGAATCCGGTCCCCCGGCCGAGAACCCGAGCACTTCTTCGAGACCGCGGTGGAAGCTGCGGAGATCCCGAGCGCGGGTCTGGCAGCCCTCATCCTCACAGCCGAGGACCTGGACCTCCGCTCCCGCACGGACCAGCTGGAGCAGCCACCCAGCAGTCACCATCTCGATCGAGGGCACCTTGAGCGTCAGCCAGGCGCCGCCCAAAAGCGGCGACGTCTTGGCTCGTCGGCAGGCGATCGAGACCCCGGCGGCGGCCTTGCCGGTACGAACGGCCGCCGCGAGCACTCCCGCCGCGGCGCCTAGTCCTTCGAGCTCGGCGCCCGGAAGCACCAAAGCGGCGCTCGGGCAGGCAGCGACGCACGCACCGCATCCCGTGCATCGATCGCCGTCGGCGACCACTCGACCTCGTTGTTGGCGCAATGCAGCGTGAGGGCAGGCCAGAACACAAGCCGTGCAGGTCGCTGCGGCGCTGCAGCGCTCCGGTCGCCACTGGGCAACGAAATGGCGAGCCGTGTTGACGCCGCGCAGCAAAGACCGCCGGGTGACCCCGCCGACCGACAGACTGGTCCGCTCCCTCACTGGCGCTGCGATGTCGGCTGTGGCGACACGGGCCACGGCGGCACTCAGCAGTGCGACGGCTTGCTCGAGAGCCACCGTCTCGCTGCAGCCGTCCGCAACTGTGAGCTCGACGATCTCTGTCCCGGCTGGGGCCGCTCCTGCCCGCAGCAGGCGGGCGCGCAGCTCGTCATGCCGCTGCGGGTCCGTGCGACAACCGACGACTACGCGGCCCGCCTCGAGGGCCGCAAGCCCCTCGAGCGGTCCTCGAGGACCTCGACAGATCTCGCCGAGAAGCAGCGGGTTGACTCCTGGGAGCTCGCGGCGCAGCCGAGCCGCCAGTTCCCCGAGGCGAAGAGGCACCGGCGGGGCACCCACGTCGCCGCAGACGGCGACGACAGGTGGCTCCCGCGACAGCATCAGCCCTTTTCGCCAAGGGCAAAGTAGCCCTTGATCGCCGCCAGCCAGTCGAGCGTGAGAACCGCGAGGTCGCGGTAGAAGGTCTCCGAGGCTTCGTGGGCGACCGCCCGGCACAGACGGGGCAGCCACCGCGCGAGATGGTCCTCGAAGATCTGGCGAGCCAAAGGCCCGGTCTCCTCGAACGACAAGGCGTAGGCCAGAGCCTCGAGCTCGATGGCGATGTGATCCGGCAACTCCACCGATTGCGCTGACATCTGCAGCCCTAGGCCTGCATAGATCTGCTTGAGCTCCGCGGTGCACGGCCCCATGAGAGTCCTGCGTATGTCAACGGACACGTCCTCGCGCCAGAAGGACTCATAGGGCGGACAAGGCACTTGGCCGGGACCGACGAAGAGCCGCTCGTACTCGTCAAGCAGCCTGGGCGCATCGTCGAGATCCGGCACGCTGACGGGTTCGCGCAAAGGGTCGGAGGACATTTGGCTGTCGGTCTGGGCCTCGAGGTCGTGGGCTTTCGCCCAGCTGGCAACCTCGTCGGTGACCGGTCGGCTCCAATAGTGAGACAGCAGGTCGACGGCGGCGACGATCGTCTCCGCCCCTATCGTGACAGTGTCCCCACGGACTTGAGAGGTCGGGTTCGTGGGCACCGTCTCGCGGTACACCCCCGCACCGTTGGCCAAAGGCGTCCCGGTCGTCACGAGCCTGCCTTCCTCTCGACAGCCGCCCGCTGGTGGTGTTGGCCGCCGGCCGGCGAGGGCTCCATCACGTGCAGGCTCCGGTAGCCGATGGTCACGAGAGTCGCGAACAGCGCCACAAGGCCGATGATTATGCCGTACTCCACCCAGGTCGGGTGATAGCGACCGATGAACTCGAATGACGTCGTCTGGGCGTTGTAAGTGCCGAGGGCGTTCCCCGGAGGGTACTGGGTGAGCGGGTTGACAAAGCCGATCACCACGAGCTCGATACGGAAGGCGTACACGCCGATGATGACGAGCACCGAGGCCAGCCCGAGCGCCCCGGGCATCTTCTTTAGACGCGGGATGAGCAGGAAGGCGAGCGGGATGACACCTCCGACGATCCACTCGACCCAGAACAGCCAGGCCCAGGGCCCTCCCGGCATCACCAGGTTGAGCGCCGAACGGTCGGCCGGGACGTTGCCCCACAGGACAGTGATGTAGTCGGCACCGACGAAGAACAGGTCAACGAACAGGCTCACGATGATGAAGCCCCGCAGCCATCTCCTCGTGTCCTCGGACAGCTCGACCTTGCCCCAACGCTGCGCGCACAGTGCCAACAAGGTCACGAGCGCCGTGCCGGACAGGATCGCCGACACGACGAACAGCGGCGCCATGAGCGAGGTGTTCCACCAGCTACGGGCAATCTGGAGCCCGAAGATCCAGGCCGTTATCGAGTGGAGCAGGACGGCCGTCGGCAGCCCGACGTAGGCCAGCACCCGGATGCGCTTGCGCCAGCGGCTCGGCTCGATGGCGTGACGCTGAAGGACGTAGAGGTCGAGCACCGAGAAGAGGAAATAGACCGTGATGATCAAGATGTCCCAGATCAAAGGTGAGGTCCAGTTCGGGTGGATGAAGATGTTTATGACCCGGAACGGCTGGCCGAGATCAGGAATGATCATGAGCGCCGCCACCGTCACGCACGCGGCAGCCGACAGAACGCCGAGACGGGACAGCGGCTTCAGCGCCTTGATGCCGAACACCTCGGCGCTCGAGGCCATGATGAGGCCGCCTGCTGACAAGCCGATGAAGAACGCGAACGTGAAGATGTACATCCCCCAGGACACGACGTCGCGCATGCCGGTCGCGGCAAGCCCGTATTTCAGTTCGTAGATCCACGCGGCAAGACCCCAGGCCATGAGGAGGACGAGCGCCCCGTACCAGCCCCAGATGGGCCGGTAGGCACGTGTCGAGCGAACGGGAATGGCTGCGGTTGTGGTGGCCATCGTCGCCTCCTCAGCTCTCGCCCGGCACGCGCCTGGCGACCGGGAGGTAGTAGACATTCGGGTTGGTGCCGAGCTCGGGGTGGAGCTGCTCGCCGCCACCGTCGTTGACGAGCTCGCTCACCTGCGAGTCCGGATCGTTGAGATCACCGAAGATGCGGGCGCCGAGCGGGCAGGCCTCGACGCAGAACGGAAGCTCTCCGACGTCGATCCGCTCGACACAGAAGGTGCACTTTTCGACCACTCCCTTCGGCCGCTCGGGTGTGAACACGAGACGGTCCTCGGTCCAGTACTCCTTGCCGTAGCCGATGACGCCACCGGGGGCGTAGCTGGCGTCACCCCAGTTGAAGATGCGCACGCCGTAAGGGCATGCGGCCATGCAGTAACGGCAGCCGATGCAGCGGTTGAAGTCGATGAGCACCGTGCCGTCGTCGCGGCGGAAGGTCGCCTGCACCGGGCAGACCTTCACGCACGGGGCGTCGTTGCAGTGTTGGCAGGCAACCGGCAAATACGCGAGCTCGAGGTCGGGATAGGTGCCGGAGGGCACGTCTATGTTGTAGCTCGCCGGTGGTTTCGCGGTCGTGGACTGGTTCGGGGCAGTCGTGAGGACACGGTTCCACCAGTAGCCGAGCGGCTCGTTGTTGATCTGCTTGCAGGCGACCGCACACGTCCAGCAGCCGACACAGCGGTTCGTGTCGATCACCATGACGTGGTGCGGCGGAACGGAGGTCTTCTTGGCGGCCATGGCGATCACGCTCCTGTTTTCTCGACCTGGACGAGGACGTCGTAGTACGCCGCGTTCGAAGGGAAGTTCGGGATAAGTGACTGGGCGGGTTTAGCTATTTGATGGGTCAGGTTGTTCGGATGACCCTCGATGTAGTGCTTGACGCGGATCGTGTCCCAGCCACCCTGGTAACAGTTGACGACACCCGGTTTCATCGACTCGGTCAGGCGGGCCCGCACCTTCATCTGGCCCCGGTCGTTGTAGATCCGCACGACGTCACCGTCCGCGATGGCCCGGGGAGCGGCGTCACGGGGATTGATCTCCAAGAAGCCGTCACCGCCGTTGTTGACCTCTTTCAGCCACGGCAGGTTGACGAACTGGGAGTGCGTGCGGAACTTGGTGTGGGTCGACAGGAACACGAGCGGGTACTTCTTGTACAACGGGTTCGTCGGAGAGGCCTCGATCGGTTCCTTGTGGTCGCAGAGGGCCTGGTCGTAGGGAATCAGCATCTCTACGTAGAACTCGATCTTGCCGCTCTTTGTCGGGTACTGCTGGTTGAAGAACGGGACGTAGGGCATCGGGTCGGTGTTGAGGCGGACCGCCTCGGTCGTGAGCCGTTCCCAGGTGAGGCCCTGCACAGACGGGTCGGCATCGGGCTGGCCGAGGTGCATGATCTCGATCAGGAACTCCTCGGGGGTCTGGCTGAAGTACTCCCCGTAGCCCATCTTCTCGGCGATCATCCGGATGGCATCGAGGTCGGACTTCGACTCGAAGAGCGGGTCGATGATCTTTGGCATGAACTGCAGGTAGAAGTTGTTCGAAGAAAGCAGGTCGGTCTTCTCGAAGTACGTGCAAGCGGGAAGAACGACATCTGCCAGGTCGGCTGTCGCGGTGAGCGAGTAGTCGGAGACGACGATGAACTCGAGCTGTTCCATGGCGGTCCTGATCCGGTTGCGGTCAGACATCTGCTGGGCGAAGTTGTCGATCGGGAACCAGGCGGCCTTCACGGGGAAGGGTTTGCCGTTCTCGACGGCGCCACAGAAGTCCATCGGCTCTAGCAGGGTGTAGATGCTGGTGCCCTCGGGAGCCCAGAAGGCGCCGAGGTCGAACGGCGCGAAGGTTGCCGCTATACCGCCGGCGAATGTTGTCACTCCCCCGCCGTGAACCCCGATGTTGCCTGTGATCGACTGCAAGGTGAGCAGCGCCTGCATGTGCAAGTCGCCGTGGTACCAGTGCGACAGGCCGAAGCCGACCCTTACCGCGAGGGGCTTGCTCGCCCCCCACACCTGGCCGAGGGAGACCACCTGAGCAGCGGGAACGTCTGTCAGCTTCTCGGTGTACTCCGGTGTGTACTTGGCGGCCATGTCCGCGAGCGCTTGCAGGGCGGTGCGAGCCTCAAGTCCGGCGACGGCGTGCGTGCCGAGGACGGCCGGGGTCTTGAGCGTGGGGTCGCTCGCGGCTTTGGCCTTGTTGTCTGATTCGTCGAACACGACGTAGTCGTCCTTGGCGCCGGGGATGACCTTGTCAGCGCGCAACCACGATCCGTCCCGCGGGTCGATCAGGTAAGGGCCGACAGTATTGGCGCGGATGTAGTCGGTGTCGTAGGTGCCGTTCAGGAAGATCTGGTGGATGATGCCGTCGATGAGGGCAGTGTCGGCCCCTGGGCGGATGGGCACGAACTCGTCCGACTGGGCACAGGTGACCGTGAAACGGGGGTCGACCGAGATGAGCCGCGTACCGTTCTGGTCCCTGGCGTCGCACATGATCCGCCAGTCCGGGATCGAGGTCTCGGCGACGTTGTTGGCCCAGAAGACGATCGTCTTGGCGCTCATGAAGTCGACCGACTCGTGCCCGGTGAAAAAGCCACCGGCGTTGGCGGGATTGGTCGGGTCGACTAGGACGTAGTTCCACCCTGCCGGGGTCGCGGAGTCGCCCTCGTTGTCGCCCTCCGAGTCTCCGGCCGAGGCGCCGATGACGCTCGCGAAGCGGAATCCCGCCCCGATGACGCCTTCGAGCACCGCGAGTGAGCCGGTGTAGGGGGCGACCCACACCGCCGTCTTGCCGTACTTCGCCTGGATCCGCTTGAAGTTGTCCGCGATAAGGGTCGTCGCCTCGTCCCAACTTATGCGCTGCCACTTCCCCGATCCTCGTGGCCCCACGCGCTTGTAGGGATACTTGATCCGGTCCGGGCTGTAGGTGTTGGAGATCTGTGAGAGGCCCCTCAGACAGATCCGCGGGTGGAACGTCGGCGCCGGCTCTCCTGAGATCGTCGTTGCCCCCCAGCTCGCTGGGCCGATCATGGTGACCCGTCCGTCTGTGACGTGGACGAGGTGCCCGCATGCGCCGTCACAGTTGTTGGAGTGCCCCGTCCGGTAGACGACCTCCTTGCCCGTTAGGAACTCCTCGGAGCTGGCGAGGTCACCGGTGGACGGCTCCAGGAAACGCAGGTGGTCCGCCACGAGCAACCCGCCCGCTACCGCCGCGCTCCCTCCGAGAAATGACCGCCTCGAGAACTTGGACATCAGGCCTCCCCGGTTCGCCGCGAAGATGGATCTGCACGTATGAATCCAGCTAAGGGATCGGCGGGAAAGCAGACCAGGGCCGAAAGGCCCCTGACATCAGGGCGTCGGTCAGTAGTTCAAGCGGACAAAGGGCCCGATGTTGTCACCACGCTGGCAGAACAGCTCAGATCGCCGTGTCAGCCGTGTACTTGGATCACGAAGCGTTAAGGGGCGGACCGCCTCAGCCCCAGGCCGACCTGGTACGCGGCATCCCACTTCGCCCGACATTCGGCACAACGCCAAGCACCTGGTGCACCGCGATGCCGCCGTTCTCGAATCCGATCACGGACCCGGCCATGTAGAGCCGCCAGATCCTCGCCCGCGCTAGGCCGACCTCCTTCACGGCCGACTCCCAGTTGGCTTCCAGGTTCGCGACCCAATGGCGCAGCGTCTGCGCGTAGTGCTCACGCAGCGATTCCACGTCACGACACTCGAACCCGGCCCGCTCCATCGCCAATACGACGTCGCCAACGTCGAGCAACTCGCCGTCTGGGAACACGTAGCGGCCGAAGAAGCTCCAGCGCCCGAGCTTGGATCCACCTTGCTCGGAGATAGCGTGGTTCAACAGCCTGCCCCCAGGCTCGAGCAGACTGCGCAACGTCTCGAAGTACTGGGCCGTGCGGACCTTGCCGACGTGCTCGAACATACCGATAGACGAGATCGCGTCGAAGCGCTCGCCTCCAAGATCCCGGTAGTCCTGCACGCGGATCTCAACCCGGTCTGCGAGTCCCGCTTCGGCCACTCGCTTTCTCGCGTGGGTGGCCTGCTCCTCGCTCAAGGTGATGCCGACGACGCTCGCCCCGCAGTTGGCCGCGGCGTGCAACGCCATCGATCCCCAGCCGCAACCGACATCGAGAAGTCGAAGTGGCTTGCCCTCCCGCAAGCCCAACTTGCGGCAGATCAGCTCGTGCTTGGATTCCTGGGCCTGCTCCAGGCTCATGGCCGGATCGGCAAAGCGGGCGCACGAGTAGGTCATGGACGGCCCGAGCACTAGCTCGTAGAAGTCGTTGCCGACGTCGTAGTGATGGGTGACCGCTTTCACATCTCTCCGCCGAGAGTGACGGAACCCTGCGACGGTGGCTTCCTCTGCCGGCGCCGGCGGCGGAAGGCCGATGGCTCCGGCTCGATAAGCCGCGCCGAAGGCGGCGGGCAGAGCACGCAAACCCGTCCTCAAGTCCCGCGGCGCAACCTCGTGCAGGCTGGCGAGCACAGCGACGATGTCACCCTCGACCTCTATGTCGCCGGCGACGTAGGCGCGACCGACGCCGAGCTCGCCAGGGGCCCAAAGGATGCGCCGCAACGCGTCCGAGGAGCGGACACGAAGGGTGCCGACACCGTCGTCGGGTCCTATGGAGCTCCCGTCCCACAGCTCGAGGCGAACCGGGATCCTGTCGCCCAAGAGGTTGCGCACCAGTGGAGAAAGAGCAGCGGCCGCGCTAGGACGTGCGGGAAAAGCACTGATGGGATGTGAAGCCGGTGGCCTGGGCTGATCCGCCCCATCGGGTCGCGGAGTCGACGGCTTGTCCGTGATCACTGGATACCTCCCACGCTCGTTGCTGCCGCCTGTGGCGACGATCTCTCCCCAATCTCCCGTCTTCCCATTTGCCGGCCGGGCTCGCCTCGAGGCTACCGGCTCCTTCCGCCCGGTCGGGCGGACCTGTATGAGCCGCTGCAGGATCGCGAACCACCGGCGAACAAAGGGCTGCGGGGCCTGTCAACGAGCTTGGCCGCTGCTCAAGTCTCTACGACGCCCGAGACAAGTTCAAGGGCATTTCTCGAGCGACGTGGGACAACTGTCCCTAGCGCCCGGGCACAACCGGGTTGTGGCCGCCAGCCTCAACACTCTGCTCGTGGATCGGTGTAACTCTTCGAGAAGAGCTCCACTGGCTTAGAGGCAATCCTCCACACGGCGACCTGCGCCTCCATATAGGCGTGGCCCGAGACGGTCAGGTAGAACGCCGAGCACGGCAGCCCTGCCACGAGGGTCCCGGTTCTCTGGCCGATGGCGACTATCACGTCTCCGTAGCCGAGGATGTTCCCCGCTGCCAGGCCCGGCCCGAACCCGACCTTCATCTGCGAGGCCACCTCGACCGCGGCCGAAGACAGCGTGACCGACGGCTTGTTGGTGACGAAAGAACCTTTCACACTCATCGGGTTCGTCGCACCTGAGTCCGAGCCACCCGACTCCGTCACTGACTCGGACCCTCCGTAGGTCAGCGTCTCGCCGCCTTGAATCGTCGAGTTCTTGCTCGACAGCGCCACGTTCACGAGAAGAGCGAATGAGACCTTCAGCAGCATCGGGACCCCGGCTATGGCGAAGGGAACGTTGAACGACATCGGCAAACGGAGAACGGGAAGCTTGAAGTCGTTCTTGCCCGGGTCGAGGATCTGGTAGGTGATGGCGACGCCGCCGACGGACAGGAACGAGAACGTGCTGCGCAGGTTGCGGCCGTTAACGATATCGAAGCTGCCCGCGAGGTTTGCCTTCGCGATATAGCCGGACAAAGTGGCTTCCAGTGTCAGCCCGCCTGCACTCTTGCCTGGCACGCACGTCTGTCCCGTGATGAAGGAGGCTCCTACGCATCCTTGAATGGCCCAATTCAGTCGGGAGAGCGTGGGGCTCACCGAGATCCGGTATGAAAAATCGTTCGTCCCCTTACCGACGTATGAAAGCCCGACATTCGGGATAACGGGTTTGCCTGCAGCGGCGAGGGCCACTTGTGGCTCGTCGGCTCTCGCTTCGCTGGTGGCCTCAGAAGGCGGCGATCCGGGTTCGAGCGTACCGAAGGCGTCGGCGAAGTCGATCGGCTCGGAGAAATTGAGGTCCGCCGTCTTGAAGATGTCGGTGAGTGCGGCTGGTCGCGTGGTCACAGTGAGGCGAGACCCGGAGCGGCTCACCGAGACGACCACGGCGACGGCGTAGCCCTGCAGCAACATCACCTTGCCCGGAGCCAGCTGACTGAGTGACCCGGACGCACTCTTGAAGACGTACGTGCTGCCATCGCTCGAAGCGCTGAGAAGGTTGGAAGCCACAGTGGAGGCATTGACCGTGACAACGTTCGGAGACAATGCGACGCGCGCGACGACCGTGCCAGCGCGCGCTCGACTCAGGCGCGCGGCGCCACCATTGCGAGCGGCGAGCGGGACTGTCGCCACAGACGGCGGGACGCATGCAACCAGAGTCACGAACACTGACACGATCGCGATGCCTGCCACTAATGCTGATCTGGACTTCTGCATCTCCAGAAGCTACCACTGCCACTGCGAGCTTTCGGGCCCGTCCAAGCATCGATCCGGGCTTGAAACGCAGCGCTCGGCTCACCCCGTGACGACTGCCCGTCGCTGGCACGAGCTGGCTTGAAGAAAGCACGCCTCCGCGTCGTCTTGTGACTGGCCGGCTCACCTGGCGCGATCTCTCATATGGACATCCCCACTGCGGGCTGACGCAGTGAGCCTCGGCAGGCTACGGGTCCGGCAGGTACAGGAAATGAAAGAGTGCAACCCCCGCGGGAGCCTTCGGACCAGGGCGGTTGCCATTGCCTGCCCTGGGGACTTCGACAATGCGTATCACATAAGCCGCTAAGAAGTCAGCAAGAAGGACGCTACCTGCCATATTGAGATGCACGCCGTCGAGGCGCACAACAGTCGGGCGACCGTGGATCAAAACGGTGCTCTCGTAGCTACCTTTTGGACCGTTAAGAACAGAGCCTGGATTGAGAAATGTGACCCCGTGGTGCCTGGCGGCTTGCTGTGCGCAGACCTGGTCAATCACCTTCATGTACTGCGACAGTTGAGAGTCCTGCATTGCCGGCTCGCCGATCCAGAGCACGTCGGCGCCTTCCTTCACGAGCTCGGTCATGATCCCTGCCACCCTGTCGGCGTAGGCCTTCCTCCACAACCGGCTCCCGACAGCCTGGAAGCCACCGTCGAGGAACAAGTCCTGCCCGTCATTGGCGCTTCCCATATAGATGACGAGCTTCGGCCGCCGCGCCGCGACGATGGCAAGCAGATGACGCGGCCAGTCGAAGTACCCAGGGCTGACAAGGCCAGAGCCGACCTGGTACTCGGCCAGGGTCCTCAGCTCCGGCGATGTGGCGTGGTACGTGTCCCAGGCCCACTCGGGCCCGGCAGCGGTCGAGTCCCCGGCGAAATAGATCGGTGGTCCACTCGGGCCCGGCGCGGGCGCCCTCGTCGCCCAGGCGGTCGCGCGCTGGGCACGGGCGAGCACGTCCCGCGCCAGGGCCACGAGTTGGTCGGTGTGCATCTGGGAGAAGTCACCGACCTGTTGCCAGAGCAACCAGTAGGTGGTGCCCGCGGCAGTGAAGTAGAGGTACCTGTTGTTGGCGATCATCGCCTGCTGACCGAGCCCACTGACACTCTCCAAAGTGGTCACGTATTGGGTGGCGTCTTGGAACGAGGTCCGTGGTTCCACCGACAGGGCCAGAAAGGCGTCGCTGCCCACCAGCCACTGGCAGTAGGGGTAAGTGGGCGTTGCAGGGCCTACGGGACCGCCGAACTCATCGCGTATCTGTGCTCGACCGAGAAGCGAGCACGCCAACCGGGTCGCTCGATCGCCGAGTGACCCGTCGTCGAGCCGCGGACTCGGGCGGGGTCGGGACGCGGGCAGCGTCGTCGGCGGAATCTCGCTCGTAGCGGCGCTCGTCGCGGCGATCGTGGTAGTCGTCGCCTGCGTGCTCGTAGTCACGTTCCGATGCTGGGACGCGACAGCCTGGCAACCAGCGACCGCGCCCGTCGCGACGACGGCGAGAAGGGCCCCCCCCACCCGCCCACGGGCGCGCAACCATCGAAGTGCCAATCCGGCCACGTCACGAAGGCTACGGCGCCCGGCGCTCAGGGAGTCATCGCCCGAACTGGGCGTTTGCCTCACCAGGATGCGCTCGTGCGCTTGGCAAGGGCCGCGACGGGCAGCCACGCCGAGGACGGGACAGAATCTGGCCATGCCCGGCGACGGTGGTGACCTTGACCCGCGTCTGAGGGGTGTTCCCCTGAACGCGACGCCTGGCATACCCACGCCCGAACCGAGGGCCGGGCGTGCGTCCTCAAGGTGCACTCGCCTACGCGGGGATCATGCGATGGCCGCGGTCGTCATCGTCTCCGCGTTCCTCCGACCGCTCGTCCTCCTCGCCTACACGGTGCTCGGCAACACGACGGCTCAGCGGTGAACCTGCACGCCATAGAGCTGCGTCGTGTCTGCCTGCCGCTCGTGTCAGCCTTCCGCACGGCACACGGCACAGAGTCCGTCCGTGAGGCGCTGCTCGTTCGCGTCGAGACCGACGACGCCGAAGGTTGGGGTGAGTGCGTCGCCGGTCCCGATCCCCTCTACTCCTCGGAGTACCTCGATGCAGCCTGGCTCACGCTTCGGCGCTACCTCGGGCCAAAGCTCCTGGGTACCCCTGATCTCACCGCCACCGACGTGCAGCACGTCCTCGGCGAGTTCAAGGGCCACCGCATGGCCAAGGCCGCTCTCGAAATGGCCGTGCTCGACGCGCAGCTGCGCCTGACAGGCATCTCCTTCTCCAGCTTTTTGGGTGGTGCCACCGACGTAGTGACCCCGGGAGTTGCAGTCGGCATCATGAGCTCGGTCGCCGAGCTAGTGGACTCGGTCTCCGAATACCTCGAGGCGGGTTACCGGCGGGTCAAGCTCAAGATCCAGCCTGGCTGGGACCTAGTTCCCGTCGAGGCGATCCGGAACCGCTTCGGAACCGATCTGATGCTGCAAGTGGACGCGAACTCGGCCTACCGGCGTAGCGACATGGGTCACCTCGCCGAGCTCGACCGGTTTTCCCTACTCCTCATCGAGCAACCACTGGACGAAGATGACCTGACCGGCCACGCCAAGCTCGCGGCCCGGATCACGACACCTGTATGCCTCGACGAGTCGATCATCTCCGCACAGACGGCCGTCACCGCCATCTCCCTCGGCGCGTGCTCGGTCGTGAACATCAAGGCGGGACGCGTCGGGGGTTACCTCGAGGCGCGCGCCGTCCACGACGTCTGCGTGTCACGGGCCGTGCCCGTATGGTGCGGCGGCATGCTCGAGACCGGTCTCGGCCGGGCAGCAAACCTCGCGCTGGCCTCGCTTCCCGGGTTCAGCTTGCCGGGCGACATCTCCGCCACCGACCGTTACTTCCGCGAGGACATCACCGCGCCGTTCGTGCTCGTAAATGGCGCGATCGCCGTGCCCACCGGTCCCGGCCTCGGCGTCGAGGTCCTGGTCCCGGTGCTCAATCGTCTTACGACGCAGTCCGAGACCATCACAAAGGGGGATTAGTCAGCGCAGCCGCTCATCTGTCATTGTCGCCGCCGCGACGCCGCAGTCATCAGCCCTCTTCACGGGTATAGGGGATGCCGAGCGACGCAGGTGTCCCGATCCTGCGATTGGCCCAGCTCGTCGACGCCGCCGCCAGCGCGATGACTGTCATCAAAAAGGGCAGCGCTGAATAGAACTCGGAGGGGAGCACTGTGATGTTGCGCGTCTGCAGCGTCGGCCCGAGGGCGGAGAAGACGCCGAACAGGTAGGCGCCCAGCACGAGCAGGTCGGGACGCCAGAAGGCGAAGATCACCAGTGCGATCGCGATCCATCCCATCCCGGCCGTGAGACCATCGGTCCAGATCGGAGCGAGGGCGAGTGTGAAGTAGGCGCCCGCGAGGCCGGCGAACGCGCCGCCGATGAGCGTGTGGATGTACCGGTAGGCGGTCACGTTGATCCCCATTGCGTCCGCTGCGGCAGGGTTCTCGCCCACGGCCCGCAGGTAGAGCCCAGGCCTCGTCCGGTAGAGGTAGTACATGACCGCCACGACGAGCACCCAAGAGGCGTAAACGAAGGCGTCCTGATTGAACAGGAGCGGTCCGAGGATCGGCACGTTCTTCCAGCCCAGCAGGTCAATGCTGTTGAACTGGTGACGCCCGGCTACGCCACCGATGTTCCAGACCTGCCCCAGGTAGGAGGACAGGCCGATGATGCCGGCAAAGATCGTGATGGCGAGCCCCGACACGATCTGGTTCACACGGATCGTGATCGTCAAGAAGGCGTGGATCAGGGCCATCGCACCACCGGCCACCAGGGACGCCAAGACGGCCAGGAGTAGGATCAGCCCGGCCGGCCCGTGCATCTTCTGCGAGACGCAGAAGGCGGTCACGGCCCCCATGAGCATCATGCCCTCGACGCCGAGGTTGAGCACACCGGAGCGCTCGGTGAGCAGCTCGCCGAGGCCGGCGACGACGAGCGGGGTCCCGAACGAGATGGCCGAGACCAGGACGGCGAGGACGACGTTCGAGTTCATGACGCTGCCTTTGTCGCAGTGACTGCACTGACCGGGGTCGAGGCAACGGCGCGGTGGCGCAGGCCGATGCGGTAGCGGGCGAGGATCTCACCGCCGAGGACGGTGAAAAGGATGATCCCCTCCATCGTGCCGACGAGGCCGGTCGGGAACGAGGGCCCCTCGAGGGCGAAGCCGGCGTTTGTAAGGCCGCCGATGAACAACGACACGATCACGACCGCGAGCGGGTTGTAGAGGGCGAGCGCCGCCACGACGATGCCCGTGTAGCCGTACTGGGCCTGCTGGAGCCCGCGGGGATCGAGCACGTGACCGAAGTCGCCGATCTGGCTCGAGCCGGCGATGCCGGCGATGCCGCCCGAGATCGCCATCACCGAGACGATCTTCCGTTTCGTGCGGATACCCGAGTAGTTGGCGGCCTGAGGAGAGTCGCCCACCACCCGCATCTCGAAGCCATAGCGGGTGGAGCGGATGAGGAAGAGCAGGCTGACTGCCAGGCCGACGCCGAGGACGAAACCCATGGGCAGAACGAATGTCCCGATGGTGATCCCCGGCCAGGAGGCAGCCGGCACCAAGGTCTTTCCCGTCGGGAACACCGAGGCTCCGGGCGTCGACAGGTCCCGCCAGTAAGAGTCGCTGTCGTAGATCAGGTAGTACATGAAAAAGCCGGCGACGTAATTGAGCATGAGCGAGGTGAGGATCTCGTTCGTGCGAAGGTAGGCACGCAAGAGAGCCGGAATCGCCGCCCAAACCATCCCGGCGAGAGCGCCCCCGAGGACCATGGCGATTATGAGCAGCGGGCGCGGCCAGTCGCCGAGGACGAGACCAGTCGCCGAGGCGCCGACGGCGCCCATGTAGAGCTGGCCTTCACCACCGATGTTGTAAGTCCTCATCCGGAAGGCGAACGCGGCACAAAGACCCGTGAACAACATCGGCGTGGCGTAGACGAAGGTGGCGCTGAGGGCACCGTCGGAGGTGACCGCGGCGGAGTACATCTGGTGATAGGTCGAGAACGGGTTGTGACCCGTGGCCAGCAACAAGATGCCGGTGATGATCGCCGCCAGAAAAAGGGAAGCGATCGGCACGGCGAACTTGAGCCAGCCGGGCGTGTTCAGCCGACGTTCGATACGCAGGGGCCCGGTCATGCCGCGCCCGCCATCATGAGTCCTATTTGTTGCCGGTTGGCCTCCGCGGCCAAGACAATTCCGACGACACGACCGTTGTAAAACACGGCGATGCGGTCTGAGAGCTCGAAGATCTCGTCGAGGTCCTCGCTCACCATGAGGACGGCGACACCGCTTTTGGCGGTGTCGACAAGAACCTGTCGCACGAACTGGGTGGCCCCGACGTCGAGGCCGCGGGTGGGTGAGGCCGCCACGAGCACGCGGGGCTTCGAGGACAGCTCGCGAGCGAGGAGGACCTTTTGGATGTTGCCCCCCGAGAGCTGGCGGATGAGCGTGCGGGGTCCGGGAGCGCGGACGTCGAAGCGCGCCATCATCTCCTTGGCGTTGGCGAACTCCTTGCGGCTCGACAGCACCGGGCCGCGGCGCATCTCCTTGCCGCGGTAGGACTTGAGGATGAGATTCTCGGCGATCGACAAGTTGGGCGAGATGCCGGTTCCCATACGGTCCTCGGGCACGTAGGCGATGCCGAGGTCGATGGCCGCCCTGGGATCGCTCGTGTGCAGCGCCAAGCCGTCGACGCTGACATGGCCCGTCGTCGTCGGTCGCAGCCCTGTGATGACCTCCGCCAGCTCGCGTTGCCCGTTGCCCGAGACGCCGGCGATGCCGAGGATCTCCCCGGCGTGGACCTCCAGCGTGACGTCCTTCAGTGCATCGGTACCGAGGTCGCCTCGTGCGGACACGCCTGTCACCTCGAGAACGACAGGGCCCGGCTCACCCGCCAGCTTGGCCGCTGCCTCCAGGGACACGTCCCGCCCGACCATCAAGCCGGCGAGCTGATCGGCATCGGTGCCGGCGGTGGGGACGGTCGTGATCGAGTGCCCCTGGCGCAGGATCGTCACCCGGTCGGCCACGGCGAGGACCTCGGGCAGCTTGTGGGAGATGAAGATCACCGTCTGGCCGGCGGTGGCCATGTCGCGCACGCTCGAGAAGAGCTGGTCGGCTTCCTGCGGCGTCAGTACGGTGGTCGGCTCGTCGAGGATGAGGATCCTGGCACCCCGGTAAAGGGCTTTCAGGATCTCGACCCGCTGGCGCTCCCCGAGCGAGAGCTGCCAAATCCTCGCCTTCGGGTCAACGGGCATCTGGAAGCGCTCTGCTGCCTCGGCGACGGTCTTCTCGACTGCCCCAGGGGAGAATCTCCACCGTGACTTGGACCATCCGAGAACGACGTTCTCCGCCACGGTCATGCTCTCCACGAGGCGCAAGTGCTGGTGGACCATGAAGATGCCGGCGTTCTGGGCGTCCCTCGGGGAGTGGAACCTGACGGGCTTGCCGTTGATGAAGAGCTTGCCTTCATCGGGACGGTAGAGGCCCATGAGGAGGTTGCAGAGCGTGGTCTTGCCGGCCCCGTTCTCGCCGAGCAGGGCGTGCACCTCCCCGGCGGCCGCCTCGAACGACACGTGGTCGTTGGCGACGACGCCGGGAAAGCGTTTCGTCATGTCGACGGCTTGCACCGCCAGCGCCGCCGGCGTGACGCCGGGGACGCTGGCGGAGGGGCTTGACGCCGAAGCGGAGCCGGTGGACGTACCCGCCTGCTCCGCTCCAGCATCGAGCACGGAGTCGGTCATGGAGCCTGTTAACCCTTCGGGCTGCCGATGACGCCCTTTACGAACCAGGTGATCGAGTACTTCTGCATCACCGTGAGGGTCACACCCTTCTTAACGACAATGTTGCCGTTCTGGGCGTAGATCGGGCCTGTGAACGGGTCAAAAGCGCCCGTGATGATGGCGTGCTCCTTGGCGAGGATCGCCGTGCGCGTCGCCGCAGTGACCGACTTGCCGAACGGGCCCATCTGGACGAAGCCATCCGCCAGGCTGCCGTACCAAAAGCGTGCCACCCAGGTACCGTCCATGGCGGCCTTGACTTCCTGGACGTAGTACGGGCCCCAGTTGTACGTGGTCCCCGTCAGCCAGGCATTGGGGGCGAAGCTCTCCTGGTTGGAGTCGTAGCCGACCCACTTGAGGCCGTGTTGCGCGGCCACCTGACCGGTCGTCGGGCTGTCCTGCCCGTCAGCCAGCACGGAGACGCCGGCCGAGACGAGACTCTCAGCGGCGGTCCGCTCGGTCGCCGGGTCGAACCAGGTGTTCGTCCAGACGATCTGAACGGTCGCCTTCGGGTCCATGGACTGGGCGCCCATCGTGAAGGCGTCGACCTCGCGCAGACACTCGGGGATCGGGTAGGGAACGACGAAACCGATCTTGTTGTTGCCCGATGCCAGGGCTGCGGCACCGGCCGCCATGCCGCCGAGGTAGTCACCGTCTTCGCCAGCGCCGTAGTACTCCCCGAGGTGCTTGGCGATGACGGTCGTGCCGGTCGCCTGCTCGAAGATCACGTTCGGGTACTTGGAGGCGGCCTGGACCAGCTGGGGCTGGTAGCCGTAAGAGGTGGCGAAGACGATGTTCGCCCCCCAGTCGACGAGCTGCGTGATCACCGATGCGCACTGGGGGCCTTCGGGCACGTCCTCTTTGTATTGGGTCAGCACGCGCCCGCCGAAGGTCTTCTGGACATCCTGGCGGCCGACGTCCTGGGCGTGGGTCCAGCCGGCGTCACTTGGTGCTCCGACATAGATGAACGCGGCCTTGAAGGGGTGCTTCGCCGTCCACTGGCTACCCGGGGCGCCGAGCGCCGCCAGCGGGTTGGCTGTCGTCTTCGTGCTCGCGCCTGAGGCGGAAAGGTTCGCGACACCTAGCGCGCCGATCATCGTGAAAGCGGCCAAAACCACCGCCACCTGCTTCATCCTGCTCATGACCTGTGTCTCCTCTCGGAACGACTGGCGCAACCCGCCAGTCGCCTCATTCGCTCGCGAACCGGGTGTGCCCGGTCCGCCGGTTCTCATCTAAGAATGCAAACTTTACGAACGCGTGTACAGGGTCGTTAGGCCCTAACCGGCGAAGGCGTCTTCCCGCTCTTGCGCCCGAAGCCTACATTTGATGACGAGCGGGAGCCCGGGTGACGGCCGGAGCTCGTGGCGTCCCAATGGGGGCGCCAGACCGAGCCTTCCTTGCACCAGATGGCGCCGATCGGACCACCCTTGCTCTCCCAACAGAGCTATGCGGCCGCGCGGGGCTTATCAGGCTGAGCCACGAGCCAGGAGACTCACCGGGCGCGGCGCACAAGAAATCCCGCGACGGGCGAGAAGGGCGTGGGACAATCTCGAGGAGGCACATAGTCTCGGTCGCACGAGTGGGGGTAGCGACCTTGTGGAGCGAAATGGGGCCAGGCAGCGTCAGGTGAAGGGAGAGGCTATGGACGATATGACTCCGGCGGAGGGCGGCGGTGTTGTGATGGGGGGCCAAAGAGGTGGCCCGTTAGACCTGGATGCGGCTCCGAGCACCGAGGACTATGAGCTCGGAAAGCTGGAGCAGCGTGGTATCGAGCTGATCCCGGAATCGGACAGGAGGATGCGCCCGTCCGGCCTTTTCTGGATGTGGGCCGGAGGGCTGTGGAACGTCGAGTTCCTCGTCTACGGAGCCCTCATCGTCTCATTCGGGCTCTCGTTCTGGCAGGCGGTATGGGCCATCTTGATCGGCAACATCTTCTACTCCCTCCTCGGGATAGCGAGCCTGCCGGGACCTGAGACGGGCACGACGGCGTTCATGGTTAGCCGGGCTCCCTTTGGACGCAACGGCAACCGTGCCCCTTCGCTCTTCAACTGGATGACCCAGGTCGGTTTCGAGATCGAGGGTCTCGTCATAGTCGTGCTCATCGTCGAGGCGATGTTCAGCCACGAGGGAACGACGCTCAACAATGCCGCGAAGGTCATCGTGATCATCTGCGCGGTGGCTGTTCAGTTCATAGCTCCCTTCCTCGGACACGCGACCATTACGAAGGTTCTGCGGTACCTGTCGTACGTGTTCATCGTCGTGTTCATCGTGATGGCAATCCTCGTCATCCCGCATGCCCACGTGACCAGCCTGCACCAGCACACCTCGTGGTGGCTCTGGACAACCGGCGTGGTGCTCATCGTGTCCGCCGGTGGTTTGGGTTGGACCGAGAACGCTGCCGACTACTCGCGCTACCTCCCCCGGGACACCCCCAAGGCGACGACCTTCTGGGCTGCAACACTCGGTGGAGCGATCCCGTCCATCCTGCTCGAGCTCCTCGGAGCGGCCGCCTATCTCGTGAGCCCGAAGGTCACAGAGGCAGCTGCGGTCCCGGCGGCTTTTGCGAGCTGGTTCTTCTGGCCCTTCTTGATCCTGGCGCTCCCCCAGCTCTTCGCGATCAACTCCATCGACATGTACTCCTCTGGAGTGACGCTTCAAGCCATAGGGATCCCGCTCAAGAGGTGGGGCTGCGTGCTCGTGGACACCATCATTTCCGGTGCAGTAACAGCCCTGGTTATTTTCAAGGGCAACTTCTACACGGACCTGTCAGGTTTCCTCGACTACATCGTGGTGTGGCTCGGACCTTGGTTCGGCATCCTCTTGGTCGACTACCTGCTCCGCCGCGGGAAGTACGACCTTCTCTCGTTGGCCGAGAAACGAGGAGGCCTGTACTGGCGTAACGGAGGCGTCAACTGGAAGGCACTGGTATCGCTCGCAGCTGGCATGTTCGGGGCAATGATGTGGATCGACGCCCTGTACTACGTGCCTTCCTACACAGGTCCCCTCTCCAACGGAACGCACGGAGCTGACTTCAGCTGGCTCTTCGGGATGATCATCGCCGGCGTTGTGTACTGGGTCCTGTCGATGACGAGCGTCCCCAAGGAGGCAAGGGCCTCTTCGTCGAGACTGGACGTGCCCGTTTCGTAACAGGCGTCATGGCACAATCCCCCGGAAACGGCGCGGTTAGCGCCGCCATCCCGGGGGATTGGCCGGTTCGTCTCTTGTCAGTCACGTTCGTCCTGGCTGCGGTGGAGTCCTGAGTCAAGAAGGCAACCGTTAGGAAGTTCGCCCCGGAGACCAGGCGGACTCGCCTGAGGCTCGAGCGTGGCCAAGTGTCTGCTTGTGCAGCGACCCCCAGGCCAGGGGGGCACCGGGGGTCGTGCACGCATGGCTAGCTCATTTCCGTATATCGACACATGCTGATGACTGCTTGAGCGTCGCCTGCTAGTCGCGTACGCAAGGCGCCGAATGCGACACGCCGGCATCGGACCTGGCCCGAGCGCCATCCGCGAGCGATGAGAGCTTGAAGCGGGCCCTGGGCCGGCGGTCCTAGGAGATGGAGGTACAACTCCACTTCGGCGTTCGGCTACCCAGGTCGTACCACACTGCGCCGCTGCCATAGCGCGCCGCGGGCGGCCCCAGAAACATTGTCAAAAGGCCGATCCCGCTGGCACGTATCGACCCTTCACTCGTGCGAAGAACCAGTGCGTCGGCCTCGTACTTACGGACTACGGCCCAAAGAGAGCGACAGGCCCTTCCAGCCAGCGCACCGGAAAGGCCGGACGAGGTGCTTAGGAGTGCCGATAGCTCGCTCAGCTCTGGTCCTTGCGCGATGTAGTAGCTGCCCTGACCGCTCGCAGCGGGGACGAGCGCGTAGCCGCCGACGAGGCGAAAGCTCATCTCGTCCATCGCCTGCCACACCATGGGCTCGTCATTGTGCGCACGCGGGTACGGAAGCGCCAGGACGACCCCGCCTCGCGGAACTCGACGCGCTAGTGATGTCGTCAGCTGCGGCGCGGTCGCCGGCTGCTCTCGGACCAGCGGGAATTGGTCAAGGAGCGGAACAAAGGCGACAGCCACCAAGACGAGCAAGACAACGGTACGAACGCCGGGGTTCGATCGCACCCGGGACAAGAGCGCACGGACCCGGGGCTCGCCGGCAGGCTGCGAACCACTGAGCGGGCCCTGCGAGCGCTCGACTATCCAAGTCCTCGTGCGGTCGAGGCCGACGGCGAGCACGATCGACAAAAAGAGCATCTCGAGGCCCGTGATCCTTATCGGCTCGAGGTCGACCAGGACAGGGACGTGCTCGAAGATCGCCTCGGGGAGCCAGATCCCAAGGGTGTGCCCGTCGACTGTGAGGCGGGGACCGAGAGAGAGCAGGTAGGCGGCGCACGCGCACGCGAATGCGAACCGGACGATCCCGAGCTTGCGCCACCACACAACGAGCGCCAGAAGGCCGAGGAGCAGGGGAACACCCAGGTAGCCGGATGAGTTCGACAGCTCCGGCGACGACCGCAGAACGGGCCGGAGGAGATCGACGTGGAAGGCCGCTATCTCTCCGGCAGGCTGGATGGCATGAGCAATCCGCCGGGGTCCCGCCAGGAAGTAAGCGATCGGGTAGCCGCCGATCGCCGCGAAGCAAACGCATGCAGCGACGAGCCCCGGAGCTGCTGCCCGGGCGCGACCAAGGACCTCATGGCGGTGAGTCAGCCCGAGAAGAATCAGGCCGATCGACGCCATGATGGCGCAGTACGCCAGTACTTCCGGGTCGATGAGGAGCTGTGCACCGCTCAAGAGCCCGAGCACGATGCCCACCTTGACCGGCGATGGGGCCTGGGCGCAGAACAACTCGTCGAGACACAAGACAAGCAACGGAGGTATGGCCATGAACGCGAGGTCGAGGTGCACGGAGCTTTCGAAGGTCATGTACGACCCGAACCCGTACAACAGCCCTGCCGCGAAGGCCGCGGGCCACCACCTCACCCACCTCCGTGCGACGAAGAACATCGAGGTGGCAGAACCGGCCAGCGCGATGCGCATCAGCAGGTTGAACGACGCCACCGGCCCCAAAGCGAGCGTGACGGGCGCGGCCAGGAGGCCGAGCAGCGGAACGGACGTGTTCGAGGCGAGGTTCACTCCGGAGGGAAAGTCGATGTAGTTCGTGAAGAAGGGATTGAGTCCGTGCCGAAGTGCGAAGGGCGTCCATGCGAGGAACCACGACATCTGCGCCGGGTCCCCGGCGCCCGCGCCCACGATGTGCGGGAGCCTGCTCGCGTCCAGGGGCATGACCGGCCAGTACGCCAGGACGGCGAGAACCACATAGGCGCCGATCGCGAGCGCGGTCAAGACGATCGGCCTCCGCACCGCCTGCAAATCGCCAGAAGGCCGCATTGCCACGCCGTTCCTCTGGGCCGAGCCTTCGGCTTCGCCGCCGTCCGCGCACGAGCGCGTTGCACCGATGCGCTGGTGCAGAAGGATAACGGCTCAGCGGCGTTGCCGGAGACGAGTGGCAACTCACCTGAGAGGCAGTGACGGTCTTCGAGAATTGGCCTCGACACCGGTGGGCGCGTCTATCGTTCAGCCGAACCCATGGCGCACTCCCCCTCAACCGTAACTCTCGGTCCGCGGGACCGAGAGGGGCTCGAGACTCCCGGGGCGATTCCCCGGCGTTGGTCACATGTCGCCCGAGCCGACAAATGGGCGGTCGCGCTCTACGTCGCGATACCGCTGCTGATGGGAATTCCGCCCGCACTTGTCGGAAGACCCCTGTTTCCCGGAAGCGGGACGGCGGACAACTTGACGCAGAACTACCCATTGAGAGTCCTGTCCGGCGAGCTGTTGCGTCACGGTCATCTGCCCCTGTGGGACCCGTATATCTGGAGCGGAACGCCGCTGCTCGCGGGATGGAACGCCGGGTCGCTGTACCCGGGCACGTGGCTCTTCGCCATCCTGCCCGCCAGTGCGGCTTGGACGATCAACGTCGCATCGATTGCGGTGATCTGCGGCGTCGGGATGCACGTTTTGCTGCGTCGCCTCGGTTGCACTCCGCTCGCGGCGCTGCTCGGCTCCCTGACCTTCACTTATACCGGGTTCATGAGCGGCCAAGCTGTGCACCTCGGCCTCGTGCAGGGAATGAGCTTCACCCCCTGGATGCTGCTCGCCGTTCACGAGCTCGGGACGCACCCCGAGCACCACACCGCTCGGCGCTGGATCGCGCTGTTGGCTGGCTGCGGTGGTCTCGTGGTGCTTGCCGGAGACCCTCGCTCCGCCTCCAATATCGCCTTCATCGTGATCACGTACCTCCTGGCTCTTTGCTGGCGAGCGTGGCGAACGGGCAGGCGTGTAACTGTCGCCGGCATCGGCGTAGTGGCTGCCGCCGTCCTCGCAGTGGTCATCTCAACGGCCCAGTGGCTGCCGGGACTCAGCTTCCTGCACGAATCCGAACGTGCGGCCGTCACCTTCACCCGCTTCGCCGCAGGTTCGTTGACGTGGCACGACCTGGAGCTGCTGTTCGTGCCCTTCCTGGTCGGCGGTAACGGAACCTTCGGTCTGCCTGGCTTTCTAGGCTCTTACAACCTTCCGGAGCTGAGCTACGCGGTCGGAATCACGCCGCTTGTGGCGGCCTTTGCCCTGGTCAGGCGCGCAGTCCGCCCGCGCGGGGGCGAGAAACCTCTCGGGGTCTGGTACGCATTGATCATCGAGGGCGCCCTGCTCTCGGCCGGCGCCAGCACACCTCTCGGCCACATTCTGGTGGACATTCCCCTTTACGGGGGCGAGCGCCTCCAGAACCGCAACGCCGTGATCTTCGACCTGGCGCTCGCAGTGCTGCTCGCCATGTTCGTCGACGTGCTGAGGTCCCCTGCAGTGACCCGGCGCCCCGCCCTGGATCCGGCCCCCAGTGGCGAGCCGGGCCTCACGCTGAGCGAGCGCATCGCCGGATTCGTCCCGATCGGCATCGTCGCGCTCCTCATACTGGCCGCCTACGTTCTGGGTCGATCGATTCAGCGTGGTTTCGGCGTCTCCGGCTACCACCCGAATCTCGCGATCGATCTGAGCCCGTACTTCGCAGCGGTGCTCGTCATCTCGGGCGCGGCCGCGCTGCTGCTGTGGCGCGCGCCGCGCCTTAGCACCAGCGGCCGCCTGAAACTGGTGGCCGTCGTCGTCATTGCCGACGTGTTGATGTGCGTGCTCAACGGGTCTTACACATTCCCCGCCAAGGCCACCATCACAAAGAGCAATGGCGCCGTCACCGCACTGGCGAAGCTGCTCGGGCCCCAAGCCCGCTACGCCATATTCAACCCCGCGCAAAGCCTGCCGACCGGGCTTCGCGGGACGATTCTCGCTCTCGGCCCTTTCAGTCTCGGAATCCTGCACGAGCTCCCAAGCGTGCAGGGATACTCCTCCGCTGTCTCTGGCAGCTACCAGCTCGTCACAGGCGCCCATGACGTCGAGAACCTGCAGCCGGTCGCGCTCACGCATGTGGACCTTGACATCTTGAACCTGAAGGAGCTGGTAACACTTCCCGAGTATCTGGTCACAGAGATCCCGGACAACGGACCTATTCCCGTTGCGCAGGGAACTCCGGTTCCGCCGGGAACCGAGCAGGAGGCAGTGGCGCTTGATGCCATCGCTCCCGACAAACCGCTACCGAAGCTTCCGCCGTTCCTTCTCTCCGCCGGTCGCTCATCAACATGGATGCTCCCGGGTCCGCTCGCCCTCGACTCGGTCACCCTCGTGGTCCTGCCCTACAAGGGCAAGATCCCGGGCACGGTCTCGATCGGCATCCTCGATGCCCGCGGCCAGATAGTCAGCGACCGTCGCGTGTCTGTCAGCGACGCAGAAGCCCGAGTCGCGCTGAACGGGCGGGTGGCGTACGGGATCCAGGTCGGAGCTCCGAGGGGCGCCTCGGTCGCCGTCGGCGCAATTGAGGTGACCACAGTGGAGGCGACAGCGGTCGACTCAGGTCCACGCACACATCGTCTCGTTCTCAACCAGGTCCTCCAAGGCGTGCTCGAGCCACCGAAATGGCACTACCAGACCGAGATCGGAGGGCTGCCCGTGTTCACCAACACGCTCACGCGGGGAGCCTCGTGGGTCGAGGCCGCGGGATCGACGACACCTCTGGCTCCGCAACTTCCGCAAGCCCATTCGGTGACGCCGCCCGTCCGGGCGTGGCAGAACCCTGTGACGGACGTCTCGACGCCCGAGCCGGCGGTGCTCGTCCGAAGCGAGGCCTATGACAAGGGCTGGGTTGCCCGGCTCACGCCCGTCGGTGGGGGTTCGACCGTGACCGTGCAGGTTCGACAGCTAGGGATACTTCAGGCGGTCTCGATCCCGGCGGGCAGGTTCACCGTGACCTGGGTATACAAAGCCAAACTGGCCAAGCTCGGCATCATAGCCAGTGGGGTCGGCGTGCTCGCGCTGGTCTTGCTTCTGTTCCTGCCAAGGCGGCGACGCCGAGCAAAGTCCGGGCTCGAGCCTCTCGGCTCTTTGGAACCGGGACCTCCGTCTTAGACGAAACTCGTCCGCCTGCCGATCCAGCGCCGAGGGCCGTTTCTCCGGTTGGCGTGCAGACCACGGGCAACCGGACGAGCGCCTTAGCCCGAGGTGGATCGCGCTCGACTCCTCGAGCAGCTCGAAACAAATATCGAACCGTGCTCAGGCGGCAGGGCCGGTGGCGAACTGCAGGGTCGCGCTGTGGTGGGAGCCTGTGGAGTCTGTCCAGCCGATCTGCACGTGGTCGCCGGGGTGGTAAAGCTGAATCAATGTCGTGAGGGCCTGCGCGGAATGGACCGCTTTGCCACCGAGCGAAGTTATGACGTCACCCACGGCCAGTCCGACCGATGCGGCCGGAGAGCCACTCAGAACTTCGTTCACGACCGCGCCGGACGGAGAGGACCCGCTTTGAGTGGAGTACACCTCCACGCCGAGGAACGCCGTGTGCCCGATGTGCACGCTCGCCGAGCCTGAACCGGACTCGATCCGCTTGGCGATCGCCAACGCGGAGTTGATCGGGATGGCGTAGCCCTGGGCGCCGTTCGTCTGGAACAGGAAACCGGCGGACGCGGCCGTGTCCATCCCGACAACCTTGCCGGAAGTGTTGACGAGCGGTCCGCCCGAGTCCCCGGCCTGGATGTCTGCGTTGGTCTCGATAAGACCCGTCAGGTTCTCCGGATTGCCGCCGTCTTGTTCGGTGGCGGTTATCGACTGGCCGAGTGCGGTGACTGAGCCTCCCGCTACGCTGGGCGTTCCACCCAGGCCGCCCACATTGCCGATACCCACGACCGGCTCGCCTACCCGAACCGTCGACGAGTCACCGAGCGACGCGACCTTGAGGCCGGATGCCCCGTCCAACTTCAGCACGGCGATGTCACGAGAACGGTCATAACCCAGAACTACAGCCGTGTACACCTGGTTGTTTCCGAGATCGGTCACTTTGATGCTCGTGGCGCCGTCTATCACGTGATTGTTGGTGAGCACGACACCGTTGGACGTGAGCACGATCCCGGTTCCGGCCGCTTCCTCATCCTCGTAGCTGAGGGGGCTGACAACGTCCACGATGGCGGGGTCGACCCGCGAGGCGATCGCTGCCGGGTTCGAAGGGCCTCCCGCCGCAGACGAGACGGACCCCGAAGAGCCGGAGCCGAACGGGAAGCTCCCGGAGCCGAACGGAGACGTCCCAGACCCGAAGGGCGATGTCCCGGAGCCGAATGGGGAACTGGGCGAACTCCCCGACGGAGACGTGGACGTCGACTGCCAGGCAACACGGCCGATGCCGAATCCTGCGGCAAGACCGATCACAAGCAGCGCCACGACCAACCACACGGTCGTGGGTTGACGACTCCTGGGTGGCGGTGCCGACGACGCGGCCCAGTAGCCCCCCGGGAAGCCGACCCAGTGCGCGCCACTGCCCGCTCCTCCCGGCGGACTGGCTGGAGGAGGAGGGGGCATCCAGCCAGCAGCGCCGGGAAACGGAGGAGGCGGTGGTGGAGTCGTCCAGGCGCCAGCACCGGCAAACGGAGGAGGTGGCGGAGGAGGCGTCCAGCCGCCGGAGCCGGGAGGCGGTGGTGGAGTCGTCCAGGCGCCAGCACCGGCAAACGGAGGAGGTGGCGGAGGAGGCGTCCAGCCGCCGGAGCCGGGAGGTGGCGGAGGAGGCGTCCAGCCGCCGGAGCCGGGAGGTGGCGGAGGAGGCGTCCAGCCTGGAGCGAATGGGTCGCTCTTTGCAGATTCCGCGGCGATGACTTCAGGCTCGCTCGGGCTCACTGGCTGCGGCGACGCGACGCCGTCGACCGGTTCCTCCGTAGGCCCCTCGATCTCGTGCTCGTCGTCCATCGCCCTTTCCTCCTCAGGGACGGTAGCGCGCCTTCAACCGGTCGCATTCAGTACATCGCGCGTACCTGAGGATTTCCTGAGTTGCACCTAGGCAATTACTGAGAGGCGCGGGCGTCGACGCGCAACAAGCGCCTACCTGGGCGGGCGCTTCGAAGAGACCGGGTGCAGATGGATAAAGTGGACAGTGTTGTGCCCGAGTCCGCGGAGCGGCACTGGCACATTTCTCGTAGCACACAGCCCGCAAGCAAGGGACAACCGTGTCAAGCACGTCCGCTGTGCCAGGAGCTACCCGTCCGAAACAGATGCGCGGCACCGATCATCTTGACAAGAGAGCGACGAAATGGGGGTGCGACCCGCGGACCTCTCCGGAACAAGGATCGTTCGCCGCTCGATGAGCACCTCGGTCTCCGGTCCTGAGCCTCCCGGCACATCACGACCGGAGTCAGCAGATTCGGCCCTCCGCTCGAAGCTCTCTGAGGCGCCGGCGGCCCGCGTCCGGGATCGTCGCTTCATTCTCGCCGTACTGTGCGTGAGCCTCCTCATCGTGAGTCTCGACAACACGATCTTGAACGTGGCGCTGCCGGTCATCGTGCGTACCCTCCACGCCTCGTCGAGTTCATTGCAGTGGATCGTCGACTCCTATGCGATCGTCTTCGCCGGATTGCTTCTCGTCGCTGGCAGCCTCGGTGACCGCCTGGGCCGAAAGTGGGTATTCATGGCTGGACTGGCCATTTTCGCGGCCGGCTCGGCGGTGTCTGCTTTCTCCGGAACGGCCGACCGCCTCATCGCGGCACGCGCCTTCATGGGGATCGGTGGAGCGGCCATAATGCCCTCGACCCTGTCCATTCTCACGAACACCTTCACTGAGTCTCGTGAACGAGCGCGCGCCATCGGAATCTGGTCGGGCACGACCGGGCTTGGCGTGGCCGTAGGACCGGTGGCGGGCGGGTGGCTGCTCGCTCACTTCTGGTGGGGGTCGGTCTTCCTCGTCAACGTCCCCATCGCGTTGTTGGGGTTGCTCGCGACCACCTGGCTGGTGCCGAACTCGAAGAATTCCGCCAGCAAGCCTCCTGACCCGATCGGTGCCGGCCTGTCCATCGTGGGCATGGGACTGTTGTTGTGGGGGATCATCGAAGCACCGAACCGCTCGTGGACATCCCCGCTCATTCTCGGCGCCATAGCCGCCGCCATAGCGGTGCTCGCCATGTTCATGGTCTGGGAACGCCGGTCCTCCCATCCGATGCTCCAGGTTTCCTTCTTCAGGTCGCGACGGTTCTCGGCAGCTATAGGAACCATGGGGCTTGTCATGTTCGCGTTGATGGGAGGGCTGTTCCTCCTCACTCAGTACCTGCAGTTCAGCCTTGGCTACACAGCTTTCGAGACTGGGCTACGAATCGCGCCCATCGCCGGCGTGCTGCTGGTGGTCGCTCCTCTCTCGAGTGTCATTGATCACATTGTCGGAACCAAGCCGGTTGTCTTCACAGGGATGGCCCTCCTCGCACTCGGCTTCGGGCTGCTCACGCGAGTAACTGTCCACGACACCTACATGGACGTGCTCCCCGCGTTCTTGGTGCTTGGGCTCGGCACCGGTCTCGCGTTTGCCCCTTGTACTGAGTCAGTGATGGGTTCCCTGCCGCTCGACCAGGCCGGCGTGGGCTCGGCGACCAATGGAGCCTCGTTGCAAACCGGTGGAGCCCTGGGTGTCGGTGTTCTCGGCAGCCTGCTCAACACGCGTTACCAGGACAGACTGGCGCCGGTGCTCGCCCACTACAAGATGCCAGCGTCGGTCCTTCACCTGATCACCGGCTCACTCGGCGGTGCTCTCGCCGTAAGCCAGCAGATCGGCGGTGCACTGGGCCCAGAGCTCGCCAGCTTCGCGCGGCGGTCATTCGTGAGCGGCATGGACCTTTCCGTCACCGTGGCAGCGTTCGTTGTCGGCACGGCAGGAGTCATCGTGCTCTTCGTGTTGCCGAACCGGAGTGCCCGTCCCCCCCTAGACGAAGGTCGGGAATCAACCGCCGCCCTGTCGGGGCAGGATTGAGTATCAAGCACTCAACTGGACGGCCCTGAGAGAAAATCCGGTTGGCTCGCACGCAACCGGGTGCTGTCACGGACAGCGGGGGTAGCTCCGCCGACCATCGTTCACTGACGCAGTCATCACAGCGCCACAGCTCGTTACGATCGCGGCATGCCTGCCGATCTGCCGACGATCCTTGCGACTTCGGGTGGACTTAAGCGCGGGTCTCGCACCGACATCGCGTTCGCTCCGTTGATCCTTCACGCCATCGAACTGGCCGGTGTGGATTCCCGGCGCCCCCGGTTATGCCATGTGGGAACCGCGCACGGCGATCAGCGCTCGTGGAATGCGCTGTGGGACGAGGCCGGGCATGCGGCAGGGATAGACGTCGTGCACTTGACCCTGTTCCCGATGCCCAACGTCGAGGACGTGGCGGGCTTCCTGCTCGACCAGGATGTGGTTTGGGTCGGCGGCGGCAGCGTTGCCAACCTGCTCTCGATCTGGCGGCTTCACGGTCTCGACCGGATATTTGTCGAAGTTTGGCGCGCGGGCGTGGTGCTCGCCGGGGTGTCCGCCGGCTCTCTGTGCTGGCACGTCGGCGGCACGACCGATTCCTTCGGGCCGGATCTGCGCCCCGTGACCAACGGTCTCGGTCTGCTCCCCTACGCCAATGGAGTCCACTACGACTCCGAACCCCAGCGCCGCCCGCTGTTCCAGCGGCTCATCGCCGACGGCGTACTACCCGACGGGTACGCCTCTGACGACGGGGTTGGCCTGGTATACCGCGGTACCGACTTTGTCGAAGCGGTCACCGAGATAAGGGGCAAAGGTGCCTATGTCGTGCGCCGGGATGGCGACCGGGCGGTAGAAGAGCGGATCGAGCCCAGAAGCCTGCCCGGCGCACTCTGAGCCTGGTCCCCGTCCGGGCGGACACCAGGACGGCGGCGCACGAGTTCGTCATGACGCGCCCTTCGAGTTGAAGCCAAGATGTTCCGAAATGCGCTTGGCACCACAGCCGAAGCTAGCCTGCCTTTGTGACCAAAGAGCCATCAAAGCAAAGGCTCCCCACTCGCGAAGTCGTACCACCTAAAGGCCTCTGGCGTTTCGTCATGACGCGTGTCTTGGCGGTGGCCGCGTTGGGATTCATAATGGCCGTTGGGCTGGACCGTTCTTCCAAGACCGTCATCGCGGCCATCGTCTTTCTCTCTGTCGTGATCCTCATCGCCGCCGCCCAAGTGCCACTGTTGCATCGGCGGTGGCATAGGCTCGAGGAGAACCGGCTAAAGGCCCTTCCCGGTGATCCCATCTATGCAGGTCCGGCGCGGGCGGAGAATCTGCCGGGAGCAGTTGGGAACCGCCCAGTGGCCGGCGAACTCGTGCTCGACGGGCGGGGCCTGTCCTTCACGCCTCGGCGAGCCACGCAAGGGCCGCCCCTCACGATCGCTTGGGGTGAGATGGCCAACGTCAGGCTCTCTCCGATCTCAACAGCCCCTGTCGCCGGCTCCCTCGAGCTCACCCTTCACGGGGGCGCCACTCAGAGCTTCCTCGTCCAGCGATGCGAGTCGCTGGCTGAGAAGCTGCAGCACCTTCCCGAACGCTTATGAGCTCTTCCGGTCGTATTTGCGCGTTTGACCAGCACTTGATCGACCTGATACAGGTCCGCCTTGACCTCAGTACAGGTCGCCCCAATAGCTCTTTTACAGGTTTTCACCTCGTCCCGACAGGAGTGTCACTTCCGGCTAACCCGTAATGTGCGTATCATTGATTTAGCCAATAACGCGGTTTGAGTTACAGGAGGTCAGACACGGTCATGATCAGAAAACGAAAGCTGACCAAGCTCGCTGTTGTGGGAACGGCGGTGGTATCCGCCGTGTTTGTCTTAGCCCTTGGTGCGTCCAGTTTCGCGACCACGTCCAAGGCGCCGGCAGCTCAGGTCACCCACATGGTCAAGGTCCCCGGTGGCACGTTGACGGTCGCCGAAGGAGCCGCCGCGGCACCCAACTACCTTTTCCCGATGATGGGACTCGAGTACTTCAGCGTTTCGAACTTCCAGCTGATCTACAACCTGTTCCGTCCCTTGTACTACTTCGGCGTCGGCAACACCACCGCCCTCAATACCGGGTTATCGGTCGCCTATCCACCGGTGTACACGAACAACGGCAGGACCGTCACCATCAAGATGAAGGGCTATAAGTGGTCCAACGGTGAAACCGTCGACGCTCAGGACGTCGTCTTCTGGATGAACATGGTCAAGGCGAACGCAACTTCCTGGGCCGGTTACGCACCCGGACCGGGCCAGTACCCCGGCAACGTCACCAACGTCGTGGCCGACAACGCCACCGACACGGTCACGATCACTCTGGACGCCGCCTACAGCTCGTACTGGTTCACCTACAACGACTTGAGCCAGATATCGCCTCTGCCGCTCGCCTGGGACGTCACTTCTGCAGGCGCAAAGCCGGGCTCGGGTCACTGTTCGAGCGCCGCGTACACGTCAGTTGTTGCCCCAATCTCTGCGACCACCGGCACGCTCACTGACGTCTCGGCGTCGGCAAAGGCCTGCGCGGCTGTGTTCGCCTTCCTCTCGGGCAAGACCGAAGCAGGCGACCTCGGGACCTACGCCACCAACCCGCTCTGGCAGATCGTGGACGGGCCGTTCCGCCTGACCTCCTACGACGCGACCGACGGCGGCGCGACACTCATACCGAACAAGTCCTACTCGGGGCCCCTCAAGCCGTCGATCGACAAGCTCGTGATGGCTCCGTTCACGACCGACTCGGCAGAGTTCAACGTGCTCGAGAACGGCAAGACCCTCAACATCGGCTACGTCCCACCGCAGGACCTGCCCACCTACAAAGGCAAGGCCTTCGGCCCGAACGGTCCGCTCGCTGGCGCGAACAACGCTCAGCTCGCCGCCAACTACACCCTGGCGCCCGTCTACGGCTGGACGGTCAACTACTTCCCCTTGAACTTCACCAACCCGACGGTAGGTCCGATCTTCGACCAGCTCTACATCCGCCAGGCGATGCAGTCGCTGATGAACCAGTCCCTGTGGATCCAGCTCTACGATGCCGGCTACGGTGTCCCGACCTATGGTCCGGTGCCCGTGCTCCCGCCGACGGACTTCGCCTCCCCGCAGGAGACCGCCAACCCGTACCCGTACAGCCCGTCACACGCCAAGGCGCTGCTGACCTCGCACGGCTGGAACGTCGTACCGAACGGCATCAGCACTTGTGCGAAACCGGGAACCGCTGCCGACGAGTGCGGGGCCCACATCCCCAAGGGTGCGCAGCTCAGCTTCAGCTACCTCTACTACAACGGCGCCGTGTCCTTTAACTCCCAGATCGAAGAGATGGCGTCCAGCTGGGAGCAGGCCGGCATCAAGCTGCAGCTCGAGGGCAAGGCCTTCCCCGACGTCATCGGGGTTGCACTGCCGTGCGCAGCCGGCAAGGCATGTCCCTGGGAGATCGCCAACTGGGGAGGTGGATGGGACTACTCGCCTGACTACTACCCGACCGGTGAGGAGATCTTCGCCACTGGCGCCGGATCCAACAGTGGCGGTTACTCCGACGCCACCGCCGACCAGCTGATCGTGGCGACCAACAAGTCGTCCTCGTTGACGGCCCTCTACACCTACCAGAACTTCCTGGCGCAGCAGTTGCCCGTCATCTGGCAACCGAACCCGGCAGCCGGGTTCGGCGAAGTCGGCAAGAACGTCTGCGGCGTCGTCCCCCAGAACGTTCTGCTCAGCTGGCCTGCCGAAAACTGGTACTTCTGCAAGGCAGTCAAGTAACGATCAGGCCGCGGTAACCCTCTAGGGGACCGACGGCTGGTAGCACCCGGGCCACGACAGTTGTCGTGGCCCGGGCTTTTCTTTGTCCGTGCGTCGATGACGCTTCGGCTGCCCGACGGGCTGGTCGCGAGCTGCTCACTCGGTCGCACGCCCGACCTTGCCTCGGGGGTGCAGGCGAGCCTGGGCAGAGGCGTCCGAGGCTCCGGCGCACCGCATTGCGATGCTACGCATCGCATGGCTATGTGACGGGCGCCGGATGCTTACGAGCGCTTTGACATCCGATGGACGGCCCACATTGGGGTCAGGCCATGTCAGCCGATGAACACAAGGCCCAGATCCTCCACACCGGGCAAACCGCCCCGGCTCGTGGCCCCCGGACTCAGGGCCGATGGGCCCGTTACGAAGCTGCCTTGGGTGTTCTCTCGTCCATGCCCCAGGGCGCGCCGCTGTCGTTCAACAGCTCGAGGAACGGCTCGGCCGCAAGTGCCTCCGGACCGAGCAGCCCGACGCCCGACCAAGCTCCCGAGTCGAGGAGCTCTAGGGCCACTATCGGATTGATGGCGGTCTGCCAGACAACAGCCTGCGAGTCATCCAGCGACATGCACCAGTCGTTGTCGACAGCGTGATACAGGTAGACCTCGCGCGGAGAGCCGTCCTTACCGGTGCCCGTCACCCAGGTTCCCGCACAGGTGACGCCGTGCATGAGGTGCCCGATCGTGGCCGGGTCGGGAAGGCATGCCGCGACCACGTCGCGAGGCGCGACCTTCTCGGCGCCAACCGAGACCTTCTTGGTCGAGTCGAGGCCGAGCATGTGGAGGGTCTTCAGTACGCCGATGAAGTCGTCCCCGAGGCCATACTTGAATGTGACCCGCTTCGCGTCCAGCCAACGCGGCATGAGAAGGACCTCTTCATGTTCCACGTTCACACATTCGACCGGGCCGATGCCGGCGGGAAAGACGAACGTCTCCGGCTCGCTGAACGGCTCGGTGGTGAACCATCCCCGTCCCTTTTCCCAGATGACGGGAGGGTTCAAGCACTCCTCGATCGTCGTCCAGATCGAGAAGCTCGGACAGAAGTCGTAGCCCTCGATGACGAGGTTTGCGCCGTCCCTCACGCCGAGCTCGTCGACGGAGCTGAAGAGATTGTCCACGGCGTAGCGACCGAACACGTCGGACAGCCCCGGCTCGACGCCCATGCCGGCAAGGGCGAGCAGACCGCGCTCCTCCCACTTCGGGGCGAGCTCGAACTGCTCGTCTCCGAGCTTCACCCCAGTCTTGGAGTAGGGCTCCTCGGCGTTCGGGTGCGAGAGGGACATGGCCATGTCCATGTAGTTGACTCCCGCGGCAAGAGCCGCGCGGTAGATCTGCATGACAAAGCGCGGGTCGACGGCGTTGAGGACCACGTCGCAGTTCTCCGCCCGGATGAGCTCGGTGATCGCCGACTCGTCGGAGGCGTCGAGCTTGAAGCCCGAAAAGCGGTCCGAGACAGACGCCGCCTTCTTCGCGCGCTCAGTGTCGTAGTCGGCCATCACGACCTTCTCGAAGCTGCCCCGTCGCGCCGCTATATGGGCAAAGGCACTTCCAACTCCACCGGCTCCTACCACGAGTACTCGCATAAGACTGTCCTTTCTCGGCAATTCCACCGAAGATCAACAGGAGGCAGCGCAATAAAATGCAACTGCGGACATGCGCGTATTTAGTCTAGAGGAGGTGTGGCAATTCTCCATAGGCCGAAAGTCCCTATTCAGGCCCGGTTGCCGGTGCGACAATTGATATAGAGCCCTCAGCGTTGGGCAGGAAGGACGGCACTGGGTCGGAAAGTGATTTCGACGGTCTAGGACCAGCAACCGAGGGCGAAGAGCGCGGCACACGAAGGCCGGGCAAACCAAGAGCCAGATGTGCACAACGGAGTGCACAGGGAGGCAACTGAAGTGAGCAACAACGTCAAGTCCATCTTGAACGACCTCGCGGTGCGCAACGCAGGCGAGCCGGAGTTCCTGCAGGCAGTGAGTGAGGTACTGACCTCCCTCGAGCCCGTAGTTGACCGGTACCCCAAGTACCAGGAGATGAAGGTCCTCGAGCGGCTCGTCGAGCCGGAGCGGGTGATCATGTTCCGGGTCAGCTGGGTCGACGACAAGGGTGAGATCCAGGTCAACCGCGGCTACCGGGTCCAGATGAACAGCGCCATCGGGCCATACAAGGGCGGGCTCAGGTTCCACCCGTCTGTCTATCTAGGACTGCTCAAGTTTCTCGCCTTCGAGCAGGTCATCAAGAACTCCCTCACAACCTTGCCCATGGGTGGCGCAAAGGGCGGGGCCGACTTCGACCCGAAGGGCAAGAGCGACGGAGAGGTCCGTCGTTTCTGCCAGGCGTTCATGACAGAGCTGTACCGTCACATCGGACAGTTCACAGACGTGCCGGCTGGCGACATCGGCGTCGGTGGCCGGGAGATCGGCTACCTGTTCGGCCACTACAAGAGGATCGCCAACCAGTTCACTGGTGTGCTCACCGGAAAGGGCCTCAACTGGGGAGGATCGGAGATCCGGCCGGAAGCCACCGGTTACGGTGCGGTCTACTTCGCCCAAGAGATGCTCGCCACGCGCTCGGAGAACTTCGAGGGCAAGAAGTGTCTCGTCTCCGGCAGCGGCAATGTCGCTCAGTACACCGTCGAAAAGCTCATCGAGCTCGGTGGCAAGCCCCTCACTGTCTCGGACTCGGACGGGTTCATCTACGACCCCGACGGGATCAACACCGAGAAGCTCCACTTCGTCATGGAGCTCAAGAACGTTCGGCGCGGACGGATCCGCGAGTACGCCGAGCGCTTCCCGACGGCAACCTTCACGCCGGCGAAGGACGAGGGCTTCAACCCGCTGTGGGCGGTCCCGGCGGAGTGTGCCTTCCCGAGCGCGACCCAAAACGAGATCAACGGCACCGACGCCCGCAACCTCGTGGCCAACGGCGTCACGGTCGTCGCCGAGGGTGCGAACATGCCGACGACGCCCGAGGGTGTCGACCGGTTCCTCGAGGCCAAGATTCTCTACGGTCCCGGCAAGGCCGCCAATGCCGGCGGCGTGGCCGTCTCCGGACTGGAGATGACCCAGGACATAGAGCACCTCTCTTGGACCCGCGAGCAGGTTGACAACAAGCTGAAGCAGATCATGCGTGCGATCCACACCAACGTGCGCGCCGCTGCCGAAGAGTACGGGCGCCCCGGCGACTACGTCATGGGCGCCAACATCGCCGGATTCGTCAAGGTGGCAGACGCCATGGTGGACGAGAGCACCGTCTGATGTCGACCGACCCCGCCTTGCTGCATTCGGAGGAAGGGGTCGACAAAGGGCTGAAGTCGGGGGCAATCGGGCTCGTCTCGAGCGTGGTCATCGGGACCGCGTCCACTGCCCCCGCCTTCAGCCTCGCTGCGACTCTCGGCCTGATCGCTGTCGACGTCGGGTTTCACGCGCCACTCGTGGCGATTGGCGCGTTCATACCGATGCTGCTCATCTCGATCGGCTACAGCGAGCTCAACAAGGCCGACCCCGACTGCGGAACGACCTTCACTTGGGCCACGCGTGCGTTCGGGCCAAAAACGGGCTGGGCTGGCGGCTGGGGGATCCTCGCCTCGGACGTGCTCTGCATGGCGAGCCTCGCTGAGATCTCCGGCCAGTACCTCTTCCTGCTCTTCAATGCCAAGGGCATCGGGAACGAGCCGAGCAGCTTCTGGGTGCTCCTCGTCGGAGTGCTCTTCATCGTCGTTCTGACCTACGTCTGCTACCGCGGCATCGAGATCTCGGCGAGGATCCAGTTCGTTCTCTTGGCGATCGAGCTCGTCATGATGGCTGTGTACGCGCTCGTGGCGATCGTCAGGGTGGCCGTGGGTCACGCCCCACCAGGCCACATGGTGCCGAGCTTGTCATGGTTCAACCCGACGACGGTGTCACCCACAAAACTCATCGACGGCCTCGTCCTGATGCTGTTCATCTACTGGGGCTGGGACACCTCGCTCTCGGTCAACGAAGAGACGAGTGACAAGGACAGGCTCCCGGGACTGGCCGGGATCACCGCCACGGTGCTGCTGCTGGCCACGTATGGGCTCGTCATCATCGCCGCACAGGCCTTCGCCGGCATCGGCTCGACGGGCATAGGCCTGACGAACCCGGCGCACCTCACCGACGTGTTGTCAGTGCAAGGGGCAGCAGTCTTCGGTTCGAGCTGGATCGGCTCGGTCTTCTCGCACCTGCTCTTGCTCATGGTGTTCTCCTCGGCTGTCGCTTCGACGCAGACGACCATCCTGCCCACGGCCCGTACGGTGCTCTCGATGAGCGTGTACAAGGCGATACCGGACGCGTTCGGTCACATGCACAAGCGGTACCTGACCCCAACCGTCGCCACCCTGGCGATGGGAGGCATCTCGATCGTGATGTACGCGGCCATGAACTACATGTCCGGTGGGTACATGATCCTGGATGCCATCACGTCCATCGGCGTATGGATTGCCTTCTACTACGGCCTCACTGGTTGGACCTGTCTGTGGTACTACCGCAAGACGTTGACGCGAAGCACTCGGGACCTGTTCATGAGGGGAATCCTGCCGGGGCTCGGAGGCCTGATCATGTACGGAGCCGGGGCTTGGAGCCTCCAGCAGGACTGGTTCTACTCCAGCAACCAGAGCTACACGTCATGGAGACTGCCGTTCGGCCCCCACTGGGACATAGGGGGAGTTTTCCTGATCTTCCTCTTGAGCGCGATCGTGGGTCTCATCTGTGCGGTGATCTGGCGGTTCGCGGGACCAGCCTTCTTCCGCGGGGAGACCCTCAACCGCTCGACACCCACGCTCGTTCCCGAGGGCGCGGCGTTGCCTTTAGTACCGACAGTCCCAGGAGCCCAGGACGGGCAGCCCGGAGACTAATTCAGCGGCCTGAACATCGGGCTCGGCGAGCAGTGGACGGGTGCCGGGGTGGGCTTGATTTTCCGCGGCAGCCGAAGAGAGGACCTGTCTTTCCTGTCGAGCCCTGCAGTGCATCCGGCTTTCGGCAGGCGATACCCGACGGGTGTAATGGCTCGCTACTGTCTAGGTGCCGGCGCCCGAACGACCTACAGACCAAGAGATAGAGGTGGAACTTGCGACGCATTGGCATGGCGATCTTCAGCATCACCGTGGCTGTTGCGGTGTTGCTGCCAACCTGCGGAGCAAACGCGGCTCTCGGTCCGGCGCCGGCGACCCTGCGTAGTACTGGAGTCGCCTCGGGGCTCAGCGTTGGCCTCAAGGCCGGCGCCAGGGTGCTCTCATGCCTCAATGTGCCCGAAGTGAGACCGGCGAACTACCTCATGTCCTGTGCGGACGCCAATGCCTCTTGGAAGAACGTCCGGTGGGAGAACTGGGGCCTCAAGACCGCCCTCGGCACGGGCGACCTCTACCAGAACGATTGCCAGCCCAACTGCGTGTCGGGACGCTTCCGCAGCTACGCCGCCAAGGTGGTCCTGTCGGCGGTGACCAACACCAAGAAGTTCGGCCCTCTTTACTCCAAGGCCACGTTCTCCTACTCGGTGGGAGGCAAGCACGAAAGCGAGACCTTCGGGCTCGCCACCTGACGCTTCCGAGTTTCGAGCGAGAGCGGCGCATGCCTAAGCGCTGTCGCTCACGCTGCAGGCGGGCGGGACCTTCGGCCCTGGGCGGATGGCGTCGCTAGGGCTACGGTGCAACCAGGGCAAGACCATGTGGATGGTCATCCCCCGCGACGCAGTGGCGCCGCCACCCAGACGATCGCCGAACGAGACTCGGGACAGGTAGGACGCCGAACGGCCCTGCAGAACGGCCCGCTGGGCACCAAGACCATTTACGGCGAAGGGCACGATTTCGGAAAGGAGAACAGTGCCATGGAGGAGAACGTGGAGAAGTACCGCCCGTTGTTCATCGGCGGCGAATGGGTGACTCCCGCCGATGGCGAGACGGACGACGACGTCAACCCTGCGACCGGCCAGACCATCGCCAAGGTGGCGGTCGCCGGCAAGCAGGACATCGAGCGCGCAGTGACCGCGGCGCAGAAGGCCTACGACGAGGTCTGGTTCGACACCCCGCCGAAAGAACGCAGCACGATTCTCCTCAAGCTCGCAGATGCCATCGACGCCGACGCAGCCGAGCTCGCCCGGCTCGAGTCAATCGATGTCGGCAAACCGATAACGGTCTCCAAGGCTGACATCCCGTTCATATCCGACAGCCTGCGCTTTTTTGCCGGCGCCGCCCGCTGCCAGGAAGGCAAGTCCACCGGAGAGTACGAGAGGGGCTTCACGAGCATGATCCGCCGGGAGCCGCTCGGAGTCACCGTCGGCATCTGCCCATGGAACTATCCGTTGATGATGGCCGTCTGGAAGCTCGGTCCCGCGCTCGCGGCAGGCAACACCTCGATCATCAAGCCAGCTCAGATCACACCGCTCACGACACTGCGGTTGGCCGAACTCGCCGCGGACATCGTCCCGGCGGGTGTGTTCAACGTCGTGACCGGCCGGGGCGCCGTCATCGGCGACGCGCTCACCCGGCACCCAGCGGTCCGCCTCGTATCTGTCACCGGCGACACTGCCACCGGCAAGGTCATCGCCGCCGCCTGCGCCGAGACTGTCAAGCGAGCCCACCTCGAGCTCGGCGGCAAGGCCCCGGTCGTGGTCTTCGACGATGCCGACGTGGAGGCCCTGGTCGCGACGCTCAAGTTCGCCGGCTATGCCAACACCGGACAGGACTGCACGGCGTCATGCCGCGTAGTCGCCGGTCCGAAGATCTACGACGACCTGCTTTCCGGGCTCGTGCCTGCCGTCGAGTCGATCAAGGTCGGAGACATCACCGACACAGAGGTCGAGGTCGGGCCGCTGGTCTCCGCAAAACAGAGAGAAAGCGTCAAGGGCTTCGTCGAGAGGGCGCAGGGCGACGGGGCCAAAGTCCTCACCGGCGGCGAGGAGATCTCAGGACCGGGCTTCTACTACACCCCGACCGTGGTCACCGACGTCGACCAGAAGGCCGAGATCGTACAGAGGGAGGTCTTCGGGCCGGTCGTCACTGTGCAGCGCTTCTCCGACGAGGACCAGGCCGTCGCCTGGGCCAACGACGTCGAGTACGGATTGGCGTCCTCGGTATGGACCCGAGACATCTCGCGCGCCATGCGGGTCGCCCGTCGTCTGCAGTACGGCGCCGTCTGGGTCAACACCCATTTCTGGCTCACACCGGAGATGCCGCACGGCGGTTACAAGCAGAGCGGTTACGGCAAGGACATGTCCATGTACTCCCTCGAGGACTACACGCAAATCAAGCACGTCATGACGCCCTTGGCCTAAAGGCTTCGACGCGCGGGCACAGCAACCGAAGGCTTCGTGAGGCCGGGGTCGGGTGCCCGAGCCGGGCGCCAGCCCTTAGGACACGCGCGTACTTCGAAGCGTCCGCTCGGCCTGGCGCCCTTCAAGCCCTGGAGCGCTCTTCGGCCTGGTTCGCCCCGACCGCGAAAACAGCCCCGCCCATGCGCCGTTACCCTGACTCACTGGTGAAGGATAGGAAGCGGCCATGAGTGAGCGCGCCTTCGAATTGAGCAGGAGGGACCTGCTCGGCTACGTCGCGAAGGGCGCGGCGCTCCTCGGCACTGGGGGCCTTTTTGCAGCGTGCAGCTCAGGCTCAGAACCCACGACCACGAAAACCTCGGGGTCGACGGCGACACCGCTCCCCCGTCCCGGGGGAATCCTTCGCGCCGGTTTGAGCGGCGGCAGCAGTCGGGACACGCTCGATCCGCACAATTGGGTGAACCTCGTCGACGCGGCCCGCGTGTACTCCCTGTTCAACCCCCTGATCGATTTCGACCTCGACGGCCATACCGTGAAGAGCCTCGCCGACGAGCTCGAACCGAGTCACGACGCCATGAACTGGACCGTTCGGGTCCAACCCGACATCGAGTTCCACAACGGTAGGACTCTCGGCGCCGAAGACGTCCTGTTCACGTTCCGACGGATCCTCGACCCGAAGAGCCCGGCGCTAGGTGCGGTGTCACTGAGGGCCCTCGACATCGCCAACGCCAAGACGCTGGACAAGTACACCGTCCAGATCCCGTGCTTCACACCTTTCTCCATCCTGAAAGACGTCCTGGCCTCGTACCGCTTCTTCGTCGTGCCCGAGGGCTTCGACTTAAGGCACCCCGTGGGCACCGGCCCTTTCAAGTACGAGTCGTTCATCCCCGGCCACGAGAGCACCTTCGTGAAGAACGAGCACTACTGGGAGACAGGCCTCCCCTATATCGACCAGCTCGTCATCAGCGACCTTCCAGGTGAGGTCAGCCAGGTCAACGCGTTGGGCAGCGGCAGCGTCGACGTGATCGACCTCATCTCCGCGTACTCGATCGTGGCCGTAGTTTCGGGCGGCAACAACGCCATCATTACCTGGGGCGGTGGTTACACACCCTTTACGATGCGTGTCGACCGCCCGCCGTTCGAGGACGTGAGGGTCCGCCAGGCATTCCGTCTCATGTGCGACCGCCAAGGCATGCTGGACATCGTCTTCAACGGAAACGGCCGGATCGGCAACGACGTGTTCGGGCTGCGCGACGTCGTGTACGACTCGGACCTGCCCCAGCGAGTCCAGGACCTCGACCAGGCGAGGAGCCTGCTCGCCAAGGCCGGGCACTCCGAGCTCAAAGTCACCCTCGTGACCAGTGCCATCGCGTCGGGAACCGTCGAGGCCGCCCAGGTCCTGCAACAGCAGGCGGCACAAGCCGGTGTGACAGTGAAACTCAGGAAGGTCACGCCTTCGGAGTTCTTCGGAGCGAACTACCTGAACTGGACTTTCGCCCAGGACCATTGGATGTACTACCCATACTTCGCCAACGTCCTTCAGGCCACCGTCGCCCACGCCCCGTTCAACGAGTGCCACACGGACAACGGCGCCTACACGAAGCTCTACCGAAAGGCGCTGGCCACAGTGAAGGAGACCGAGAAGGTGGAGATCGCCCACGAGATGCAGCAGATGGAGTACTCCGGCGCGGCGAGCGGCTACATCATCCCGTTCTTCAACCCAGTCATCGACGGCTATGGATCGCGGGTCAACGGCGTGGTCTCGAGCAAGACGGGCCTTCCCCTCGGGGCTTACGGCTTCAAGAACATGTGGCTCTCGTAACTGTCCGTCGAACTCACGGACTCGACCCCACGTCGTGGGAGGGGGCGGTCCTGAAGCTTGTCAGCCGTCGAGGTTCAAATGACCATCTGTCGTCAAAGGAAGCGACCGCAGGCGGAACCCGGTCGCGTCGAAGACGGCATTGGCGATCGCCGGGGCTACGGCGATCATCGGTGTCTCGCCGGCACCTGCGGAGGGCAGATCAGCACGGTGCAACAAGACGACCTCGATCGGTGGAACGTCTGAGATGCGAGGAATCCGATAGTCGGAGAACGACCCGTTGGTGATGACCCCGGCGTCGAAGTGAACGGCCTCGAACAGCGCGCCGCCCAGCGCCACGACCGTGGCGCCCTCGATCTGGTTGACGACGTTGTCGGGATTGACGACAGCGCCGCACTCGTACGCGGTGACGATGCGGAGCACTCGCAAGACACCATCGCTGCTCATCTCGACCCGGGCGGCCGTGGCAACCCTCCCTTCTTTCTCGAGTCCGCATGCGATGCCCCGGCCGCTTCCTTCCGGGGCGTCCGACCACCCGAAACGCTCCCCAGCAGCGCGCAGCACGAGAGCGAGCCGTTCGTCGGCGAGGTTGGCGAGGCGAAACTCGAGCGGATCGCGACCGAGCCGGTGAGCCACTTCGTCCATATGGGACTCCCGGGCGAAGTTGTTGGCCGTGGCCGCCAGAGCCCGGAAGGAGGCCTGGGCGAGCGGGCTCTGAGCGGGCCGGTACTCGATGCGCTGGTCGGCCACCCGGTAGGGCGTGGCAAGGCCGGCTCGACCTGAATTGATGTTGGTGAAGGTCCAAGCCGAAATCTGGCCCTTGCCCGTGGCTCCGGCCTGCACGTCCATCACCGCGGCAGGCCGGAGGGAGCCGACGCTGAACTCCTCGCGGCGCGTCCAGCCGACCCGCACCGGTTCACCGATCTCGCGGGCAAGCAGCGCCGCCTCGGTGGCGACACCGCCCGCGTGCTTACCACCGAACCCGCCGCCCGTCGGCGGCACGATGACGCGCACATCCCGCTCGTCGAGGTCGAGCGCCGCCGCAACCTCCGCCCGGACCGGGAATGGGGTCTGGGTCCCCGTAAAGACCGTCAGGCGTCCCCCTGCAAAGACGGCTAGCGCGACTCTCGTCTCGATAGGTGCGGGAGCGACAAACGCCGTCGTGTAGCTGGCCTCCACGCGGACAGCGGCGGTCTCGAGCGCGTCGGCGGGGTCGCCATGTTCCTGGTGGAAAGGACCATTCCAACCATCGTCTTTGACCTCGGGATGCGAGCGCAGGAACTCCTCGAGGTCGTCGTCTGACGGCGCGTCTGGGAGCTGCCAGGTTGCCTTCAAACAAGTAAGGGCCATCCGGGCCGCCATCCTGTCACGGGCAACAACTCCCACGCCTACAGGGGTTTGCACCACCACGACGTCACTGCGCCCGTCCAGGGCACTCGTGTCGAGGTGACTGAGCACTGACCTGAACACAGGTGGTCGCAACATGGATCCGTGCCAAAGGCCCGGCACGCTCAGGTCCGAGGCGTAATGCAGGCGGCCCGTGACGATGTCGATTGCACCGGACGGTGTGCGCGGCGAACCGGCGATCTGCCATTGTGAGGATCGGGTGACCTCAACCTCGCCGCGGACGACCTCGATTCTTCGTTCCCCGGGCGCCACAGGCAACAAGTTGCGAGCAAAGGCGGCGACCCGGCTGAGCGCGCTTCCGGCATCGGGCATCGACCGGCTCCCGAAAGTCCCCATGTCGTAGGGGCACAGATCGGTGTCCCCCATCACGAGGCGGACGGTCTCGAGGCGAACGCGAAGCTCCTCGGCAACAAGCATGCGCAAGGCCGTGCGGTTGTCCTGGCCCACGTCCACCTTGCCCGTGAAGGCCGTAACGGTCCCGTCGGTTGCCACGTGCAGCCAGGCACCGCCGCTGGTCGACCAAGTGCCCGGTGCTGGCTCGTCGGGCGGCAGCACCACTACCAGGCCGTCGCCGAAAACCCCGAACCAATCACGCTCCCTCGGCTCTGTCATGTCCCAAGGCCGCGCAGGCCTGTAACCGGGCTTGCACGGCTCGGGCTGTCTCCAGTCATCGGTGCTCGCCGTTGCCGCCAGGCGGCCTGCGGCATCTGGCTCTGCCGCCAGCTCAACGGCCCGGTGCACCGCCTTGCGGACGCGCGTGTAAACGCCACAGCGGCAGAGATTGCCCGACAACGCCTCGTCCACCGCACCGTCGTCCGGATGCGGCTCGCGGGCCAAGAGGGCGACCACCGACAGGACCATGCCGGGAGTGCAGTAGCCGCACTGGGCGGCACCGACCTCGACGAAAGCCTGCTGGACCGGGTGGAGTCGGCCTCCAGTCGCGAGGCCTTCGATGGTCGTGACGCTCGCCCCCGCAATATCGTCCACCTTCTGCTGACAAGCGCGTACCGGCAGGCCGTCGACGAGCACCGTGCACGATCCGCACGCGCCCTCCCCGCAGCCCGGCTTGGCGCCCGTCAGGCCGAGCTCGCCACGCAGCACCGACAACAGCGGCGCTCCTTTGTGCACGGGGCGCTCGATCCCGTTGACTACGAGCGTCACTTCTGCGGCCCCATTCGCGGCGTCAAGACCTTGTGGCTGGCCCTGCTTACGGCTTTCCCCGGTGCTGGACATGACCCCATCCTGCCGGGTCCCGGCCAGTGGTGCTAGCACGACATGGCCGAAGGCGCTGGCCACCTCCACCTTGAGCACGTGCGCGCCCATGATCTGGCGAGGGGGAATCGGTGCCGTCGGCGCAGGGGGTAACGCGCAGGTGACCAACTCGAACGTCGTAATGAGCGGCCGGGCATGGCGCGTCGCCTGGTACCGCTTTTGCGCCACTTTGCACCGACGCTGGAGCGGCTATGTCGCCTTGGTCCTGCTCCTGGGGCTCGTGGCCGGCCTCGGGATGGCCGCGATAGCAGGTGCCCGTCGCACGCAGTCCGCCTTTCCGGCATACCTGGCCGCCACGGACGCCTCGGACCTGCGTGTCCAGACCTACGACATCACGGTTCTCGACGGCATCGGAGGTGGGAGCTTGACCGAGAAGCTCGCCCGCCTCCCTCTCGTCAAAGCTGTGGCGAGCGCCCCGAACCTTCTCGTCGTGCCACTCGGCCGGGACGGCAAGCCACTTGCCTCCGCCGTGAATGACGACTTCGTCTCGGCGATCGGCAGCGTAGGCGGCGAGTACTTCACTCAGGACCGCCTGACCGTGGCCAAGGGCCGGATGGCCGACCCGGCGAGTCCGGACGAGATGGTGGCCACGGCCACGGCGGCACGTATGTCGGGCTGGCACCTCGGTCAGACCGTCCGCTTCGGTGCTTTCAGCGTGGCGCAGATCGCAGGCGGAGCCGACCCGCTGACCGCCGAGCCGGCGACGCGGTTCTCAGCCAAGCTCGTCGGAGTCGTCGTGTTCCCGAGCCAGATCATCAACGACGACGTCGACCGTTACCCGACCTACGTTCTCATGACACCGGCGCTCACGGATCGACTCCGCGCGAGCCTGGCGTACCCGTCCTACGGGCTCAGGCTCGAGCACGGCAGCGCCGACGTCGCGGCCGTGGAAAGAGAGGTCATCCGGCTCCTCCCGAGCGGAAGCGTCTACAGCTTCCACGTCACATCTGTCACCGAAGGACAAGTGGAGCGGGCCAGCAAGCCCGAGGCGATCGCGCTCGGTGTCTTCGGGGCCATCGCCAGCCTCGTCGCCCTTTTGATAGGCGGCCTCGCCATCAGCCGCGGCCTTTGGCAGGACGCTCAAGACCTCGAGGTCCTGCGGGCGCTCGGCGCCGACCCGTCGACACTGAGACGGGGAGCGATGCTCGGGCCTCTTGGTGCAGTTGTCCTCGGGGCACTGTTGTCTGTCGGCGTGGCACTGGCGCTGTCTCCCCTGGCACCGGTCGGGCCTCCCCGTCAGGTCGACCCCGCACCAGGCGTCGCCTTCGACTGGGTGGTCCTCGGCACGGGGTTTTGCGTACTGGTCGCGGGCCTCGGAGCCCTCACAGTTGCTCTCAGCTACCAAAGGGCAATGCGCAGGCGCCCCGGCGAACGGATCGAACCAGTCGAACGACGCTCGGGAGTCGCCAATCTTGCCGCGCGCACGGGCCTGTCAGCCCCGGCTGTGGCCGGCCTGCGATTCTCTCTCGAGCGGGGACGCGGCAGAACGGCGGTACCGGTTCGTTCTGCCCTGGTCGGGGGCGTGCTGGCGGTGGTGGTCGTAGTGGCGACCGTCACCTTCGGGAGCGGGCTCAGCACCTTGGTGTCGCACCCTGCTCTCTATGGTTGGAACTGGAATTACGCCATCGACTCGCCCGGCGGAAACAATGTGCCTCCCATAACTCGGCAACTGCTAGACCGCGACCCGGACGTGGCGTCATGGTCCGGCTTCGGTTTCGCGAACATCCAGATCGACGGCCAGACCGTTCCGGCCCTCATGGCCTCGGCGAACGCAAAGGTGGGCCCGCCGATCCTGTCGGGCCACGCCATCCGCGCGAAGAACCAGATAGTCCTCGGAGCGGCCACCCTCGCCCAATTGCACGCGAAGATCGGGGACAAGGTCGTCGCCAGCTATGGGTCGCCCAACGATGCCCCGGTGTATTTGCCGCCGACAAACCTCGTGGTAGTGGGCACCGCCACGATGCCGGCTGTCGGGACCAGCGGGGCCCTTCACCCCTCGATGGGCACGGGAGCTGTGATCGCTCAGGGCATTGAGCCACCGGCGCTCAGACGGGCCCTGACCCAGCCCGACCCCAACGAGAACGGCCCGGCTGTCGTTGTGGTACGGACACGCGCCGGTGTCCCCGCCGCCGCCGCGCTGGCGTCCCTGCAAAAGGTGGTCGAAGCGACCGACAAGGTGATCGCCAACGACCCGGAGACAGCGGGCAGCACCTTCAACGTCCTTGGTGTCCAGCGTCCCGCCGAGATCGTCAACTACGAGTCGACCGGCGACACACCCGGTCTGTTGGCCGCCGCGCTCGCTGCTGGAGCGGTTGTGGCCCTCTCGATCACGCTCGCGGCTTCTGTTCGCCGCCGACGTCGCGATCTTGCCCTGCTCAAGACGTTCGGGTTCACGCGCCGCCAACTGGCGGTCACAGTCGCCTGGCAGGCGTCGGTGGCGGCGATCGTCGGGATCGTCATCGGCGTGCCAGTCGGGATCGCCCTCGGCCGGTGGCTCTGGGTCCTGTTCGCCCGCGACATCAACGCCGTGCCGGAGCCATCGGTGCCGGTCCTGCAGGTCTTCGTGGTCGGCGTCGCGGCATTGGTGCTGGCGAACCTCGTGGCCGCCGTCCCCGGTCGTATGGCTGCCCGGACGCCGACCGCCCTCGTGCTTCGGGCGGAATGAGCTCGGCGGACCCTACCTGACGCAGACCGCCAACCGGGACGCCCGCGCCCGTCGCAAGCGACTAGATCTTCCGGAGTTTCACAGCCGTGCCGTAAGCGCAGATCTCGGTCCAGTTGCCACCCATCTCCGAGGTGTCGAAGCGCATGGCCAAGATGGCGTCGGCGCCCTTGGCTTCTGCCTCGTCCACCATGCGCTGTGTCACTTCCTGGCGACTGGCGATCAGGTTCTTCGTCATGCCTTTGAGCTCGCCACCAGCCAGCGACTTGAAACCGGCCCCGAGTTGGGACCCTATGTTGCGGCTGCGCACCGTCAGTCCGAAAACCTCGCCCAGGACCTCCGTGACCTCACTGCCCGGCAGGTCGTTCATCGTCGAGATCAGCATCAATACCTCCCGTAGTCCAGTCGATGAGGCCAACCTAGCCACCCTGGACGGCACGAGGGGCGCCCGGGCTGGCTAGGGCGTGGTCCGATTAGGTGCGCGGGTGGGCTTGGAACCTAGGGTGTCGCGCAGATACAGACGCCATGACAAAAGACCGTTCGGTATTGGAGGGTCATGTCAGATATCTCTCACCCCGGTGTCCAGCGACCGCGCGATGGAGGGCGTCGGCCGACCTTCGTGGTCCTCATCGCCGTGAGCGCGATCGTTGCGGCGCAGTTCCTTCTGGTTCTCATGTTCGCCTGGTCGTCCTCGCGAGCGGCCCCGCGCAACCTCCCGCTCGCCGTGTCCGGTCCCACCCAGGCCGCCGGAGCACTGGCCCGTGGTCTGGAGCACGCGCAGCCGGGTGCCTTCAGAGTCATGATGCTCAGCAACGACGCGGCGGCGCGCGGCGCGGTCATCAACAGACGTGTCTACGGAGCAGTCTCACTTTCGAGCCACGGTGCGACGCTCTACACGGCCTCGGAGGCAAGCCCGAGTGTCGCGCAGCTATTGAGCCAAGCCCTGCCCGCGGCAATTGCCCACCTGCGCCCGGATACCACCGTGGTCACGGTCGACCTGGCCCCGAACCCTGTGGACGACCCCAAGGGGACCTCGATCCCGACGGCGCTTATCCCCCTTACGATGACCTCGATCGCAGCAGGTGCCGTCATTGGCCTCCGGTTGGGTGACAGGCGCAGACAACTCGCAGCACTGACCGGTTATGCCGTCCTCGCAGGTGTGCTCGTGACTTTGGCCCTCCAAGGCTTCATCGGCGGCTTGACCGGCGCCTTTTTCTCCAACGAGCTCGTGGTCACCCTCGGCGCCGGGTCGATCGCGGCCGTCACCTGCGGACTGGCCGCTCTCGCCGGCATCGCGGGCATCCTTCTCACGCTCCTTGTGGCGTGGTTCTTCGGTTTCGCCTTCTCGGGCGCCACGACGGCCTGGCAGCTCATGCCGGCCCCGTGGGGTCATCTCGCCCAGTACCTGCCGGTCGGGGCAACCAACACGGGGCTTAGGTCAGTCGCCTTCTTCGATGGCGCCAAGGCGTCCGCACCGCTGCTCGTGCTGGGGGTTTGGGCGCTTGCCGGCATCGCCCTCACATGGTTGGGCCATGGTCCTACACAGGTGGCGGTTTCGGCGGATGGCAGCTAACCGGTCCCGAGTTGCCCGGCGCGGAAGGCTCGCCCAAGTCGAGGACGGATGTCCAGGGCACAGTCTCTCGAACACGCAACCTAGACAGCGCGCCCGCGCCGCATCGAGTACCGTCCCGGCCTAATGGCGAACCAAGAACCTCGCGGGCACAGCCCGGGAAACAAGCCCCTCTCCTACGGAGTCTTCCTCCCCCCGTTCGACGAATTCGCAGAGCCGAAGCGACTCGTCGCGCTCGCGCAATCCGCGGAAGCGGCCGGATGGGACGGCTTGTACCTGTGGGACCACATATTGACGACCCCAGTGATGGCCGTGGCCGACTCGTTCGTGATGGCGGCTGCCATCGCCCAGGCGACCGAGCGCATCCGCCTCGGCATGATGGTCACTCCTCTCGCCCGCCGTCGGCCATGGGTGTTCGCCCGGCAGGCCGCCACGCTCGACCGGCTGTCGGGGGGCCGGCTCGACGTCGGTGTCGGACTCGGCCACGACGGACACAAGGAGTTCAGCTCGTTCTCCGGCGAAATCGTCGAGGCGGTGGAAAGAGCGTCCTTCCTCGACGACTCTCTCGAGATCTTGAGGCGTCTGTGGTCCGGAGAGCCGGTCGAGTACGAAGGGGAACGGATCTGGGTGAACAGCACCGCGTTTCTCCCGAGACCCGTACAACAGCCCCTGCCAGTCTGGGTTGCCTGCCGGTGGCCTAACCGTCGTCCCCTCGCCCGGGCGGCGCGCAACCAGGGCTGCTTCCCGCTGTTCGATGACGCACGCAGTCAGATGCCGGGCTTGCCCGAGCCCGAGCAGGTGGCGGCCGTGCGGGCCAAGCTCGTCGCCGAGAAAGGCCCGACTGGCATCGACATCATCTGTCGGGGCACGTCCCGTCGCGTGCCCGCTCACGAGCTCACGTCGCGGTTCGCGGTGCTCGCTGAGGCCGGCATGACGTGGTGGCTCGAATCGTTCGGCCGCGGCGAACCGCCGGCGGCGGAGGTCGAGGCGGTCGTGGCAGCCGGGCCTCCTCGCTGAGCACGGCACTGCCGGCCGGTCACAGCAAGCCCTGTCCGACCGCCCAGCCGGTTCCCAGGATTGCCTGTCAGCTTTAGCGGCATGCTCAGACCGGACCCCGGAAAGCAAAGCCGTGCGCGCTGACACCCTTGTCGCCGAAGAGTTGACCCCCGCCCACCGGGACGCGCCACGGCGCTTTCCGACTGCGGAGGTCGCCGTGGCCGTCGGCGCCTTCGTGCTGTTTTGCATAGCTGTGCTCGCAAAGGCGACCAAGCTGCTGGAGCCGGACGATTCCGCCTACCTGGCGTCGATCATCGCGCTCACCCACGGCCACATCACTTTGTCGACCGCGCAGTACGACGCTCTCTCGGCACAACTGAGCGCTCGTGACGGCACGGGGATCATGCAGTGGATCCATCTGTCCAACGGTCGTTGGATGAGCGAGAAGAACCCGGGCTACCCCTTTTACGCAGCACTGTTCCAGATTTTGGGGATCTTGCGGGCGGCACCGCTGTTCGCAGGTGCCCTGGCGTCGACGAGCCTGTTTGTCGCCGGCCGTCGCTGGCTAGGGAACTGGGGCGGCACCTTCGCCGTCGTCCTGTTCGTCTCCTCGGGGGCGGCGATTTCCTTCGCGTGGCGCCCGACAATGCCTTCGTTCACCGATGCCGCCCTGGTCGCTGCCGGTGCCGGGGCACTCCTGTGGACCTTCCTGGCCGACGACGCCTCGCCGCGACGCCGGAGCTTCTTCGGCTTCCTAGGTTTCGTCTCTCTCGAGGCAGCGGTCTTCATCCGTTACACCGATCTAGTGATGCTCCTGGTGGCGGTGGTCGCGGCACTGCTCACGTTCAAGAAGGCTCGGATCTCGCCCCGGTCGATGGCGTGGTGGCTCGGCTCGGTCGTGGCCTTCGCCGGCGGCGTGATGACTTTCGACGAGGCCTTCTATGGAGGAGCCCTCAAGACTGGCTACGGCTCAGGCGAGATCACCTTCGCCCTTCGAGCGATCATCCCCAACCTCAAGATCATGCCGCCGAACCTGGTCAAGGCGATGCCCGCACTCGTGTTGGGACTGGCGGCCCTGGTCTGGATGGCCGTCAGGGTGGTGCGGAGCCGCTCGCCTATCGTCGATCCGGGCTCCAGGACCAAGTTCCGACGCGACGCCATCATCGGCCTGGTGCTCGCCGCCGGATGGCTCGGGCTCTGGGGACTCTATTCGGCCTACACCTGGACCGCCCAAACCGGCTCAGCAGGCGGCGGCCTCGGCGCTGGCGGCGGAGGCGGCATCCACCTCATCCGCTTCTATCTCCCCTCCATCGGCCTCATCGCCCTGCTCGGCGCCTGGTTGCTGACGCAAGTTCCGAAATGGGTCCCTGCCGCGGTGCTCATCGTGGTCGCTGTTGGCGGATTCGCATCCTTCCGGAGCCTCACGGCGGCGGCGGTCGGGCCCAATGGAATCGGCGGGCTCCCGGGAGGGCCTCCGGGAGGCAATGGAGGCTCGGGGCCGAATCCGTCCGGGTCCGGCACCAAAGCCCCAAACGGCTTCTACACGCCACCACCAGCGTCGAGAACCGGGCCAGCGCCGACAAGGGGAGGCCCGCCGGCCCTCACTCCACCGAAAAACTTGCCGACACAGCGGTGACGCCGCGTTCTCGGATCCCTGATTCACTGGAGGTTCGTACTAACACTGTCACTCTTTTGTCCCAAGGCCGAAGCGGCAACATGCTTTCACGTTCACGGTTCGTGCCCTGTGCCCGCGACAGCTTGGAGGCCCTTCCCGCGCACTTTTGTACACTCTAGATTGAACTTGTAAGCAGAGGAATCGACCTCGCGATTCCCACGTCCTTGCTTGCTGCAGAACAACGCTTCCGCCGCTCGGCTTGTGACCGACGAATGTGCAAGCACTCATTGCCAACCGGTATCGGTACATTCCTCTTTCGAAACCTTGTACGCCCATAACAAACGCACGTCCGTGCGTCCCACACCGCCTGAGGTGCGTTCGTGCAGCTACAGGCAGGCAGGCCCAGCTCATCCTCTGCTCGCCGCCGAGCCAGCGAGCCGACAGACCCTCCCCAGGTGAACGCCAGGTAACCATTGGTTCACATTTCGGCCTTACTCTCAAGATGGTGTCGCTAATTGCCGATTACCCAGGGCATGCAGAGTGGCTTCGCGGCATCGGTGACCGTCGGCACGCTCGCGACACAGAGGCAGGCCTTGTCGGACACCTTGGCATGCCGCGAAGTAGATGAGTGGTTCCGCCAGGACAACGAACGACGCAGCGTCGTGTTGAAACGTCCGGATGGTTCAACGAAGCTGATAAATCGTTCCGCTTTTTACCAGACTCTGCTCGGTCCTATGGGCTTTGGTTGGGCCCTGTACGCAAGAGAGCCGGCGGCATTGTTACCGGCTCCTGCCAGTCTCACCGTTCAGGCGGACATGCTCGCGGTTGAAGCCGCCATGCAGCTGATGGCAGAGGAGATATCTAGCAACGACGACCTCCTCGTGACTGGAGGTCGCGCTGCGATGACGATCTCCACCTCAACCCTCCTCGCCCAACTGGCACGGGCTCAAACCGAACAGGCGGGACGCCTGGAGGCTCTGCTACAGAACGTGAGTGAAGCCATCCTCGTTGTCGATGAGGCCGGGATCATCCACTACACCAGTTCCTCGGGCCGGGAGGTGGGTTGGTATCAGGCTGCTGACCCACTGGGCCGGAGCTGTCTGGACAACGTCCACCTGGACGACTGGGCAACTGTGCAAAGGCTCCTGTTGGAGGCGCGCCACCACCCCCACACGACCTTCAGGGACGAAGTACGGCTGCGCGGTGCCACGGGCGGTTACTTGCTGATCGCAATTGCCGTAACCGATCAGCGCTCGCACGCGGGCATAGGCGGCCTGGTGCTCACCTATCGGGACATCAGCGAGCATCATGCGTTCGAGCAGAAGTTGCGCCACCTTGCCCTGCACGACGGGCTGACGGGCCTGGCAAACCGTGTGCTCCTGCAGGACCGAGTCACGCACGCCCTGGCTGCCGCGAGTCGGTCCGGGGACTCCGTGGCCCTCTTGTACATCGACCTCGACGGCTTCAAGAAGGTCAATGACGGCTGGGGGCATGCCAGTGGAGACGCCGTCCTTCAAGCCGTCGGGGCGGTCCTTCAAGCTCAGACCAGAGCTGGAGACACTGTCGCGAGGATGGGTGGGGACGAGTTCGTCATCCTGCTCGAACAACTGCGAAGCCACACTGATGCCTCAGCGTTTGCCTCGCGGATTCACCAAGCACTGGAAGAGATCGTCATCGACGGGCTGCATGTCAGGATCAGCTGCAGCGTGGGCATCGCCTCTGCCGACGAGTTCCGCAACAGCGAGCCCGCGGCGGAACACGCCGACGCCGAAGAGCTCATCCGCCGAGCCGATGCTGCGATGTACCTCGCCAAGTCAGAGGGGTGCAATCGGACCAGGTGGTGGGAGGAGTCGATCGAACAGGAGGCGGCGAGACGGGACCGTCTCAGCGCCGAAGTCTCCTTTGCCGCCGAACGGGGCGAGCTCCGGTTGCACTATCAGCCGATCGTCAATGTCGACGACGGCACGATCTGGGGCCTGGAGGCGCTGGTGCGCTGGCAACATCCCGCTGACGGCTTGATCCCGCCGGGCAAGTTCATCCCTCTCGCCGAACGCAACGGCGCGATCACTCCCATCTCGCGATGGGTGCTGGAAAGAGCCTGCAGCGACGGCGCCAATCTGCTCTCGCAGCGCGAGACACCGCTCAGCATCGCCGTGAACCTCTCTGCGGTCGAGCTCGCCCGTCCACGACTGGCAAACGACGTCTCAAGCGTCCTCTCGGCCACAGGCTTTCCAGCGTCCCTGCTAGAACTCGAGATCACCGAAACAGCCCTCATAACCAACTTTGCCCTCGCTCGCTCCTCTATTGCAGGACTAAAGGCGCTCGGGGTGACAATCGCCATCGACGACTTCGGAACCGGCTACTCATCGCTGAGCTACCTCCACGAGTTACCCGTCGACCGCGTCAAGATCGACAAGACATTCACCGACCGAGTCACAGAGGAGGCCGGCGCCAGCTTGATCCGAGGCGTCATCGACCTCGCCCACTCCTTGCACTTGAGGGTGACCGCCGAAGGAATCGAGACGGCGTCTCAGGCCGAAGCGCTGGCAAGATTCCGTTGCGACCAGGGTCAGGGCTTCTTCCACGCTTACCCCCTTCCGATAGAGGATCTCGACGGCACGGCGTCTGCGAGCAGCGCCCGCAGGCCGTCGTCGGTCACACTCCGCAACGCCTTGGCGTCCACGTAGCTGGAGGCGGCTTTGCTTGTGTCAAAGAGCGGCGCCAAGGAACGCTAACCGCCGCCCAGCCGAGGACTGTCCTACGGCGCAGTTGTGTCTCGCCGGCACCGAGTCCCGTCGCGCACAGCTTCGGTCTCTTGTCGGAGCAACGCGCCCTTCTCGTGTACTCCTGCTCGCGACGTGACGCTCACGACACGACACGCGAGCATCTTCTCAGGCTCCGCTCAGCTAACACACAGCTCAGTTTCCTAGGCTGAGCCCTGGGCACCATGGGACGAGTTAGAGGAGGAAGGGTCGGGCCGTGCGTGAAGAAGTGACCATTTCCTACCGGGGAGCCAGCTACGAGATCGGGCGCGGGCCCGCGTTCTACGGGATCTGGGGTGTCGGACAGACGTGGTCCCAGCCACTGGAGTGGTGGCCCGACACGTCCGAGGGCTGGTACGCCGCCTGGTCGCGGTTCATTGCGATAGAGCGGCCGGAAACTATCGCGCCGGTCGCTCAGGATTACGGCCAGGCCCCGGGAGTGGGCGCCCCCGTGGTGGGGCAAGCCCCCGCGACTGCTAGCCAAGCTGCAGCACCACCCCAAAGGGCGGCTCTTGCCGCCACACTTCTCGCTGTCGGCGTTGCCTGTGGGATCGCGGGACTTTTCCCTGACTATCTGAACGGCGAGAGCCTCTCCCAGCAGACGTACCAACTGGTTCCTCACGCGATCTACTTCGCCGTCTGGAGCGCGAGCGCTCTGCTCTTGCTGCGCGGACGAGGTAGCTCGCGGGTGGGAGCGCTCCTCGCGACGGGGACCAGCGTCGTCACTTTCGGCCTGTTCTTCGCGGACGCGGGCACGGCCATCTCCGCAGGCGCGCATGTAATGGGCGCTGGCCTCGTCCTCGGGCTCGTGGGCTGGCTCGCCTGCTCTGCCGGATCGGCCGTCGCTTTGTTCATGCGCCACGACGCCGTCGCATTCGGCCCGCCGCGGGGTCCGGCGCTCCTCCCCTTCTTGGCCTTCCTGCTCGCCGCGCTCGGCACTGCAGCCGCCTTCGCCCCGTCCTGGGACAGTTACGTACTTCAGACCACGGCCGGAACGACGCAGTCGTTCACGGCCGGGAATGTCTTCTCGAACCCAGCTCCTGTGATCGCCGGAAACCTCGCCGCCATCGTCGCGTTGGTCGCAGTCGCAGTCGTCGCTGCCCTGTGGCGACCAGTCCTTCACGGGAGCCTCCTGCTGGTCGGCGCCATAGTCCCGATGGTCGCTCAAGCGGCGTCGGCGGTGATCCAGGTTGGAGAGCACACCTCTCCTTCCATGTTCGGGATCACCCCGGCGGAGGCGGCGCGCGTGGGGCTTACGATCACCTCTGGTCTCACACTGGCCTTCTGGATCTACTGCTTGTTCCTCCTCGCACTGGCAGTTGTGACGATCACAGCGGTCATGGCACCGCCTTCGCTCGAGCCCGTCACTTCTCCTTCCACCGCGGGTGTTCCGAACACCGGCGACGACTCCCCCGCGGTCTCTGCCCCACCAGAACCTCCGCTGGCTGGACCGGAGCCGCCGATGACAGCTTGACCCACCGGCACGACTAGTCCGACGACGTGGCCGGTCTCGCTCGTAGACAAGACCTCCGAGCAAACAGACGACCGCCGGGGCATGCCTTTTGTAACGTCGCGGCGAGAGGTGGGACTGGAGGTGTGTTCCCACACGTCCGGCCGGAGGGAGTTCGCAGATGGGCCAGAGGATCAAGGTCTATGGCGCCAACTGGTGCACCGACTGCAAACGCGCAAAGCAGTTCCTCTCCGATCAGCGGATCGCGTTCGAATGGCACGACATCGAGCAGGATCCACAGGGCCTAGAGGTCGTGCACGAGCGCAACAACGGGAACAACGTGATCCCCACGATCATCTTCCCTGACGGCACCAGCCTCTCGGAGCCGTCCAACGAACAGCTCGCGGACAAGATCGGCCTCGACCGCAAGGCCATGATGCACGTCTACGACATCGTTCTTGTCGGCGGCGGCCCCGCGGCACTGACCACGAGCATCTACGCCGCCCGGGAAAACCTTTCCTCGCTGATCATCGACTCGAAGGGCCTCGGTGGCCAGGCCGGAGTCACTGAGCGCCTTGACAACTACCCGGGCTTCCCCGAGGGTATTGGCGGGGCCGAGCTGGCCGAGCGCATCGTCACGCAGGCTCGGCGATACGGAGTCGAGATGATCCAGGCCCTTTCGGTCGAAAGGATCTCGCCGGACGGGGACCGCCTCGAGGTCCTCACTGCCAACGGCGACCACTACCATGCCCGAGCTGTGCTGGTGGCGACCGGCTCGAGCTACCGACGCACCGGCGCACTTGGTGAGCAGGACTTGATCGGCGCGGGCATACACTTTTGCGCGACCTGCGACGGGCCGTTCTACAAAGGTGCCCCGGAGCTGATGGTGCTCGGCGGAGGGAACAGCGGTCTCGAGGAAGGCCTGTTCCTCACAAGCTTCGTCGACAAAGTGACAATCGTCGAGCGCAACGACAAGCTTGCGGCCCACCAGCTCTTGCAGGACAAGGTAATGGCGCACCCCAAGATGGAGGTCTTGCTGAACCGCAGCGTGAAGGAGTTCCGGCCCAAGCCTGACGGCAGCGGCAAGCTCGGTGCTGTCATCTTGGAGGACCGAACGACACTCAAGACCGAGGAGCACCACCCTGCCGGTTGTTTCGTGTTCATCGGCCTGGACCCCAACACCGCCTTCTTGAAGGGCCAAGTCGACCTCGATGAAGGCGGCTTCATAGTGACCGACGCAAGCTTCATGACTTCAATGCCGGGGGTCTTCGCCGCCGGCGACGTCCGGGCTGGATCGACCAAACAGCTCGCCTCCGCTGTTGGAGAGGGAGCCGCCGCATTGATCCAGATCCGCCAGTACCTCGACGCACAGCTCGCCGGGGCAGGGATGGCGTGGCCAAAGCTGCCAGGCCGGGTGCTTCCTACCTGCTGAACGCCGCGGCGCCCCTGAGCTGCGATAGTCGCCTGCGCCCAGTGGGTCACAAGCCACGTGCCGGCGCTCGAGCTCGACCGTTGAGGTGCCCCGTGGCCTACGGCCTGCCGGTACAGTCTTCGCACGATCGACGCTGGGAGCGCGAAATGTACAGATCGTTGCTTGTGGCAACCGACGGTTCAGAGACCGCGGCCGAAGCCGTCCGGGTGGCAATCGACCTCGCCAAGGCAATCGGTGCAACGCTGCACATCACGACTGTTCACCGCCCCGAAGTGAGCGCCAGGGCGTGGTCGGACACCAAAGTCGCCTACCGAGAGGAACTCGACCCGGCCGGCGTAGCGACGAGCCAGACCGAGTCAATGGCAGCCCAGGCGCGGGCCGAGGGCGTGCCGACCAAGACCCACGTCGTGACCGGCTTCGTGGCGGAACGAATCGTCTCCATCGCCAAGGACGAAGGAGTGGACCTGATCGTCGTCGGGAACAAGGGGATGCGAGGACTGAAACGCGCACTCGGCAGCGTGCCGAACGCCGTCGCCCATTCCGCCCCCTGCGCGGTGCTCATCGTCAACACGACATAGCGCAGGCCGACCTGGAAACTCGTCGCGCTTGACCTGCGCGTCGGGTCCGCAGGTGAGACGACACGCCTACCAACCGGCAGTCAAGCGCGCAGGAACAGCTCGAGGCTGGGAAGGAACCACTCCGTGATCTCCATGACCGGTGACCCGTCGATCTCAATCAGGTATGTCCGCGCGAGAAGGTATTCATCCGGCGCTTCAAACCCGTCCGATGCCGTTGGTCGTCGACCCTCGGGGCTCCATGGCCGAGAGCGAGTGAAGTCGATCCCCTCCTCGGCCATGATTCGCCCGATCGGGTCAGCACTGGTCCAAAGCCTGCGGCAGAACGCCGTGGGGAGGCGGCTCGGGACAAGCAGGGTCTCGGCGTTCACGAATGTCTGCGCCGACCTTCTGCCCTGAAGCACGGCCGATCGCTCGACCAACAGATGGCCCGCTTCCACGCCCAAGAGGTTGGCCGTGCCTGCAACGACCGTCCCGTGCCTGCGTTGGTGTGCGTCGATCGGCTCACCTACCAGCGCCTCGAGGAACGCTGTCACCGTCGTACCGGTCTCCGAGAGTGCCGATTCGAGGCGCACCCGCATGGTCACGGCCACCATTGAACCGTACGCCGCGTGCATTCGTTCCAAGGGGCCCACGTGGAGATCCCCCGCCTCACGTCCATCGCCTGCGGCGGCCGGTCTGTGGGCGCCCGAGGCGGACTCCGCCCGGCTCGTCCAAGACCGTCTCGGACCTTGCTTGGTACTTCGACGACGGCCCGGATTGACCTCGCCGACGACCCGTGATATCCCTAGAGTAAACGGTTACTGATTTCGTGGAGGGTGGGGGCGCGTCATGCACCTCCGGTCGTTTCGGCGGGGAAAGGAGAACCAGGATGGATGTTTCCGCGGCTTCGGCTGTCGGTGACACGGGACCGGCCATGACAAGAGGCTCTGCAGGGCCCTCGGCACACAGGCCCACGCGCGGAGGGAGCCTCACCCCTGCCCAGGTTGCCGCCTACGACACCGAGGGCTACCTCGTTCTGCCCGATTTCCTCAACGACGAGGACCTCGCTCCCGCGCAAGAAGCAATGACGCAGAAGGTCGACCAGATCGCCGCCGACCTCCTCGCTGCCGGCCTGATCACCGATCCCCTCGTCGACGAGCCTTTCCGCACCCGTCTCGCGCGGCTTTTCGAGGGGCTCGGTGAAGCGGAGTTCCTCGCCTACGGGCGTAGCTGGCGCGACCGCCTGCCCGGCTACTACGTGTTGATGGCCAACCCGAAGATCCTCGACGCGGTCGAGAGCCTCATCGGGCCCGAGATCTTCTCAAACCCGGTCTACAACGTGCGCCCGAAGGTACCCCGTGTCGCGGCCGGTGCCGTGCCATGGCACCAGGACAAGTCGTACTGGCCCGACGCGAACTCGAACCCGGTGATAACCGTTTGGATCTCGCTCGTCGATGCCACCTTGGAGAACGGCTGCCTTCACATGATCCCGCGGACTCAGCACAAGAGGTTGCTCACCTTCGGCGCCGAGACGTACTCGGGGACCGGTTACCTCGAGGTCGAGGACCGCCACATGAATCAGACGCTCAAACGTCGTGTGCTGCCGCTGCCGGTCAAAGCCGGAACAGCCGTGCTCTTCAACGACCGGCTCATCCACTCCTCGACGCCGAACAACTCTGACCACGTCCGCTGGAGCGTGGACCTGCGCTACCAGCCGACAAACCAGGACCCGATGCCCCAGTACGGAGCCGGTTTCCTTGCCCGCAGTCACCTGTATCCAGAGCGCGTCGCGACGCTCGAGGACTGGCTGGCAGAGCGCCCGGAGGCCTTGTTGAACAGTTAGCCGTATGACGGCGACCCGCAGATGCCTCTCAGGATCGGTGTCCCTATTGCGCGTCGAACTGCCGCGATTTGTCCACAAGGCTGCCAACTCGTTGGTTTGCCGAGGGGGGCCGACCGGGTATAGAGCCACGCACTTCCGACTCGAAAAGGATGAAGTGCTATGAGAGCCCAGTCACTCGCGGTCTTGTTTCACAGCGGCGCGGCCGTCCCGCTGATCTGGATTGTCGGCCTGGTGCTTATCGTCGCCGGAGTGGTTTCGATGGTCCGGCGCGGCATACTTCTTGGCGTCGTGCTGGTGGTCCTCGGAATTATCCTGGGCGGCCTTCAGCTGTTGTGACCTATCCCCGGCGCTCGGCGCCAGATCGTCCCGTGTAGGGCAGCTACTCAGGTGAAGGCGCCTTGACCGGGCCGTGGGCTCAGGGCGCCCATGACGCGGTCGTGGCCGACCTCGCCGTATCGATCGGTTTGCCGTTCACCACAAGCGGCCCCGAGGCGACCTCCTCCAAAATGGGAGCCTCGGTCCCGCCCACTTTGATGTGCCCTGCCTGATAGGCGAGATCGCCGTTCGCCGAGGTAGCTACGAGCGCACCGTTCCTGTCGGCTGTCAACACTCCCTTTGGTGACACCCAGAGCACCGCCGTGCGCATCGTGGCCTTGCCAGTGCAGTCGACCATCGTGGCATCCAGGGTGTCGGTCGGGTCGAAGACAAGCTGCTGCACCCGCCACCGCGGTCCTGCGGGCAGTAGGGCCTGCCTCACGGTGCCCGTCGACTCGTTGACCAGGAAGATCCGCGACGCCGGCCCGACGCCGCATCCGTCGGTGTGGTCACCGAGCTCGGCCGCGAAAACCTTGCCGTCCGGCGAGACGGCCGTCACCTCGTAGGGAGGCCCGTTGCGGGCAGGTTCCGGCAGCGCCTTCAGCTTGGTCACCACACCTCTGACACTGACACGCCAGAGCTGCGTGCCGGTCTTGATGTCCGGCCCGAGGATGAAACCTCCCGAGTAGCCGACGACGTTGTCGCTCGTCGGGACGGCGACCGACCGGTGGCTCACGTGCCTCCCGACGCTGTAGGTGATGAGAGTCGAGGGCGAGTTGAGATCCTCGCCGGCCGCTAGTAGCGCCAGCCCGGAGCTGGTGACGGACAAGCCCTCGGCGAACTGCAGTTGCACGGACCACCAGGCGCGCCGATGTGTGAGTGTGTCGTACCAGCCGATCGCTGCTTTGCCGGTGCTGAGCTCGCTCTGCTCCCAGCCGAGGAAACGCCCGCCGGAAGACCACTCGAAGTCAGTCACGGTCATCGTTCTGCCGACAGGGCTCACGCGAACGGGCGCGACCGTCGCGACCGTGCCGTCTTCGACAAGCACCAGCTTTCCCTCCACAAGTACCGCGAGTGCAGGAGCGGGTCTCGCGACCGGTGTCTTGTTGTACTGCGCCGCGACCGTACCCGCCGTTGGAACGACCAGGAGCGCGGCGACTACTAGGCAGACAAGGCCGCGGCATGCCGAGCCGGCTCTGCGCGTGATGAGGAGTCGTGGCATCTTCACGGGCGCAGTCATACCAGCACGGCACGGCTTCATCAACCAATGTCGCGGCTGGGGCGCTCCGTGGCACCCACGTCGAGACTCGCCCGCCGAAGCCGGGCAGCGGCGCCTCAGACCGTCGTCTTTACCGTGACTGCTCGGACCAGGTGCCCCCTGTGCCGGCACGGGCTCACGCATCCCTGCCGGCTCGTTGCCCTGGTCCTCGGCGAGCGCGCGGCTGACGCAGGCGATCGGTTGGGGAGGACCTCTGAGCCGGCTTCAGGGACGCTCGACGGCCTGCGACACACCGGGCCTCACCGAGGCGCAAATGGGGACGCACAAGATACCAATGCCGTCCTGACCTTGACATCCCAACGTCAACAGGCAGCAACGAGCGTGCCGGTCGTCTCTTGTCACCGTCCCTCAGAGCTCGCAGAGGTAACATTCATCCGAGAGCTGCGAACACCAAGGAGCGATCACAAGCCGCTCTCAGAGCGCCGGAAGGTGTAAGACTTCTGACAGCAGGCTCGCTGGTTCGGGGGCTAGGTGCTTGCAACTCGGGCACGCGGCCAATCGGAAAGCTCGTCGACAGTCAATCCTGAGATCGTGAGGAGGGGCTCGATGGCGCTACACGCGGGCGTATCGAGCGCCAGGGTCGAGGCCGGAAGTGGGTACCGAACGCCGCCTCGGGAAGGCTCCACGGTTCCCACGAAGTATTGGCACGTCGCAGACGACGGACGCGTCCAGTGCGACATGTGCCCACGCGCCTGCAAGCTTCGCGAAGGTCAACACGGTCTGTGTTTGCTGCGCAGGCGGTTGGAGGACAAGGTCGTACTCACAAGCTACGGGCGCTCGAGCGGGTTCTGTGTCGACCCGATAGAGAAGAAGCCACTGAACCATTTCCTGCCGGGCAGCCCCGTGCTCTCGTTCGGCACGGCTGGCTGCAACCTCACTTGCAGGTTCTGCCAGAACTGGGACATCTCGAAACCAAGAGCGTCGGACGTGCTGAGCGACTCCGCATCACCGAGTCGGATCGCCGAAGCCGCGCGACGGCTCGGGTGCCGAAGCGTCGCGTTCACCTACAACGATCCGGTTGTCTTCCACGAGTACGCGCTTGACGTGGCTGATCTCTGTCACGAGGTAGGAATCAAGACGGTGGCGGTCAGCGCAGGCTACGTCTGCAGCGAGCCCCGCCGCGAGTTCTACTCTCACATCGACGCGGCCAACATCGATCTCAAGGCCTTCAGCGATGACTTCTACCGGCGGGTCTGCGGCGGTCATCTCGAAGCGGTCAAGGACACTCTGCGTTATGTCCATCAGGAGACGCCGGTCTGGTTGGAGGTGACGATGTTGCTCATCCCCGGCCTCAACGACTCTGACAGGGAGTTGGAGGCGCTGGCGTCCTGGATCGTTTCCGAACTGGACCGTGAAGTGCCTGTTCACTTCACCGCCTTCCACCCGGAGTACAAGCTCGCGGCTGTGCCAGCGACGCCAGTTGGCACGTTGCGTCGCGCCCGCCACATTGCCCTGGCGGCCGGGTTGTCCCACGTTTACACGGGCAATGTTCGAGACCTGGAGGGCTCGAGCACTTACTGTGCCGGGTGCGGTCAGCTGTTGGTCGAGCGCGAACGGTACGAGATCCGGCAGTATCGCCTCGTTGGTGCCGGCCGCTGCCCGAACTGTGGCAGGCAACTTGCAGGTGTCTTCGATGGCGCCGCCGGGGCCTGGGGGGACCGGCGGCTGGCAGTGCGCCTGACACAGGTCGCGTCATGAACTCGCTCGTTCGTCCACCTGCTGTCGCCGGCACCTTCTATCCCGAGGATGCGGCAATCCTCGCCGAGACGCTCCGTCGGCTGCTCAACTCCGCCCGCTTCAAAGCCTCCTGTGGACCGGCCCCAAAAGCGATCGTCGTACCTCACGCGGGCTACGTCTACTCCGGACCGGTGGCCGCAAGCGCTTACGCGCGGGTGGCGACCGCCAGAGGACTCCTCGAGCGAGTGGTGATACTCGGCCCGGCCCACACGGTCGCGTTGGAGGGTGCCGCCGTGTCAGGCGCGGATGGCTTCTCCACGCCCTTTGGCGTGCTCGAGGTCGACTCCACCTGCCGAGATGCTCTCCTCAAGGACGGACTCGTGTCGGTCTTCGACCTGGCGCACCTCGCCGAGCACAGCCTCGAGGTACAGCTCCCCTTCATCCAGTTCGTCCTCGGTTCTGTGAAGGTGCTGCCTTTGTTGATCGGAACGGTGTCCACAGCTGCTGTGTCACAGCTGCTGGGCCGCGTCTGGGGTGGTCCCGAGACCTTGGTGGTCGTGAGCACCGATTTGAGTCACTACCACGACAGGGAGACCACTCGACGTCTGGACAGCCGCACCGCTGCGGCGATCGTCGCCTGTGACCCGGAGGCGGTGTCCCCCGCCGATGCCTGCGGGGCCTGCGCGCTGCGCGGCCTTTTGAGCGTGGCTGCCAAGCACGACCTGAAAGTCGAGCTGTTGGACCTGCGCACCTCGGCCGACACGGTCGGCAATCCAACGCGGGTGGTGGGGTACGGCTCTTTTGCTCTTGGATGAGGCAGCTCACCACGCGCTTTGTTCGCCACGACCAGGACGCCAGCAGGTCCGCTCGGGTCTAGCTCATGACCCGGCCGATGAGGCTGGTCAATCTCCGTCTTGGCTGGCGCTGTCACGCGGCACCTGAGCTCGGGGCGCACGAGCGCGGGCCTGGCTGTCGGACGAACGGACGGCCCTCGTCGCCGTGTGCCAGACGACGGGATAGTTGGTCTTATGTGGTGACAACCGCGGTGGCGAAAGGTGACTTCTCGGGACGGTCACAGGCGTTGATGCGAAGTCCCTCGGATCCAGGGCGAGAAGAGCTCAACCACACAGCTTCGCGTTGACCCTGAGGGCGACTTGTCCCCCGGGAGGTGACGGCGTCGGAACAAGTCCGTCGGGAACGCCGTGAGGCAGACACCCCAGAGCGGCGCCGGGACCTGTTCCGGGTTCGGCGTGGTCGTCCCGCCGCTCGCGCGACCGGTCCATCGGCCCGATAGGGTCGGCAACGCCCAGGAAACCGAGAGGAGCCAAGGTTGTCAGTGGCCAATGCCAACAACGCGCCGGTCGCGGTCATCGGGCTAGGTCGGATAGGCGCGGGAATTGCCCAGAGCCTCCTACGCGACGGGTGCCAGGTTCGTGTCTACAACAGGACGGCCGAGAAGGTTGCTCGACTGGTCGCGGCCGGCGCGACTGCCGCGCTCAGCCCAGCGCATGCCGCGGACCAAGCGGCGGTCGTCATAACGAGTCTGTTGGACGACGGCGTCCTGCGCACCGTCGTCTCGTCCGAGGACGGGCTCTTGGAAGCCATGGCCCCCGGGACGGTGCACGTGTCGACATCCACGATCTCCCCGGGATGTTCCGCCGAGCTCGCCGCGCTCCACAGCTCGCGCGGCCAGCACTTCCTCGCAGCGCCGGTGCTAGGTCGACCGAGCGTTGCACTGGCAGGCGAGCTGGTAAGCCTCGTGGGTGGTGAAACTGCTGCGCTCGACCGCGCACGTGCCTACATAGCGGCCTACAGCGCCCGCATCGTTCACGTCGGGGCGGTGCCGGGAACTGCCAACAGCCTGAAGCTCGCCTTCAACTTCTACCTGGCGGCGACCGCCGAGTTGTTCGGCCAGTTCCTCGCCTTCACCGAGAAGTCCGGTGTGGACCACGAGATCGCCATGCAGATGTTGCGAGAGCTCCAGGGCCACCCGGGGGTGGCCGGCTACCTGGAACGCATCGGTGGTCGCGCCTACGACGAGGTTGGATTCGAAATGACGACCGGGCTCAAGGATCTGCAGTTGATGCTTGTTGCCGCCGCGGCGGTGCGATCACCGCTTCCGTACGCTTCGATCGTCTTTGACCGGACACTCAGCGCTCTCGCCACAGGTCTCGGCGACAAGGACTGGAGCGCCTTCGCCGAGATCGCAAGGCTGAACGCAGGGCTCGGTCACACCCAGATCGTCGACACAAGTAGGGGAAGAGGATGAGACAAATGGCTCGATCAGTGGTAGTCGGTGGCAGCAGCGGCCTTGGACTGGTGATAGCGCAGCGCTTCGCGAGCCGGGGCGACGAGGTGGTGATCACCGGTAGGGATGCGACCAAGGCGGACTCAGTGGCAAAGCAGATCGGTTCGGGCACGCTCGGGCTTGCACTGGACCTGTCGGAGCCCGAGTCGATCGAAGATGCCCTCGAGGGCATTCGCGAGGTGGACAATCTCGTCATCACAGCTATCGAGCAGGCCGTGAACAGTCTGCGCGACTTTGACATCGGCCAGGCGATCAGGTCGGTGACCGTCAAGCTGGTCGGATACACCGAGGTCGTCCGCGTCCTTCACACACGATTCACCGCAGACGCGTCCGTCGTCCTGTTCGGCGGCCTCGCCAAGGACCGCCCGTATCCAGGCTCGACGATGGTCACAACCTTCAATGGAGGTGTGAGCGGCCTGGTGAGAACCCTGGCTGTCGAGATCGCTCCCCACCGCGTCAATGCCCTGCACCCGGGCATCGTCGGCGACAGTCCGAAGTGGCGAGACGTGCCCAACCACCCCCACATTCCCCGAACGCCGATCGGGCGGCTCGTGACAATGGCCGAGATCGCCGACGCCACGGAATTCCTCCTGCGCAACAAGGGCGTCAACGCTCACGATCTGGTCGTCGACGGCGGGTTGCTTGTCACCTGACAGGCTACGAGTCGCCATGGTCGCCCTAGGTCACTGCGGTTGTGTCGTCTTTGACGCTGCGAGCCAGAAGCGCCGATGAGAAGCTGACGTAGGGGCACACCTCCTCGAACGTCATGGCGCGACGCGGCACCAAGAAATGTTCGCCCGTCACAGGCGCGAGTCCACAAGCTCCATTACCGGCGACTCGAGGCGAGGTCACAAGCTGGCAGAAGCTCGATTCGAGCTTTGTTCGGCGACCAGCCTCCCCTGCAAAGCTGAGCTGGATCGGTCTCAACCACAGCAGCCGGTGCCGCCCGGCGGGCCCAGCACAGCAATGGACCTCCGGAAAGGCGACGCGCTGCAGCACTGCGAGAACCAGGTGAGAGCGCCCCGTCGGCGAGGACTCTGTCTTTGCGCGCCGCCGCGACCACCGTCGGGGCTCGGCCGGTGGTGGTCATCCACGGGTAGGAGCCTGATGCGCGTGCCATCGACCAGTAATGTGGACCCGTGCGACGTGTGTTAGCGCTAGTCCTGCTGATCGTCGGAATCGCCGCGGTCGTGGCCGGTGTCCTGTACCTCACGCAACCGGCGCACTCGCTGCCGACGTTCTTCCCCGGATACGCGGCTCACGTGGTAAGCAAGCACACGCATCGCGGTTACGCGGGTATCGCGTTCGGCGCCGTGCTCGTCATCGTCGCATTCGTGGTGGCATTGACCGGACCGCGGCGGCGAGCCCTGTCCTGAGATCCTGACATCGGCACCGCCCGCGCGGGTCCGGGTGATCTGCCTGCCGCCCGGTCGCACGTTCGGTTCCCCCCCCGGGGCGGCTTAAGGTCAGTAGTGGTTGACGGCGCCGGTGCTGGGCCGGAGGAGACAGCTTCTGCACGTCTCTCGCGGCCAGGCGCGACGAGTTCTTCACTCTCGTCACCAGGTGTCAACAGCTGGGCGATCCTGCCAAGGCCGTGGCCGCCTGAGGCGCACCGCGGCGAATGGCTAGAAGTCGGGACCAGGAATCAACAAGAGGGGGGCGAAAGATGAGCAAACAACAGACGTTCGTGATCGCCGGAGCCAGTCTGGCGGGATCCAAAACCGCCGAATCGCTCCGCACGGAGGGGTTCGAAGGACGAGTGGTGCTCGTCGGCGACGAAGCCGCTCGACCCTACGAACGTCCACCGCTGTCGAAAGCGTACTTACGCGGTGAGGTCGGTTTCGGGGAGGCGGCCGTGCATCCGGAAGGATTCTACGAAGAGAACGAGATCGAGCTACTTACCTCCACCACGGTAACCTCGATAGATCCCGCGGCCAAGCAGGTCGCACTCGATCCCGGAGGACGGCTCGGCTATGACCAGCTCCTCTTAGCCACTGGGGCCATTCCGAAGCACGTGACGATTCCGGGATCGGATCTTGAGGGGATTTGCTACCTGCGGAGCATTTCGAGCTGTGACGCGCTCCGCGACGCGCTGACAAAAGTGACGCGGGTCGCAGTGGTGGGTGCGGGTTGGATCGGCTCCGAGGTGGCCGCGTCGGTTCGCGAACTCGGTAAGGAGGTGGCCCTGATAGAGGCCGCCCATGTTCCCCTTGAACGCGTGCTTGGCACGGAGGTCGGGACGATGTTTCGTGACCTGCACACCGACCACGGCGTCGAGCTGCACATGGGTGTCGGCGTTACCGCCTTCCGAGGTTCGAGCGCGGTCGAGGAAGTCGTGTTGGCAGACGGTAACGTCGTTCCGGCTGACCTCGTCGTGGTGGGAGTCGGCGTAAGTCCGAGGACCGAGCTTGCCGAAGGAAACGGGCTGCGCCTCGACAACGGCATCCTCGTGGACGAGCACCTGGCCACGAGCGTGCCGGGGATCTGGGCTGCTGGAGATGTCGCGAACGCCTATCACCCGGTTCTCGACACCTGTATCCGCCTCGAGCATTGGTCGGCCGCACTCAACCAAGGTCCGGTGGCAGCAAAGAACATGCTCGGCCGGAACCTCAACTACGAGAAGATCCCTTACTTCTTCTCCGATCAGTACGATCTCGGGCTCGAGTACAGGGGCTTCGCGCCAACTTGGGACCAAGTCGTCTACCGAGGAAACTTGGAGGGCCGCGAGTTGATCGTCTTCTGGCTCGACCATGGCCGAGTGATCGCCGGCATGAACGTGAACGTTTGGGATGTCGGCGATCAGATCGCCGCACTGGTGACCTGTGACCACGTCGTCGACCCGCAGCGTCTCGCGGACGTGAGCGTCGAGTTGTCCGCGTTCACAGGTTCGTAAACGGCAGTCATTGAAACCGAGTTGTCGGTCAGCCCTTCGATGGCGGGGCCTTAACGGCCCGGGCAAGCGGTGCCGGAGCACATAAGGATGAGCGGCGCCCGCCGCTCTTGAGTGCGCTCCCCCGCTGCTTGTCGAACTCGGTAAGGGCGCAAACGCCGCAACAGCATCACCGCTGTCCCGCAGTCGGACGTCTTCGACGGTGTCGGATAACAGCTGTACCCCTTGGGGTACAGAAGGTGTTGTGGTTCGCTTGAGACAATCTCATCCCTACTGCCCTGCGATAAAGCGGCGCCGAGGCGGTCGTGGCTTCCAATACCGGTGCACCGCGGGGCGAAGAGATTACCGATCGCGCCGCCACTCGACCCATAGCGGGACTCGCGACTCCCGGGCTGGCCCATCTGCCATTGCGCGCTCCGTAGCCCTTCTCATGAGTACCTGGCCAACGTGTTGCCAACAGCGACTGCCGCTCTTGTGACGAACATGAGCCCGACTCCCTGCTGCAGACGTAGGCGCCGCGGCGTCGCGCCAACCCTGCTTGACGAAGTCACTGACCTGACCCTGCGAAAATGGTCCGGAAATCATTTCGATTCGGGACCTCTAGCCTTAGCGCGCCCTCTGCCCACCGCGGGTCAAAGAGTCCACCGCAATGGCGGCCAGGAGCACTACGGCAACGATCATGTACTCCACATCCGCCCCGAATCCCATGAGGAAGATGCCGTTGTAGACCGTGGCGATGACTAGTCCACCAAGGATGCCGTGCAGCGCTTTGCCTCGGCCGCCGTAGAGGCTGGTGCCCCCGATGACGGCGGCGGCGACGGCGAACAACATGTAGCTCGGGTCGATGTCGGTGGCGATCGACCCCAGCAACGACAGGTACATCATCCCTGCGAAGCCGGCCATCATCCCCGTCAACCCGAAGGCGATGGTCCGGATCCGGGTGACGTTGATACCGGCGCGCCGGGCAGCCTCGGTGTTGCCGCCGATGGCGTATAGATAACGGCCAAAGCGAGTGCGCGACAGCAGCAGGGTGGCCCCTGCGAAGATGGCCAGCAAGATCGGTATCGACCAGGGGACGCCTCGCGCTACGAATGTCGTCGTGCCCCGGTTGAAGCTGCAAACAACTACCACGACCACGCCCGCTCCGGCCACAGCAGCCGACTTGAGCAGCGTGAAGCCCAGGGGTGGGGTAACCAGCCCGGAGGCGCGGCGGCGCGTGTCGCGGACCACGCTGTACACGCCGAAAGCCAGCACCAGTACGGCCATGACCACCCAGCTGACGAGCACGGAGATGTTGCCAGCCACGAGGTTGGTGAGTGTCGGGTTCGAAACCTCGATCACTCCACCGACGGCGACGCTGAAGCGGTCGAACATCCACAGCATCACGCCCTCAAGGCCCAAGAAGGCGGCGAGCGTGACGATGAACGCCGGTAGCCGTAGCCGCGTGATGAGTGTGCCCAGGACGAGGCCGATCAAGGTACATGTGCCCACGCCGATCACGATGCACAGCCACCAAGGCAGGTTGTAAGGCGGCGCCACCAAAGCGGCCATGAGGCCGGCACCGATGCCGGCGTTGTAGACGACCGACAAGTCGATCTCGCCGAGCAGCAGGACAAAGACCTCGGCCATGGCGAAGAGGGCGAAAACGACCATTTGGTTGAACAGGTCGACGAGATTGCCGGCGGAGAGGAACTTGTGCCGGAGGATCTGGAAGACGACGACTATCAAGACCAGCGCTACGACAACCGGAAGGACGCCGCTGTCGCCGGAGCGGGCCTTGCGCCACCAGGCACTCACGTACTCGCCGAGGGTGGTCGCGACTACCTCGGGCGCCGCGACGATGACCGATTCCGTCGGCACCTCCTCCTCCCCCTCCTCTCTTTCGAGCTCGATTTCGAACTCGGGCGCGCCCGAGCCGGGAGGAGTCATTGGACCCGCGGCGGCGTTCGCCAGGCGAGCGCGGGCGCCGTCAGGGGGCGAGATCGATAGGTCGGAACGGTCACTCGGTGAGCTGGCGAAGTCATCGCCATTGGAGGCGTCGGCAGCGGCGGGGCCGCTGTGAACAGTGTCCCCCGAGCCTGGAACAGGAGGTCCGCCTGCAGGCGGTTGACGTGTTGCTATGGCTGAGACCCCCCAGGCCCCGCCGCCGGCGCTGCGACGAACGGCTTTCCTCCCACCGTGCCGGAGGTCATCAGCTCGACCACGCTCTGGCGGTCAAGCTGCGAAACCGGGGCCTGAGCGACCATCTGGCCCAGGCGCAGGACGGCGATGTTGTCGGCGACCTCGAACAGGTCGTTCAGATTGTGGGACACGATGATCACGGCGTAGCCCTGCTGGGCCAGGCGCTTCACGAGAGAGAGCACCATCGCCGTCTGAGCCACCCCGAGGGCGGCGGTCGGTTCGTCGAGGATCATGAGCTGCGAGTTCCACAGGACAGCGCGGGCGACCGCGACGGACTGGCGCTGTCCCCCTGACAGGGACGAAACGGGCTGGCGGATCGAACGCACCGTCGTCACGTGCAAGTCGGCCAGAGTCTTGCGGGCCGCTAATTCCATTGGCGCCTCATCCAGGACAGCGAGCTTGGTCGGCTCACGACCGAGGAACATGTTCTGGACGATGTCGAGGTTGTCGCATAAGGCGAGATCCTGGTACACGGTGGCGATGCCGAGAGCGGCGGAGTCCTTGGGGGTGCGGATGGAGACCGGGTGCCCGCGCCAAAGGATCTGCCCTCCGTCGGCGGGGTGGATGCCCGCAATGATCTTGATGGTCACGCTCTTGCCAGCGCCGTTGTCTCCGCACAGCGCGGTGACCTCTCCGGCGGGCACCACGATGTCGACTCCGGCCAGGGCCCGGACAGGGCCGAAGCTCTTCTGGACGCCCCGCAATTCCAGAAGGGGCCGCCCACGCGGCAACAGCCCTTCGGCCCCAGCCCCGAGGCCAGCCTCTTGCATCGAAACAGCCATACCGATTTCTGTCCTCCTCGCGGCACCTCGCCTCGCCACAGGCTCGCCCGTCTCGGCCAGCGGCGACCCAGGAGCGAGACAGCCGCTCCTCGCAACGAGGACCGTTTGCCCGGAAAGTAGAACCGTCACTTGAAAATTGCAAACAACGCAAGCGCCTGGGCTGCAGGTAACAGCCCAGGCGTTGTTGCGATGACTCAGCGGCTACCGGCTAGGGCGTGATGCCCGCTGCCTTGCAGGCCGCTACGGTCGAGTACGGCGACGAGCACAGGCTGGACGGAGGCACGAACTGGTCGGCGATGACCGTCGACTTCATGTTCTTGCTGGTCACCCACTCGGGCGTGAGGAGCACAGAGTCGACTTGCTTGTGCTCTACGGAGTCCAGCGTCTTGCCGTTGGCCAGGGCGGCCGGCGGGGTCATGCCGGCACGGAGGTACAGCGCGATGGCCACTGCTGCTTGCGCCTCCTCGTAGATCGGCTTGTACACCGTTCCGCACTGGTACCCGTTGAGCACGTTGCCGAGACCTGTCAAGGTCGCGTCCTGGCCGGTGAAAGGAATGGTGCGCGGCTTGAGACCCTTGGCAGTGATCAGCCAGTGGATGATCGGGGCGCCGTTCTCGTCATTGGGCATGAGCACGGCATTGATGCTT
>Ga0181520_10000672_pt1 | contig 73544 bp, 64 predicted proteins | sample PEATcosm2014_Bin_29_FD_132451 | JGI IMG/M metagenome (GOLD analysis project Ga0181520, IMG submission 132451) | Peatland microbial communities from MTU Mesocosm Facility, Houghton, MI, USA - PEATcosm2014_Bin02_30_metaG | ecosystem: Environmental > Terrestrial > Soil > Wetlands > Peat | place... | reverse complement strand
GGTCGTCCTGGGTGCCAAACGTGCCGCTCTAATTCTAATTTTGTTGATGATGCTTCTTCCATAATAATTTCACGGATTGCGGCAAGGTCCACCGATTGAGGAGCCATCCTGCCCTGCGGGCAGGATGGCCTCTTGTTATTAACCTGCATGCTGCCCCTGCCTGGGTTTTCTTTTCTCGTCTAATTCTCGGATTGTCTTGTCCGTCAGTCGGTACAGTCGGCTTGCCGCCTGGGATCGGTAGCTGCCGGTTGTAATAATCCCGGCCTTCACCATGACCTTCTTCAATAACTCCCTTTGGTGATCTGAGCAAAAACCGAATTGTTTCATCGTCTCCTGGCCCAACCGTCCCTTGCCGCCATTGTTGTAGAGGGCGTTGACGAAAGCCGTGCATTTCTCGACCACCGGGTAGTTTCCGGTACTTCTGTTCTTTCGTGGTAATCGCCCTGTCTCTCGGTAGGCATCAAGCAGTCCGTTAATAAGTGGTTCTGGTAACGGGGTGGAATCAGCCTCCTTAGTGGAACACATATAAACCCAACGGGAAGAGGAGAGAAAATGGTCATCCTTTCCGCATAAGGCCCCTTCCAGGCAGATTACTCGCTTGTATCGTCCTTGATCTCGTTTCTGCCTTATTGCGACACAATACCCTTTGAACGTGATGTCAGCGTTGGCGATCCCCGATTCGATTGCCCTGGTGACGTGTGCAGCGACTTCTTCTTCGAGTCCACCAGCAAGCCTGGAAATGAACCCATTGTGCTTGGTCATCGCGAAGTGAACCAGCAGTCGCTTGATCTTCTCGATTCGTTGATCTTCCGGCAAACGAAATAATTCGATGAAGTAGAACCACCGGGCTAGTTGGGAGACGACGAGAAACAGGGAATCCTCACAAGGCAATCCGCTAATTGCCCAGGATTCGCAGTTCTGTACCCATTCACCGCTGCAAACATCCGAAAGGGTGAGATCGCAGGAAGAGCCGGGAGGAACAGCCTGCTTCCCCGCAGGGGAAGCAGGCCCGCCAATCCCGAGAAACACCTCGGCTGGGGCCGGGGCATCGATTTGAAAGCCGCTCGCGGCCCAGGCGTCGATTTCTTCCAGTTCCCGCCGTAATCCCCCGGTGTCGATACGTTGGGTCTGCTGCCGTCGATCTCGGCTTGGACCTCGGCACCTATCGTACATATCCCACTGGGCGAGCAGCATATCGCGCAACTCCCGCACGATTGCCGGGAAACTGGGCGTCGAGGCATCTCGCTCGAAGAAAGTCAATTGATCGATCCAATTGCTCAGCAAGCCGCGCTCGGTGATCGTATGGTAATCCTGGCCGAAGGGGCGACGGAAACACCGGCCGAGCATTGGATGAATTTCCCAGGCAGTGATGCCAAGCCGTTTTAGCTTCGGACGATTGAACTTATGGATGTCGGCCACAGCAACAGGCTGCGGGTATTTTTCCCAAAGGTGCAGCCCCAGCGTCTCAGAACTGATGCACCAGACGTGACCGGGGAATCCATCGTAGATCCGCTTCAATTCCATGAACCGATCCAGCGGGATTCGGACAACCGGATAAAGCGGTCCATCCCGCGACTGTGTATATCCCAGGAGGTTCTGCTTGTTGTCGATGTCCAGAGCCTTGACCTTGGACCGCTTCGGTGCCCACATGGCTAGCCAGAATCGCTCGGTTCGTTTCTTATCAGGATTCAGGAAGGCCCAGTGGTCATAATCCAAATGCCGAGCAATCAGACCGGCGTGGCAGTAAAGAGGATATGTCGCCAGTTGGTGCCGATACTGCCTATTCTGCTGGATGAACCCACGGTCATAGGCCGTCCTTACGTTGTAGGGGCGTTTTGGTTGGTACCGATAGAAAAGTTCGAGATACCGCTCGAATTCTTCCGGGTGCTGCTCTTCTAATGGTGAATGTAAATGGAGGAGGCATTCGAGTTGATCGTCATCGTAGATTGCCCTATTGATTTCGAGCTGTTCGTGCGATATATTCATTTGGAACCTCAGCTACCAGTCGAAGGTCATCTTGGAAAAGCTCTCGCCGCTGGGGCCTCGCTCGGTCGAACGGGACGAGCAGTACCCGCCTGCAATTGCCTTCGGCGTTGGTCTTCCATCGCGGGTTCGTAGTTCGAGGGCGATCAACCACAGTCCAATTGTTCGGTTGGAGACCTTGAACACTACACCGAGTTCGGTCTGAGTTACAAATTCATCGTTCATCATTCCTCCTAGCACGTTTCCAAGGGCCTCGTTGGGCGAAGTAGTCCCGCACACGGCGACAATCATCTTCCGTGAATACTTTTTTCCCCGCGACCAAGAACGCTGGCGGGGACAGTTTCCCTGCACGAAGAGCGTAGGCGAGTCGATGTTCTGGAACGCCTGCAATCCTCGCGACTTCGATGCTCGAAAATAATTCCATGTTACCTCCTGTCTTTATCTAGTAAGTTGCCCGCCGTTTTCATCACCGTTACGGCGAGATTCTGGACTAAACCTTTCTTCGCCATTCAAAAGGTTCACGATCCGTAAGGCCCACAGGCTGCTGACAGTCCAGGCGAACACTCGGCCATCCGAGTCAAGGATCTCGAAACCAGTGGTTCCGCAAGGGCGGGCAATGTACGGTTCAGATTGGCTTTGATCTGGCATGTCTTCACTATCGCGCAAAGTCAGGTAGCCGCGAAGGGGTCCATATCTGAAAAACCACTTTTTGATCGACGGCCGTCCTTTGCGAATCCCAGGTCTCTATCCCGCCAACTGCACTCGGTTGCAGTAGGTGTCTCCAATTGGAGACATTTTCGGGAGCCCCGGTCGCCCAAGCCAATTGCATCCTGGTGCAGTTGGTCAATCTGCGATGAGCCGTTGCACCTTACCGCGACGGTGAAAAAGATCGATGGTCGAGACGGCTTAACAAGCCATCAGGGTCGTGTTAATATAGATGCCAAGGAGAACCGCCATGCCAGCCCAAGAGAAACCACTTTCCGCCAAAGAACAACGGGAACTGGATTCCCTCGTCGCGAAGATCGAGGTCGCATTCCGGCGAAGGACGAAGGCCGACCGAATGGGACTGATGTGGCTTCGTGAAATCCATGACCGGCATCTCTACCGGGGGCACGGGTCATTCGCCAAGTGCGTGCAGGAGAAATTCTGCGGCAAATCACGCCAATGGGCATGGCACAAGCTGATCCAGATCGAAGTGATCGAGAACCTGGAACCCATCGGCATTGCCTACATCAGCGAAACTAAGGCGAAGGTCTTACGGCCATTTCCGCCCGAGGACCAACGCGCGATTGCCACGGAGGCAGGCAAGGCCCCGCTGAAAATTTGGAAGGAAATCGCTACCGATCATGCGATGGCGGCCGTGGGCGAACGCTATAGCCCGGCCTGGATCGTCCAGGCGGCCACGAAAGTCTTGAACGAGATCGATCTCGACCCGGCCTCCTGCGTCACGGCGAACAAGACGGTCAGGGCGAAGCGGTACTTCGACCGGGAGCATGACGGCCTGACGCAAAGATGGCAGGGGCGCGTGTATATCAATCCTCCATTTGGCCCCCATTGGCGAGATTGGATCGTCAAATTAGCCGAAGAGATGGAAGCGGGCCGAGTGACCGAGGCGATTGTCGTCGGGCCGCACAATATGTTGATCTCAATTGATTCGGCTTGGTTCCAAGTGCTTCTCGGTGGTTCCATTTTCCTTCCCGCCCATCGCCCGCAATACTCCGAGGGGGACAGCGGCAAGGAGACCGGGCCGCGATACGGTACGTTCGTCGCCTACGTTGGCCGAAGGCACCAGCGTTTTGCCCGAGTCTTTGGCCGCCACGGTACGATCCTCCGTGCCATCTCCACAAAACCTGCCAAACGCCGAGTGGTTTCCTGATTGCCGCCCCCATTCTTGGTGATGGCGTGTAAAGTGCTTTACGTTTCTTGCCCGCCCTGGGGGCGGGCCGCACGGCCTGACCATCTGGGGGTGGTGTCGCCAATTGGTGACATTCTGCTGGCCTGTCCCCTGGTCGAGGACGCTTCTCTCTCCTTCGCCAGTTGCAATCCTTTGCAGTTGGTGCCGTAGTCTGCCATCGGCCCGCCAGCACCGCTTGGAGAAATTTCCCGTCGAGCATGCTTAACGATGCATGAGACACCCAAAGCCCAATAGTTCCAAGCAAGTTTCAGAACTCGAACAACCTGAAATCGACCTGACCGGCGTAGTGCCCGAGGGCAAGCAGCCGGGTGGCGATGCCGAATCTGAAAAAGGAGTACGCCGATCCTTGTACCGGATGCCCGGCAGCAAATGGAAGCTCATGCCCAAGCTGGTGCGGTTATTTCCCAACCACGACCACTTCGTTTCCGTTTTTGGTGGAACCGGGGCCGAGATCCTCCGTAAACCGCGCTCCCGGCTAGAGACATTCAACGACCGCTGCAACTACATCTACAACCTCTTCAGGGTCATTCAGGATGATAACCTGTGTAAGCGACTGCAAGAGACAATCCAGATTCCCCAGTGTCGTGGTCTCTATGAAGATGCCCTCAATGTTCTGACGAAACAGATCACCGATCCTGTTGCCACTGCCGCAGCATTCTTAATTGTGGCGCACCAGGGCCGAATTACCCGCCATCCCTGTCTCAAGAAACCTAACCACTGGCGAGCCCATACGCTCCCAACGCATCTCAAGCCTTGGCTGTCTTTACCCGAGACCCTGGATTGCGTTCGCCAGCGGCTCCTGAAAGTCCAGATCGAGAACTATAACTGGTTTCGCATGATCGACAAGTACGATTCCCCGACGACATTATTTCTCTTCGACCCGCCTTACTATCCTGACACGCTTAGTTCATCGAACGACTTTTATCTTATGACGATGACCGAGGGCGAGCATCGGGCCATGTTACGAGCCGTGCGGGGTATCCAGGGGCACGTAGTGCTTTGTGGCTACAAGCATAAGGTCTATGAGAAGGCACTTGGCGACTGGTGTTCATTTCCTTTCGGCGCGGTCACAACTGTCGATAACCAAGGGACAAGACACAATCGTATCGAGATCGTCTGGACAAATTACGATCCGAAGCCCGCAAAGTTGTGGCTGCCCTCGGGGGATTGAAGTTCTCGCGAACGCAGACACCAGAGGCCCCATCCTCGGCCGTGGCCGAGGATGGGGCTTTTTGCTTTCTACGCCCCAGCCGTGAAAAAAATCCGGGGCGAGGCTGCTTAACAGATTGTCTTTCGTAGAAAGGAAAAACACCATGCAGAAGCAGAACGGAAAAAAGCCGGTGAACAACACCGGCAAGTCAAAGAAGGGTGATGAGCCTGCCAACCCGACTACGGGCGAGGGTCTATCGCCCCAGGAGAACAAACGCCTTGCAAGGCTCGAAAATGACATCAGCCGTGCGAATCTCGGCTACATCGACAAGGGCAGCGCCCTCTGGGAAATCAATACATCCCGCCTTTACCGCCAGAACTTCAAGTCCTTTGGCGACTATTGCCATGAACGATGGGAGATGGAGAAAGCGACAGCTCACAGGCTCATCGACGCCGCAACCGTGGCTAGTGTCCTGAAGGACGCGGGTCTTGAAGCCCCCGGCAACGAGGCCCAGGCCCGCAATCTCACGCGGTTTCTGAATGATTTCGACAAATTGGCGGGGGTCTGGCAGGCGGTACTTGATCGCGGCGAGCGGATTACGGCAAAGCTGGTTGAAGAGATTGCCGAGGAGATGTATCCCACGGAGTTGGGCGAAGAAGAGCCTCACCCCGGCGAAGCGGAACCCAACGGCAGCGACAACAACGGTGGCGAAAACCCGCCGCAATCACCACCCTCGGCTAATTCCGGCAATGAATACGGCTTCGTAATCAGTGCGAAGGCTTCCCCCGAGGCTATTGTCGCATTGGGACGACGCCTGCACCTTTCGCCGCATATCAACGAGGAAAAGGGCATCGGTGATGTTAAGGGAGAGACCGGCGTGGATAGTTTTGGCCTGTTCAGCGACTTGGCCGCCTGGATTGTGGATAACAAGCCACTGAACTTCTCTCTCGAACTGAAAGAAAGGGAGCCTGTGCCGGGACCGGGAAATACATCGGAAAACCTGCCCCTGACTCTGGAACAGGAGGAGCCCCCCCCGGCTCCGACCCAAGGTAATGAATGAGCATCGAGAAAAGCACCGCTCGGGCGAAGCCCGAGCGGTGCGATCATTTTCAGACGCCACCAGCGTAAATACCGTATGTCAACTTTCCGTCATTTTCTCGACCAACGTGACCGGCCGCGCCGGTTGGATTATTCCGATCCAGTCCTGCTGGTCTCCCTCATTACCCACTATGGCCCTGCTGGAATCAGTCGCAAGGACTTGGGCAAGGTCATCAAAATGTCGCCACAACTTCTCAATCAACTCCTGGCGTCCTATTGCAGCGTGGGCTTCCTGCAATCATTCCGCCAAGGCGACCATACGTTCTACCGTGCCGTTGCCTGCTCGACGCCTTCCGCCTGACCAAGATGACACTGGCCGTGCTGCCGGGGAAAGTTTTCTGGAAAAAAATCCGGCCGAGACGGCTTAAGAATGTGGTATCGTCGGCATGACGATCCGCGAAAGGAAATTGGTATGGACCCGAAAGAGATCATGGCAAGTCTTGGGCAGCGATTCGAGATCGCTCACCCGGAAGGCAACTGTATCCGAAAGGTGATTGGCCGCGAGCCGGAAGGGAGGCATCCCGGCGAGCCGGGGTGGCAAACCGTCTACGGCGTTCGCAACAAAGACGGAAAGCCGGTCGAGAAAACGGAAATCGTCACCAGCATCGAAATCATCGCTTTGCATGAACCGTACATTCCCGGTGAGGAAGACGACGAGTGGGAATACGAAGAACCGCAGGGTTGCACGTTGCAGTCGCAAACGATTCCGAACGCCAGCCTGACACCCACCATCGACACGCCGGGATTCGACTTGGTTTCGCCCTTGGCGATGAAAGTATGGGTCGCCCTCTTCGACCATGCCCAGAACTGTGCCCTGTCGATGGCCGACGCGACGACCGACTACGCAGAGGAACGGTCGCCGCAGATCGACCATTCCAGAAAAAACGCCGCAGGCAATGATGAAAACGGTCGTGGTATTCCCGGCACCCGGCGAGCGGGAATGGAGGGACGATGGGTTGTAGCATCCTTGGCAAAGGCCGTTGGCAAGAAGGATCGGGCCATCCACTATGCTCTCGATGAGTTGGCCCGGTTGGCCTGGATCAGGATGGAAAAACTGCGTGCGGACAGCGGACAGATCGCGGGATTCCGTTACTGGATTCTGCCGCCGCCCAAGGCGTTGAATGAACTCGCACGCACGACAATGTTGGCAAAGGCCAAGGAGAAACTACACGATGCCGTCGAGGACGTGCGACGAATCAAGAACGCGAAGCGAGGGACCAATTATGAATAGAGAACAACTTCGAGAACGTCGCCGCCAAATTGCCACGGAGGTAGAGCGTGGCATTAGGCTGGTAAAAGTCGCAGAATCTTTTGCGGTAACTCAAGCCACCGTTTGGAATGCGTGCAAGGAGTTCGGCATATCCCCGCCCAGTGCTGACGAACGCCGCATCAAGATGGCATCGGATGTCGAACAAGGCCAATCGGTGAAAGCTGTTGCCGACAAATACGGCTACAGTGCCCAAACCGTACAGAAAGCCTGCGAGGAGTTCAACGTAAAAACATGGCTGGGACTTGCCACCGTGAGCGGCGATACGATGAATACAATCCGCGAGGTACTTCCCGTCATTGCGGAGCTATTCCAAGAGAACCGCATCGGGCGAATCGCCGCCAGCCTTGGAATTCCCGTTGCAGACATAAAGCAAGTGAAGAAGCTGTGCATCGAAGCTGGCATCTCTATTGCTGGAAGAAAGAAAACCAGGACGTAAACGGGCAGCCCGCATCCGGCGACACGCTCACGTCCCCAGAATGAAAGGAAAGTGCGATGAATCATGGAATACAACCTCAATACGTTGATGCTCCCGACCTGGGATCTGGGCGAGATCCAATGCTTCTGCGAGCAAGTTACCGGCAAGGAGCCCGATAAGACGGCCCCGCGCGAAGAACTGCTTTCAACCATATTGCAAGCCAAAATTACCCCCAAGCTACTAGAGGGAGCGTTTGCAGAGGGGAACGAAAAGCTGGGGCTGGGGGTGTGGTGCTTCAACATCCCGGCCCTGTATAGCTGTCCCGGCAGGTCCGAGGAATGCACACGAATAATGCCGGATGGTCACAATCCCGAAAACGCGAAGCCTCGGTGCTGGGCAGTACGAAATGCCTTTGGAATTCCTCGAAACAGAGTCCGATACCGGCTCAACCATGCGTGGTCGAAGCGGCCCGACTTCGTGGAATGGGCCGTGGAACAGATCCACGCCAAACGTATGCAGATCGTTCGTTGGCCTTCCACGGGCGATTTCTACAATGCCGACTACATCGACAAAGTGTGGGAGATCGTGCGGAGATGCCCCGAAGTGACCTTCTACGGCTACACCCGGTCTTGGTCGGTGCCAGATTCCAATATACGGCTCGCCCTCATTCGGTTGGCACACTTGCCCAATTATTGGATGTGGTGGTCCTTGGATCACAGCATGAACCCCGACCGAATACCGCCCGGTTGTGGTCAGATTTGCTACTTGGCATGCGACGATTCTGACTCGCCGCCGCGCGATGTGGCAGTTGGTCTCGTTTTCCGCGACCAACCCGGTCACGAATTTGGGCCAGATCGGACGGGCAAGCGTGCCTACATCCCTATGAAAACGATGGGAGGATGCTTGGTCTGCCCACACGAAAATGGGATCGACAAGGACAAAAACGACAACGACCTGAACTTGACCTGTAGTGCCAACGGCAGGCCGGGCAATAAAGGCTGCGGCATTTGTTGGCACGGTCCTGAGTTCCGAAATACGAAGCTCGTTCATTTGTTTGGCGAACCCTGAAAAAAAAGCGAGGCGAGACGGCTTAACAATTGTAGCGAAAAGATCGGGATGCAAGCGACACGCCGACGTGTAGTTCGGCGGTGGCATCCGATGTAACGCCGCTTTTCGGTCTGTCCATAGGTTTGGGCAGGGCGGCAGGTGGCACAACAACGCTCGCTGGGCACGACGGCCGGACGGCCTTGCGGGCGTGAACGAACTGGTCTGGCGAAAAGGATCGTGAAGACATGACTCAAGTGACTGTGAAACGTACTGGCAGGCCGCCCTTGCGGTTTGCGATCATCCACGGCGCGAATATGGTCGTTGTTCCCGACGACGGCCTGACCGTGGCCGAGCTGCGGCTGAGCTACCGAGACGTATTGAACGTCGGCCAAGTGGCCTGTGCCTACGTTGACGGCAATCCGGTCGAGGACGATTGCGTTCCCGCGCCGCTGGCCTGGATCGAATTCATGCGTGATTGGGGATGGAAGGGGAGCGGCGAGCCGAAGTTCGTGACGAAGAAGGCGGCAAGGCAAGCTGGCTACCTCCCAGCCGCCGAATGGTGGACGAAGTGGGCTTTGCCGAAACGGGATGCGATTCCTCTGCTCGTCAAGGGTGAGGAGTTTCTCGGCCCCGATCAGGTAGAGGATGTCATCTCTGCAACCGATGCCAAGCGGAAGAAACTGCAACTAAAACCGGGAACCGAATCGGTTGGCGTGAAATCCTGGCGGGCAAGTTGGGGCAGCAGGGCCAAGTGTAATGTGTATCGCAGGTCGGATTTTACGGATGCGATGCCTCATAGAGTACGGCCACCTGAGCAGATTGACTTGTTACGAGCTATCTTCGTCGTGAACAAGTCGGCAAAACGGTTCAGGGATGCAGCATCGGCTCAGTACAATCATCGCCAACATGGATTGGCAAAGACCGCCAAGCGGACGAAGCTACGCCTGTACGATCTAAAAGATCGTGGAATAGCTGCTGGATACAAGGCAGGCCGATTGGAATTTGTCGGGAAGGCCCACGGCATGGCCTTGTATCGAGGGGAAGGCTATTGTTTCCATTCCACGCTGATTCCCGTAGGCGTGGAGATGCCTGCCGGTGGCGAGCAAGAATTCCTTTTTGTCGAATCGGCTCCGCGTTCAAAGAACGAGTCGCGGCTGAAGGACGCGGAGTTCACGCTCGAAGCACTTGGCGATGATTACGATGGCTTCCAGCGTCTTCCGCCGCCTTCCCGTGACCGTCACTTTGAGCCGGAAGATGACGGCAAATGGGAGGATGAGTATGTGGACGAGGACGACGAGAGCGACGACGAATGGGAGGACGAGAATGAAGACGTTTGACTGGCGTCGGCCGGGATACCGAAGCATTTCGCAACGGCATCGTGGTCGAGGACAAGAACTCGGTCGTAACTGGCCTGAATGACAGTATTTACGTTGACCGGAAAATTAATGTGGACCGCCCTTGCGCGATTTGGCATTCCGCGCTAACCTGAAAACTGGAGACGCGAAGAGACGCGAAAATGGCAGTGGCAAGAAACGGATGGCAACCTACGATAAGAAGGTGAAACGAAGCAAAGACGGTGCCATCGTCCGGTACATCGGCCAGAACCAGAAGGCGATTCCCGAAAAGTTCCGGCTGGGCTATGACCCCAAGGAAGCCGCGCGTAGGATCGAGCTAATCCAGGCTCTCTGGGCGGAATTGGAGAACAGGATTCATGGCTATCCCTTCCCCTTTTGGGAGCCCGAATACCTGAAGGCGGCGAAAGCAATTGCCAAGGGAGGTCAAGCTACCCTGCCCAAGAACGGCTGCTATGAAGTCACGGAAAAATATCTTGGACGGCTGGCGACGATCTCGGCACGCGCTGGCACTCCGTTCGAGCCAGCCGATCCCAACGATCTCAAGTCTGCTTTATCAGACATGCAGCAGGTCGTCCAAGACGCTCGTAGCACGCTTTCGGTTGCGTTGAATGTCCCAGCGGCCACGGGCCAGACTTTGGCCGAGGCTTTCGATGCCTACGAAATCCAGACAAAAAATGAAAGTACCGACCCGACTGGATCTGTGTCGCCTTGGGGAAAGACAAAGTTGGATCAGGTCAGTTCGATTCGCGCGTATCTCACGGACAAGCGTTTCGGCGGCCGAAACTTCCTGACCCTCGATCTTGGAGAGTTGAATTACACCCGCTGCGATGAGATTTACGGAGTCTTTCGGCGTCGGCCGCCAACTTTACGAACCAGCCTGAAGAAGCGAATGACGCCAGCATCGGCCAAGCATATCATCAAGGAACTTGGTAACTTCTTCGACTGGCTTGACGGTGCCGAAGAATTCGAGTGGGTGGAACCGAGGCGTTTTCATTCCATTGTCAAGACGCCCGAAAAGCTCAACGCCGAGGAGCAGTACCAGCGGCGAGAAAGCAAGAAGCGGAGCGTTGTCCCAACCGAGCATCTCAAAACCCTCGTTGAGTATGCCCTTCCCATCGAACGCATTCTCCTACTGCTGGGCCTGAATTGTGCCTTCGGTGCCGCCGAGATAGGCCAGCTTCGGTCTGGATTCCTTCGCCTTGACGAGGCGATCATCGACGGTGTTCGTTTCAAGACCGGGAACGAGACAAAGCACCGGCTCTGGCCGCAGACGATTGCTGGCTTGAGATGGGTTCTTGAGCGAAGGCGACAACAGAAACTTCTCAAACCGGAGTATCAAGACATCGTTTTCCTGACGGAGCGTGGTAAACCGCTCTGGCACCACACGCCGGAAGGCAATGCCTCGAATGGCGTCAGCAATATCTGGAATCGCCTGATCCAACGGGTTCGGAATGACGACGAGCAGTTTCCGCCCTACAGCTTCAATAAACTGAGAAAGACCTCTGCGACTCGGATTCTCGAAATCGCTGATGCCGCAACTGCTTCAATGATTCTCGCGCACAATACCATCAGTGACGACAAGCTCCTCGAAAACTATGCTCAACTTCCGTGGGAAAAACTCTTTGCCGCTCAGGAACAATTCGGTAAGGAACTAGCCGAAGTGCTTGACGTTGGCAGTCCGAACCCGTGGGAGGCTCCACGCAGGACGTACATCGGCCTGAAAAAGGTCAAGACGATCATCGCGTTGGACGGCAAGAACGTGGCGGCACCGGAGATTGCAAAGCAAGTTGGCGTCAACCTTGCCACCGTCTACCGGCAGTTGCAGACCAAGTACGGAAAACGGCGGGCTGGGCGGCGGCCAAAGGCCAGGGGTTCGGAAGGTCCAACTCCCCAGCAACCGGAAGTCCCGAAGGCCGAGTAATCCTGATTTGGGCAGGCCGGTCACCTTGAAGGAAGAGCCGTTGGCCGCTCGCGGCCAACGACTCTTCTCATTTGGGCGGGCTTTCGTTGTCCGACCCAGGTTCTTTCTGTCTAGGAGGCAGCGTGAGCCATCAATCTTGGTGTGTTCAGGATGGGAAGCACTTACCAAATGCTGCTAGGAGTTTGGGAGCACCTTTTAGACGCAGTTTTCCTCGCAACAAGCCCCATAGCAAGCTGCGGTCCTTGGCTAGGAAACCGAGCCACCACCGGCTATCGGCGGCAATTCGTAGCCCGGCAACCCCAACGTGCCCTCGGCTGACCCACACGGTTTTGTCTCGAATGACGACCGTGGCCTGACATTCTTCCTCGCCTGTGAAGGTAAAGTGGTAGGTGGCGTCCAATCCCGCTGATTGTTCTCGTTGAAACACCAGAGGCAAGGCATTCAGAAAGGCTGCGATGGAGCGAGGACGAAGGCCATTGCCGACTCGCTTGACGTGCTTCCGAGGAAACCGACGCACGACATGGGCTTCGGCGTCCGAGCCAGGAACGACGTAAACGGTTTCCTCCTTTTTGCGTAACGGTCGGACAACGGTATCCAAAAAGGCCCGCTTGTCTGTGAGGAAAGGACCAATCACGTCCTCGCCCGCAGGGCAAACCGCCAGACAATAGACACATTTGTACGTGCCCCCGCAGACAAGACTCTGCCACATGGAAGCCGTCTCAGCATCCGTGACTCTATGCCGGTAGTCAGAAGCATTCTTGCTGTCGGCAAGTTGCTCGATCCAGTTCGTAAAACCGCCCGAATACTCCCGGTAGTTGTGAGTGAAGCAAGCCGAGAAGTTGAAGTGACCATCGGTAGAGATGGCCCCCGTGGGACATGCCGTTGCACACAGCTTGCAGTCCAAACACGGGCTGTAGTCCAAGGGTTGGTCATAGTCGCTGACTTCGGCAGCCAGGAGGACGGTTCCGAGCAAAACGTGGTTGCCGAACTTCGGGTGAATCACGCAGCGGTGGAGTCCCATCGTCCCAAGGCCCGCAGCCACGGCCACCGGCTTATGCGAAACCGACCAGCCTTTACCCGAAGGACTGTCCATGTCCATCGGGAAAGCGGCTGACGTGTTGATCGCCCGCACTCCTTCCCGTTCCATCGCCGCCACGATCTCATGGCCGATCTCATGCACCCGGTCGCCGGTTTCGTGAGACTCCAAGTTCGCCACGGAGCGGTCGGGGCTTCGGATCGGCTCCCGGTTCATTCGACACACATAGCTGACGAGCGTTCTGGTGGCGGGAAAGAACGGCAGGATTTCTTCTCGTTCGTGATCCAGGGCCGGGGCGTCAATGCTCACCAACCCAACATCATCGGCACCGGCCTCGCCGCATAACGTGCGAAGGCGGTCGGCGTCGAGCGGGACAGGGGCAGCAGGGGCAACCTCAGTCACTCCTTTGGAAAAAAACGACTTCACGGTGGGGTGATCGGCCAGTTCCATTACACGCTCCATGTATTTGTATATGCAACTATCTGGTCAAAAAAAGAGAACACGACACCTTCCTCTAGCGATCTGACATGGGCATCCCCAGTTTCCCTGCCAGTTTGCCCAACAGGGCCATGCCGTCTTCACCCAGGAGTTGTTCGGCTTCCTGTTGAGCTTGTTTCCAGGCCGGGGCTGCCTGCTCCAACAATCGCTTGCCCTGAGTTGTCAAACGGAACGATTGCGTCCGAGCATCCTCGCTCGGAACGACCTCTAACCACCCTTGCATCCGCATCCGTTCGACGTTTCGACTCAAGGTGGACGTGTCCAGCCGAAGGGTCGCACAGACCTCGGCAGGGCGGGCCAAGCCCAGTTTCCCGGCCACAACCAAGATGTTGAACTGGCTGGCCTTGACCCCTAGTGGGCGAAGAGCGTTGTCGTACAAGCTGGTGATAACTCGGCTCACCAGTCGCACACGCGCACCGATACACCGGCAGGCAATCGTGTCGATGACGTGGCTGCTTTTGTCGCTCATAGGTTGCCGTCTGAGTTGTCCTTTCAGATAGTTGTATATACACATAATCGGCTTGTCAAGGCCCAAAACCGGATGAAACTAGACATTTTACCCCCTGAAACTAGACATTTTTTGCCACCTAGACGCAGGTTTTAGGGCTTTTTGAGGCCAAGTGCGTTTTCGTAAGTCCAATAAAGAAGGCCACTTACGACGAATCGCAAGTGGCCTTTTCAGGTGGAGGCGGCGGGGATCGAACCCGCGTCCCGCGACATTTCCATGCAGGCTTCTACGTACGTAGTCGATCCCATTTGCAGACGTCGCCGCACGGCCCCCGGATCGACAGGGTTGCCGCTTGGCCAGTCGGCAGCAGTTTTTAATCCCGGGCGTCGCCAACGTCGACCCGAAACGATCCGGAATTACGGCCGGCAGTCGGATCTCTCCGGCGAAGATCCTCAGCCGGGGTCGCCTTGTTAGGCAGCCAAAGCCATGTTATTGGCAACTAATTTTTGGTCGGCTATTATCGTGGCCTGCTGACCAACCACGGCACGCCACCTGCACTTCAACCTGCCCGGTCGAATCCAATTCGCCCCCGAGACTCTTATATTATACCAGGCCGTTCCGCACCGCCCAGAGGGCCGCCTGCGTGCGGTCCACGAGACCGATCTTCCGCAGAAGCTGGTGGATGTACAACTGCACCGTGGTGTAGTCGATGTCCAACTCTTCGGCGATCTGCTTGTTCGTCAGGCCCAGGGCCGTCTTCCGCAAGACCTCGCCTTCGCGCTGGCTGAGCGCCACTTCGATGTTGCCCTCGAGCCGCGGTGTCCGCAGAGATCCTCGCCCGCTGCGAAGGGCTTTGTCGGGCCACGCGTCCTCGCCGGCAACCACTGTCCGTACAGTTTGCACGAGTTCCTCCTTCGTGCAGGTCTTCGGCACGAATCCGTTGGCCCCCATGGCAATCCCTTGGGCCAGCAGGGCGGAATTGTCGAAGGCCGAGAAAAGCAACACCGGCAGGTCCGGCTTGTCGGCCTTGATGTGGCTCAGGGCCATGAGCCCGTCGCCGTCGGGCATGCGGACGTCGACGAGCACAACATCGACGTCCTTTTCCAGCGCCCGCTTGATGGCCGCTTGGCCGGTCGTTGCCGTAGCGGTCACCTCGATTTCCGTGCCGGCCAACAGGGCCCGCACTCCGTGATGGATCATTTCATGGTCGTCCGCAATAAGCAGACGAACTTTTGCTTGGTTAGGCATGTTAGTAACTCAGCTTGAAAAGTAAATAATGGGAGGGTTTCTGGGCGTGAATCGGTTATCCATTTGCAAAATGTCGGTTTACGGGGTTGGCCGAACAAGTATTGCCCACGGAATCAACAAGATTATTTGCAGGACAACGACAATGGCCCCATCCTTGGACAGGACGCGTTCCGACCATGCGGAAAGAACCGAATATCCGAATTGTGCCAACACCCAGTGGACCAACTGTGCGACGATTCCATTCTGCCGTTCCAATCGGTACCCTGCTCGTCCCGGGCCGAGACAATTCCTTCCGGTTTCCCCGCGCTGGTCTGCAAGGATCCATTATACCACGAAACAATAGCAGTGGTAGCTATAGTGCCTAAAATTGTAGCAGCCTATTCAGGTGCAGTACACAACTGCGCCCGGCGGCATGCGAAAAAATCAACTACGCGGGTTCCAGACGCCCGCCCGCCCCATCCAGGTTTCCAGCGACATTTGCGGGGAAGTCTACGCACTTAGGATCGTCAGCCGACAGCAAAATGCCACACTTGGGGGGTGAATAACCAAGCCCGATCCGATGAATTCATCGAGCCGACAAGATGACCTTCTTTCTCATACCCCGATTATGGCCGATGGCTTGACCGCATATTACAGCGGCACTATCCTAACGATCCTAAGAATCTGCTGGACGATGGTGTAGCATGGCGTTAACGACGTTCTTGATTGCCCTGAGCGCCGCACTGGGGTTGGGCTTGCTGATTGGCCTGGAGCGGCAGTTCGGCCAACATCCGGCCGGCTTGCGGACCAACGCGCTGGTGAGCGCCGGAGCGGCGCTGTATGTCTTGATGGCGCGTTCGTTCGGCGGCGGCGCCGACACAGCTCGCGTGGCGGCCCAGATCGTCAGCGGCATCGGCTTTCTCGGCGGCGGCGTGATCCTGCGCGAAGGGCTGACAGTCCGCGGCTTGACGACCGCCGCCACACTCTGGTGCAGCGCGGCCATCGGTGCCCTCTGCGGCGCCGACTTGCCGCTACTGGCCGGCATCGCCACCGCTGCTGTCGTGGCCACCAACTGGTGCCTCAATCCGCTCAGCCGCTGGATCGATCGAAAGGCAGCCCAGCGGACATACATCGATGCCAGTTACCGCATCGAGGTCGCCTGCGCCATGTCCGAGGAGCGCCGCATTCGCCACGTGCTTGCCGAACTGATTGCCGCCCAGCACAATATGACCTTGCACGGCATTGGCATTCACTCTTCCGACATTCCCGATCGCGGGCTGATCGTGGCCGAAGTGGAAATGCACGTCCGCGATGAACACGTGCTGCAAGACATGGTAGCCCAACTCAACGCCGATCCCAGCACGTCGTCGACAAGCTGGCAACGGCATTCCTAGGAAAAACCTCGTGAAATCCTACACCGAACACTTGACCATGAACGTCCCCAAGCGCATGGGGTTTGTCAACATCACACCACAGGTCGAAGCCGCCGTCAAGAAGAGCGGTGTGCAGGAGGGCCTGGTGTTGTGCAACGCCATGCACATCACCGCCAGCGTGTTCATCAACGACAACGAGTCGGGCCTGCACGAAGACTACCAGCAATGGCTTGAAGAACTGGCCCCCTTCGATCCGTCGCCCCAGCGCTACCACCACAATCGCACGGGAGAAGACAACGCCGACGCCCACCTGAAACGCCAGGTCATGGGCCGCGAGGTTGTTGTCGCCATTACTGCCGGCCGCCTCGATTTCGGTCCCTGGGAGCAGATCTTCTACGGCGAGTTCGACGGGAAAAGAACGAAGCGGGTGCTGATCAAGGTGATTGGCGAATAGTAAAAGCCTCAATTGAGAGAATCGTATTAAGATTTCCATGTCTGAATCCTTGCTTTCCGATGCCCTCGCCATCTGGCACGCGGGGCTTGCCGCTGTCCGCTCCGATCAACTGGTGCGCGATGCGCTGCAAGTCGAAGGACCGCTGCTGGTGATCGGCGACGACGAAATCCCCATGCGCGATTTGCGGCGGATCGTGGTTGTCGGCGCGGGCAAGGCAGGCGCCGGCATGGCGGCCGCCGTGGAAGAAATCCTCGGGCCGCAGTTGGCCGCAGAGAAACAACTCACCGGTTGGATTAACGTGCCGGCCGATTGCGTCCGTTCGCTGAAGTGGATCCGCCTGCACGCGGCACGGCCCGCGGGCGTGAACGAGCCCACGGCTGCCGGCGCGGCCGGCGCGGCGGAAATCCTGCGGCTGGTCGCATCACTTACGCCGGACGACTTGTGCCTCTGCCTGCTTTCGGGCGGCGGCTCGGCCCTCCTGCCGGCGCAGGTGGAAGCAATCTCGCTGGAAGACAAGCTCGCCGTCACGCGGCACCTCAGCGCCGCGGGCGCGAATATCGAACAACTCAACACGGTCCGCAAGCAACTCAGCCGCATCAAAGGCGGCGGGCTCGCCCGCGCGTGCCGCGCGGGACGACTCGTTTCCCTGGTCATCTCCGACGTGCTCGGTGATCGGCTGGACCTGATCGCCTCCGGCCCGACGGTGGAAGACACTTCCACACCGCAGGCCGCCTTAGCCATTCTGCGGCAGTTCTCCGCGCGCGAGGCCGGTATTTCGCCTGCCGTGTTCCAGTGGCTCGAGCGGCCGCAGCCTTTGACAGGCGGCGGGCGGCAGACGCCCAATTGCCGGGTGACGAACATGGTAATCGGCAATAATGCCACGGCCGTGGACGCGGCGGGCATGGAAGCCGAGCGCCGCGGCTATTCCCACGCCATGATCAGCGCCCGGCAGTCGGAAGGCCCGGCCGAGGAGGTCGGTCGCCACTTGGCCGGCATGGCGCGGCAGATGCGCAGCCAATGTGGCCCGGATTGCCTGATCAGCGGCGGCGAGCCGGTCGTGCAATTGGTCGACGCGGCGCGGCGCGGCCGCGGGGGGCGGAGCCAGCAGCTTGCCTTGGCCGCGCTGGAAACGTTCTGGGACGACGGCGCAAGTAACTTGGCCCTTCTTGCCGCGGGCACCGACGGCGAGGACGGTCCTACCGACGCTGCGGGGGCGTTTTTCGACGCGGGCATTTTGCAGGCCGCCCGCCAGGCGGGGCTAGCGCCGCAGGACTTTCTCGCCCGCAACGACGCCTATAACTTCTTCGCGCCGCTGGACGCGCTGTTAAAGACCGGGCCGACACATACGAACGTGTGCGATCTTCGAGTGGTCTGTACGCGGCGCAATTGAAATGCGTCTTCCTTTGTTTATCCGGCCGTTGTATGATAAACTTAGATCGCCGGCTCGCCGCTCTCGCCGGTGCGGATGCGGACGACGTTGGTCAGATCGGAAACGAATATCTTGCCGTCGCCAACCTGGCCGGTGCGGGCGACCTCGCAAATCGTTTCGATCACGCTCGCCTCGTCTTCCGCGGCGACGACCACTTCCAGCTTGATCTTGGGGATGAAGTCGACGACGTACTCGGCCCCGCGATACATTTCGGCGTGGCCCTTTTGCCGCCCGAATCCGGAGACTTCGGTCACGGTCATGCCCTTGATGCCGCGACGATTCAAGGCGTCCTTGACGTCGTCCAGTTTGAAATGGCGGATGATGGCTTCAATTTTCTTCATTTCCGTGTATCCAATTCTTCAGTATCCAGTTGAGCGGCGATGCCGGCAAGCAGTCTGCCCCTCAAATTTGAGATTCGAAATTTGAAATCTATGATCCCTGCTCCTCGCTCCCTGCCTTACGCGTGCCGGCTGAGGGCGAAGTCGGGATAGGCCAGCGCGCCGAGCTCGGGACCGTCGAGCCCCTCAAGCTCGACATCGCGCGAAACGCGCATGGGCCAATAACGATTGCTGATGTGGAACCAGGCCCAGGCCATCACCAGGCCAAACACCACGAGGACGACGGCCCCGATGGCCTGGGCGGCGAATTGTCCGACACCGCCGCGGACGCCGCCGACGACGCCGTTGAACCCCGCCCCGCACCTACCGTTGGCGAAGATGCCCACCGCCAACAGGCCCCACAGGCCGGCAATGCCGTGGACGGAGATTGCCCCCACGGGGTCGTCGATGCCGCGGCGCTCCAGCAGCAGCACACCCTCGACCACCAGGCCGCCGGCCACTGCGCCCACGAGCGCAGCCGCCCAGGAGTCGACGAACGGACAGGGGCCACTGACGGCCACCAGCCCCGCAATCATACCGTTGCAGATCAGCGTCGGATCGGGCTTCATCTTCTTGACACCCAGCATGCACATCGCGGCCAATGTGCCGGCGAAGGCCGCCAGGGCCGTGTTGACGATCACTCCGCCCAGCGAGAAATCGGTCCCGGCCAGCGCGCAGCCGGCGTTCAAGGCAAACCAGCCGAAGGCCACGACCAGGCTGCCGAAGACGACCATGGGGACGTGGTGACCGGGTAGGGGCTGCGGACGCCCGCCGCGATACTTTCCCACGCGCGGACCGAGCAGCCAGGCGCCGGCCAGCCCGATCACACCGCCCAGCGCGTGGATCACGCCGGCCCCCGAGAAGTCGACCACGCCATGTCCCAGCCGCCAGTTGACGCCGATGCGGGCCAGCCAGCCGCCGCCCCAGACCCAGTTCGCGAAAAGGCTGACCGGCAGCACGACCCACAGGGCGTAGAAGCAGAAGTTCCTCCAGCGCCAGCGTTCGACCATCGCTCCCGTGGGGATCAGGGCCGCCTTATCCACCAGCGCCATCATAAAGAAAAACAAGGCCAGCGCGCCGGCGTGCGCGGCGTCTTGATCGATGCCCGAAAGGAAAAAACCCTTGCCGCCGGCCAGCCCGTAGGCATAACCGCCGGTGGCCTTGCCCGCGTCGTCCAGCAAGGAAACGACGCCCACGCCGCGATTGAAAACCGTGCCGGGCAGGTCAAGCGTGGCCGCCCAGCCCGGGGCGACGGCGCCGTTGGAGAAGTTGCCCCAGCCCAGGGCAAAGCCATAGATCCAAAAGGCGGTGCAACTCAAGGGAAAGACCATGAGGTTCATGGCCACGGTGTTCAGCGAGTTTTTTGCCCGGCAAAAGCCCGTTTCGATCATGGCGAAACCGACGTGCATAAACATCACCACAATCGCGGCCAGGAGCAGCCAGATCGCACCGCTGCCGGGCAGGGAGGTCGCAGTGGCCGGCACGCCGCCCGGTTCGGCGGCAGCCAGACACTGGCAACTCAAAGTACAAACGGCCGCGACGCCGGCGCAGAGCAGGCGTCGCGGCGGTGGGTAGGTGGTAGACATCATCTCGCCTTGTTCTCGACAAAACCCAGGAAAGGCCGGTGGGAGTACTCCGTACTGAGTACTAAGTTCTAAGCCCTAATTTCCCCCCTGTCCAGCCCCATGCTATAAATGACCCGGAACGCCGCGCCTGGGGTAGACGCGGCGTTCCGTACGCAACTTCACATTCCATCGATCCGTCGCGGATGGTTTTCCAACCGGAGGCCTTACGTTGTACTGGCCGTCTCCGCCTCGGCTGGCTTGCTCGTCAAGAGCACGCCCCGCCCCTTCTTCTTGCTGGCAGAGGCGAAGTAGTAAGCACCGTAAAGACCCCAGACCGCGGCAATGCCTAGTGCCACGAAAGGCTCCATTTTACTCATGCCGGTGACGGTAAACGGACCGATCAGGTAGAACAACATGCAGGCCAGGTTCGCCAGCAGCCCAAAGACCGGAACGAACATGTGCTTGAAGCCGTTGAACATGTGGTGGTCGCGGAAGGCCACGATGGCTACGATGCAGGTGAGCATATAGAGCATGAACGTGCCGAAGTTGCTCACCAGCGTAGCTACTAGCAGGCTGTTGGGCAGCTTGCCGGCAAAGTCCGAGGAGAAGACCAGGAACTTGGGATACCAGAAACTGCTCTTCTGAACCTCGCTCAAGGCCGTGTTCATCGTGGCGGGAACGGCCGGACCGCAGAGGTACCAAATTACGACAAGGATGCCGATCACGGTCGAGAGGAAAGCCAACGTCCAAATGGCTCGGTGCGGGGTCAGCTTCTTGCCGTGCAACATGCCGAAGTGTGAGGGCACTTCGTCGTCGCGGCCCATGGCGTAGGTCACGCGGGCGCCAGTGTTGATGCAGGAGAGCGTCGTGCCGATCAGGGCCAGGAAGACCGTGAGGGCCTGAATCTTCATGAACCACATGGCGGCTTCCGTGCTGCCGAAGAGCCACGTGCCGGTGAGTACCATCATATCGCCGATCGGGGCGCTGGAACCGGCCGCGTTGGTCAGTCCGTAGCCCTTGTTGAGCAGGTAGTTGGCGGCAAAGTACTCGAACAGGTAGCAGATCGCGCCCTGGATGACCAGCGAGAGGAGCACTGCGCGGGGAATGTCCCGCTTGGCGTTCTTCGCTTCCTCGCCCATCGAGGTCACCGACTCGAAGCCGACGAGGATCAGAATGGCGATACAGGCCTGAATGAACGTGTAGTTCCAGTTGTGCGGCACCACGACTGACGCCGTCGTCGTATGGTAATTGAAGGTCGGCGGGTCTTTGGCATAGTCGGGCTTGCCGTCGGTGAGGGCCGCGCCGCCAGGGCTCAACGCGTCGGATCCGGCCCAACTCATCACGAAGCCCATCGGCTGGATCTTGCCGTCCTTGCCCAACACCGGCTTGCCGTCCTTATCTTTTTCATAGTCCGGGAACGGATCGCCGACGCCCAGGCTAAACGTGCCGAAAGGGCTCTTGTAGCTTTCGGGGAGCGGCAGATCCTTGTTCTCCAGATCTTCCTTGGCAATGATCTTGTCCGCAGTCTTCGGAGTCGGCGTGGTGACCGGCTTGCCGTCTTTGTCGAGAACCGGCTTGCCGTCTTTGTCAAGGACCGGATCGGTCTTGGGGGTCTTGTCAGGGTCGGACCACTGGTCCTGCACGAACACCGGCTTCGTAGTGGGCTTGCCGTCTTTGTCGAGAACCGGCTTGCCGTCCTTGTCTACGACCGGCTCCGTCTTGGGACTGCCATCGGCGTTCATGTCCGGCACATTGTCTTGATAGACTTGGTAAGGCACCGCTTTGCCACTGCTTGCGAAGTAGAGTCCAGGATCGCCGTCCTTGTTATGGCTCGCGCGATAACCGATGGCGATCACCGAGAAGACGATCAAGGCGCTGATCTGAATCACGTTGACCGCGATATTCACGCCGGTCGAGCCCGTCACGCCGCTGTAGGCGATATAGGAAACGCCAAACGAGAAGGCAATGCAAAAAAGGATCATTAGCGTCGGGCTGTTGATGGTCTGGTTGAACACATCGGGCCAGAAAATACTGGCCAAGTAGCCGACGATAATGGCCGTTACTCCCACCATAACACCCGGGTAGACCCAGTAGTACAAGTGACTGGCCCAGCCGATGATGAACTTCGATAGACGCGCGAACTTGTAGGCGTGTGTCTTCGATAGAAACGCCTGCTCAGCAAAGAAGTAGGAAGAACCAGCCCCCGGGTAGAGCTTCGACAGTTCCGCATAGGAAATCGCGGTGGCAAAGCAAAGCAAGAGGGCCAATACGATACCGAACCACATCGACATACCGGCAGTCGGAGCACCATATTGGGCCTGCATCGCATAGGTCAGCCACAAAAAGGCGCCTGGCGCGATTAGGGCCATGGCGTTCACCGTAAGACCGGTGAGGCCCAGTGTTTTTTTCATTTCGGGGGGTGGGGGGCTTGTCGACATGAAATACCTCGTTAAGACTTTCCAATCGTGCAAAACGCAATTAGCGTCTGCTAGCATTGCGAGAATGCCCAACCACTGCTCTCGCAGTGACTACGAATTGAGCAATTCAACTGGAGTAAACGCTTGTGAGCAAACACTGTGCCATGTATCGCACCCCATCACTCGCAAATTGCCAGAACTCCGTTGAAAAATGCACGAAAAACATTTCTTCGTGTGACAAGAAATGTTTTCAAACGCTTAGTGGTTGCGCAAGAAGTGCGCAATGAACGCGCGTTTTCAGGGAAAACAGCGAGATTATAATGGCTACAACTTTTTCCACTTCGCTCGGATGCGTGACAAAAAACGGCCTATTCCTGAGCTTCTTGCCGTTTTTGTCAGGCGAAGACCGCCTCAATCGGCGTATGATTTATGGTGGCGGCATCAAAAATGCTGACTAAGTTGGGTTTGGCCCTGGCCGTAGGTTGGGCTTTAGCCCGACTCGTTCAATAGTCGGGCGGAAGCCCAACCTACGGGCAGATCCAAACGCCTGGTACCTGGGTTCCTTCTGTAAAGTCGACGACATGAGGATTGGGGTCGAAGCATCGCCCATAAGCTGACATGGAGATTACCTATGCCTCGCTTACCTCGGCCGGTCCTGTCCGGACCAACAACGAGGACTTTCTGGGGTTCTGGGAGCCGGCCGAGGAAGAACAGCGGCGCACCCACGGAGCAGTGGCCGTCATTGCTGACGGGGTGGGCGGGCAAGACCGTGGCGAGGTAGCCAGCCAAACCTCGGTCGAGTTGGCCCTGCAGTTGTTCCGCGAGGCGAAAGAAAACATTCCCCCCCGCACCCTGTTGTGGGACGTGATCAACGCGGCGAATCTGGCGGTTTACGACAAGGGTATGGACCATCGCGACAATGGCCGCATGGCCACGACGCTGATCGTTTCCATTTTTCGCAACACGGAGGTCACGGTCGGCCACGTGGGCGACAGCCGGGCCTACCTGGTGCAGGGCGGCAAGGCCCAGCAGATCACCGCCGACCACACCTATGCCGCCATGCAGCAAAAGTTGGGGTTGATCTCGGCCCAGGAAGCGGCTCACAGCGAAATGCGCTCGATGCTCATGCGCAGCATCGGCCGCGACCCCACCGTGCAGGTCGACCTGTACAACGTGCGCGTGAACCAGGGTGATTACATTGTCCAGTGTACCGACGGCGTACACCAGTTTCTCACCGAGGACGAGATCTGCGAGATCGTCACGCACGTCCTGCCCGACGAGGCCTGCAAACAGCTTCTGGCCCTGGCGGAAAAGCGCGGGACCGAGGATAATGTCTCCGTGCAAGTCATTCGCGTCGATCGCGTGGAAGAGATGATGTTCTATCGCGGTCTGCCCATCTATCGAGAGGTTTCCCAGCCTATGAGCCACGAAGTGGAAGTCGGTCAGACGCTCGACGGGCGCTTTCAAATCACGGAACTGATCAGTCGCAGCGGCATGGCCTCGATCTTCAAAGGGCTGGATCTGCAGACGGGCGAGACAGTGGCCCTGAAGGTCCCCTTCATGCAGTTCGAAAGCGATCCGGCTTTCTTCAGCCGCTTCCAGCGCGAGGAATCGATCGGACGGAAGCTCAAGCATCCGTACATCCTCCGCATCGTGCCCGTCGAAGACAAAAGCCGTCCTTATATCGCCATGGAATTCTTGCAGGGGCGGACCTTGCGGAGCGTGATGCAGACTGTCGAGCGGATGCCGGTCAAGGACGCCTTGGTTATTGCTTCAAGGATTTGCGAGGCCCTGGATTACCTGCATTCGCAGGAAGTGATCCACCGCGACCTGAAGCCTGAGAACATCATGCTCTGCGACGACGGCAGCATTCGCGTCATGGATTTCGGCATCGCCAAGGCGGCCGGGCTGCGGCGGCTGACGTTTGCCGGCTTTTCCACCTCGATGGGCACTCCCGATTACATGGCGCCCGAGCAGGTCAAGGGCAAGCGGGGCGACGCCCGCACGGACATCTACAGCCTGGGCGTGATGCTCTACGAGATGCTGACGGGGGCCACGCCCTTCGAGGGCAACAACCCCTATGCCATCATGAACGCCCGCCTGATCGGCGACCCGGTAGCGCCGCGCAAGCACATGCCCGAGTTGTCGCCGGAGGTCGAGGAGATCATCCTGCACGCCCTGGAGCGTCAGCCGTTCGACCGCTACCCGACGGCCGCCGCCATGAAACTGGACCTCGACGCCCCAGAGAAGGTGCAAGTCACCGGCCGCAGCGAGCGTCTGCGGCCGCCCACGATGTGGCAAGGCCGCTGGCACAAGGTGCGGCTCTACGTGCTGGCAATGCTCGTGCCGGTGCTCACCGTCGTGATCCTGCTCTTGCTGTTTCGCAAGAAGTGAACGGCTATCCGGAAAGTTATTGGCGGAAAACCAACATCGAAGCCCGTCGGGGCACGCGCTGGCGGGTGCCCCGTCGGGCTTCGATACCCTGCGGAATGATAAATTTTGGACGGAGAACCTCGAAACCCGCGTCTTCCGGACGGTGTAGCAATAAAGTAGGGTAATCACGAAATCCCGAAAGTACGAAAGCACGAAACCAACCAGAATTATCCAGCCCAGACTGGGGCTTCATGTCTAGGCCGCGATTTGGTATAATTGTTCTCTTTCCCAACCAGGAGAAATCGCATGAGCATTGGCATTTCCCTCGAAAATGAGCAGTATATCGATAGCACAGTGGCCAACGGATTGTTCCAGGACCGTGGACAGGCGATCAATACGGCGATCGAGTTGCTCAAGCGCCGCGAGCGGTTGATTCGCGATGTCAATCATGGGATTGAACAAATTGAAGAGGGGCACGGAAAGCCATTCGATATCGATGTGATCATGGGCCAAATCGACGACAAATTGCGTGAAGAACGCGACTAGGTTTGATCATGGCCCGATTGGAACTTTCTCCCGATGCGGAGCACGATCTCGTTTGCATCGGCACGGACATCGCAGCCCGAAGCGGGAGTCGCGATATTGCAAGACGCTTTCTCAAGAGAATCATGGCGGTTTGTGACTTGCTTGCCGCAATCAGTTATTCTGTCTTGTACCCGAGCTTCTTGGCCTGGGCAAAATCCTCGGCCGCTTCGTGCCTATCGCCGCTCTGCTCGTATACAAGGCCACGGCCGTAATACGCGACGGCAAACTTTGGGTTGAGCCGAATGGCTTCGCTGAAATCGGCGGCGGCCTTGTCGTGTTCGCCTTTATTGTAGTAGACCCGCCCTCGGCTGTAATAGGCTTCGGCAAACTTCGGTTTGAGCTTGATAACCTCCGTTAGGTCGGTAATCGCCTTGTCATAGTCGCCCTTGTTGTCGTAGCAATCGCTCCGGCTGTAATACGCCTCGACATATTTCGCGTTCAACCGGATGGCCTCAGTGTTTCGGCAATGGCCTTGTCATATTTGCCCTTATTCCCGTAGTCGTTACCCAGGTTGTGATACGCAACGGCACATTTCGGGTCCAGTCGAATCGCCTCCGTAGAGTCGGTAATGGCTCTGTCGTGTTCACCTTTCCTCCCGTAAGCCATGCCTCGGTTGCCATACGCCCCGGCAAGTTTCGGGTTCAGACGGATGGCCTCGGTACAATCGGCTATTGCCTTATCGTGGTCGCCTTTATAACCGTAGGCGCGCCCGCGGTGGCTAAACGCGATCGAATTCTTCGGATCAATTCGGAGGGCTTCGCTGAACGCGGCTATTGCCGCGTCGAAGTCCGCCTTTTCGAGACACGCTTTGCCTGTCTCGTAAGCTTCCTTGGCAAGATCAGCACTTGTCGCCACATTCGGCAGCAACAAGATGGCGATCAGTGTCGTCAACCAATTCTTGAATGTGTGCATCGTTCATCCTCCATGTCAGATGGCCCAATCGGCTCGGCCAACGGGGCTTCTTAACTGCGCGATGTCTGCCGGGAAGGGACGTGGTACGTGTTCCCCTGCCGATCGGTTGCGAGTTCCCTTTCACTGCGCCCATTCTATCTTATACAAGGGGGGGTCAAGAGCGATTCACGCCTGATGGAATCACGAAACTCCATTTAGGTTGCATTGCGCAGGCCAGGCCCACCTTACGGCTCTCGCCGCAGGTGGCCGGCGCTGGACTGAAAATACTTGCGGCGGCGATTCTCAACGGCCGACTGGGCCTCGGCCTGCCGGTCCTGCAGATCGGCCACGTTCGCCTGGCAGTAGCGGCAGCCGACCACCTCTATGTGGAACGCCACGTATCGCGCGGCATCATCGGGCAGGATGCCCAAAAGAAAGCTGCCCAGTTCCTGCCGCGAGGGGCAACTCAAGCGGTGCCGCCGCCAGACCTCACCGAGGGAAACCACACCGGAATCGCGGCGGCCGATAATGGCCGCCAGTTGCCGCGCCAACGAGGGGTCGTCACGGAGGGTCTTTTCGATCCGCGTCATCTCCTCGATAGGCAGGGCCTCGTCCAGGTAGGCTTCAAGATCGGTAGTGCGAAAAGAGGCGGTCATGATTACTGGTACAGCTCAGGGAAAACTTCCTCCGGCAGCCCTTGACCGCGCAGTGTGGTCCGCAGCCGGGCGATGGTTTCGAACTTGTAGTTGGCCACGGTCTGTTCGGAAATGCCCAGCCGCGCGGCCACCTCCTTGTTCGACCAGCCGCGGACCCAGAGCAACTCGATGCATTGCAGCCGCTCCCACTGTCCGCGGCGGCGCCAATGGTCGATCATCTCGCCCAGGGCGCGGACCAAGGCCGCTTCTTCTAGGCCGTGCTGCTCCCGGCTGCGGACGATACTGCTTGCGCGGCGGCCGCGATCGACCGCCTGCCAGCCGTCGCTGCTCTCCTCGGTCACCAGCGGCAGCGTGGGCCGACGGCCTTCATGCCGCAGGAAATCGGTCAACTTGTGGGCGGCGATGGAGAACAAATAGCCCTCCAGCCCTTGATCCGCATCGTAGTTCGGCAGGCTGTTGAGGAAGCCGATGAACGTTTCCTGGACCAAGTCCTCGGCCGCGGCCCGATTGGCCACGCGGCGGACGACAAAGCCCAGCAGCCGGCCTTCATAGCGCGCAATGAACTCGTTCCAGGCGCCGGCCTCGCCGGCGCGGATGCGCGAGATCAACAAGCTTTCCGAACTGCCACCGGATGTGCCCATACCATCAGCTTAGCATCGCCAGCGCGGAACCGCCAGCGGCGCTAGAGCGATGGCAGCGCTGGAAAGGGGGCCGGCTAAAACCGGGACTCCAGCACCACGCCCCAGCATGATCGGACGCGGTTTAGCTGGGCTGCGGCGCTGTGGCGTCCCACCTTATCGCGCTTTCGCCTCACGCCGCTTGGTCGCCGACCGCAAGCCGCCCCAAGCCAGGACCAAGATCCCCAGCACGCCGCCGAGGATCACGGCTGCGCCTTTCACCCGCTGGTTGATCGCCGTCTGTTGGACCGCGGACTTAATCTGCTCCTGAGCCGAGTCATCGAAAACGACCCGCGCGTACAACGTAACCATGTCCTGGCTGCCGTCGCCGATCTCCATGGTCCGGTGCTCGGCCAACTTCTGCTGGGCGAATTTCCGCAGCACCTCGTCCGGCAGACGCACGGCGGCTGCCTCGGGACCTATCGATAACTCGGCATATTCGCTGACCACCGCCTGGATCTGCCTGGGCAAATCCCGATCGCATTCCAATTCCGTCATGAAGGGCCCCGCCGACACGCTCCTGGTGTAGCGGCCGTCTTCCATTTTGAGCGGCGCGTTGACCCACTCGGGCAATGGCGGTTTTTCCGGCGCAACGGGCAGGCTGGTCTTAATCAGCTTTTCCGGAGCCTTGGCCGTCCGCCCCGCGACCTGGCCAATCCAGGCCTGAACAAGAGCCTGACGCAGCGCCTCGGTCAAAGTCATCTTCGGCCGCTTGGTCTGGGCGGCGGTAGTCTTGGGGGGCGATTCAGGAGGCAAGGCAATCGCCTGGGGCGCAACTTGCTTGGACGCCTCCACACGCTGGACTTGCTGGAATCCTCCCTCTCTAACCTGGTGCGAACCGACAAACAAGACACATACTATTCCCAATCCCATGCCGGCGAGAACGACCAAGCCGATCACAAAGGGACGCGTCCTCGGATTGGCCAGTCCCTTGATAATCACATAGAGTAAGGCCACAAGAGCAATGATGGCGAACCAGGATATGCGTGTGGCCATAATGGGTGCATTCATATTGGCCATAATGGGTGCATTCATAATTGCCGTCCTCCGCTAAATCACTTTCTTCCGTTGGGGATGCAAGCGGGCATAGAGCGGCACCCAAGGGCTGGCCAGTTGCACAGAGATCGACATGCAGGCGGCAACCATCATCAGCCACGGCTCGGGGAAATGCCAGGCTCCGGCGATGCAGCAGGCGATGACTAAGGTTACCACGAGCGACCAGATGCTCAATCGCGTATTGCGCATGGGATCGGCATCCAGCCACCAGCGCAGAAGGCCCAAGAGCGTGGCGAAAACCGCCATGTAGGCCATTGCCGTCGGCCGCCCGTCCTGGTAGAACGCCGGGGAAACCCAATGGGGCGCTGCCTGGTTGACTCCCGTGGTCAGCGTGTGGTCGGCCGGCAGCCGAACGCAGAAGACCTCAGCCGCGCCGAAGGCCGCCAGGCCCATGCCGAACCCAATGGTCATAAGGATGAAGTGCCGCAGTAGGCGTTCGCCCCGCGAACCTTCCCAGAACTTGGAGACAACGATCACGATCCAGGCGCCGGCCAAGCTAACCAGGTAGAGCCAAGCACATTGTTCGATGTGCATCGGCATGCCGTGGTAAGTTTCCAGCACGTACATCGCCACGCACATCGCGGCCGTGACCGCCGCAGCCGCCAGCAATGAGCCGATCAATTCCGTCATCCGCACGGCCAGCGGCTTGACGATGAAAGCCGGCGCGGCGGCCGTGGAGGCCAAAGGCCGCGGTGCCCCGGCCGCCGTGGGAACCGCCACCGCTGGCCGGGCGACAGGAGTGGAACAGAGGCAAAGTCGATAAATAAAGCGCACGAGGCGATAACCGCCGTAGACGATCAATAGAAAGACCCCTGCCGGCAACCAAGCCTGGGGTGTGACCAGAAGTGCAAGAATAGCGAACACCACGATCAGCCGCTTGGCCCCCGGGTGCAGCTTGGACTGTTGCCAGCGCTGCCTGGCCCGCTGCAATTGGAGTGCGACGTACTGGGCGATCGGTTCCTGATCCTCACTGGCCGCTGGTTCTTCGGCAAACACATGGACCGGCGCAGGCCCTGGCCGAGGACCTTGCCTCGTGGGTGGAACTCCAGCAGGCGATTGCGTCGGCATGGCAGATTGAGATTCGCCATCGCGAACGTCTGGACTAGGATTAAGCATAATCACCGGCATCGCGCCGCCATTGGCAGGCGCGACGCCCGCGCCGCCCGGCAACGCCGCCGCCATCTCGCCCACCGTCGCGAACCGCCGCGCGGGATCCTTCTCCAAGGCCCGGGCCACCACGCTGCGATACGGTTCGGCAAGCTTCGAGACGTCGGGTTGGCCGTGAGGTGTTTCATGAGCACCTCACCCACGCTTTCGCCGTCGAAGGGCACGTGACCGGTGAGCAGTTCGTAAAGGACCGCGCCCAAGGCGTAAACGTCGAGTTCTTTGCCGTAGCGGCCGTGGGCCACCTCGGGCGCCATGTAATGAACGGTGCCGATGCTCTCCGTGTGCCCGCTGCGGCGGCTGCAGGAGATGAACTTCGAAAGGCCGTAATCGCCCACCTTCACCACGCCTTCGTCGCAGAAGATATTGCCCGGCTTCAGGTCGCGGTGAACGATGCCGTGGTCATGCAGGTAAGCCACGCCGGCGGCGATGCCGTGGAACCAGTTCATTGCCTCGTCCAGCGGCAAGCCCTGCGGATGATCGGCGATTTCGCTTTCCAGGGACCTGCCCGACATATACTCCATCACCACCCACGTGCCGCCGGCATCGTCTTGGCGGATGTCGTAGAGACTCAAGAGATTGGGATGCTTGAGGTTGAGGCACTGCCGCATGCCGCGCAGTTCGGTATCGAGATTGCGGCGGATCAGTTTCAGGGCGACTTCCTTGCCGGCATCGCTGATGGCGTAGTAGACTTCGCCGAAGCCGCCGCTGCCCACGCCGCGCTTGATCGTATAACCGGCCAACGGCTGGCTGCCGCTGGCATACAGGAACGGGCCGCCCGCGCCCTGCTCCGCCTTGTCGCGGGCAGGCATGGCATGATCGGCTGTATCGCCCAATCGGTCTTGCACGGCAACGCCTTGTGAGGACATGATTTTCCAGCTCCCGAGGTGTCGGGCCGACCTTTTATTCTACCACCGGTTCCAAACTGAAGGAAAAGCCTTCCCCGCTGACGCGGGAATTCGCCTGCAATTGGCCGCGGGTCTTGCAGGACACGCCGTCGATTTCGAAGCGGCCGGCGGCATGACAATATAACTTCTCGTCGTGACGAAATAGGATGACCTCGCCGGGCCAATCGCGGCAGACGACGTGGCTCTGCGGCTTGGGCCCCAGCACGCAGGAATCGGCCAGGAGCAACACCGCGTCGGCCGCCGGCTGCGTGCGGTGCCGACTGAGGAAGTCAAGCCGGGCCGTAAGGCTCAGGGGATGCGTCCGCCGCATTTGCAACTTCACGCCCCGGCCGATTTCGATCTGGCTGCCGTCGGCCAACAGCTCCGTGGCATTGACCGGCCGGCCGCCGACGCGGACCTCGCGCAAGGCGTCGATCAGGTAGCCCTCGCGGTCGCGGCGAATGCGGGCGTGCCGGGCGGAAATGTCGGCAAGGATGGGGATATCGGCCCCGCCCCGACCGCCCGGCTGGCCGACGATCAATTCGTCGGCCAGGCAGACCCAGTACCCGCCCACGGCGTCGACCCAAAGCATGAAGCGGTCCGCAGGTTTGGCGTCGCCGAAGGCCATGGCCATCATTCTCTGGATTTGCGGGGCGAATGGGAACATGGTAACAGAAAACAGGGATGAGGTCAAAGTACTCAGTACTCAGCTCTAAAACCTAAGGCCTTTCATCACTTCTTTTCCGTCGCGGCCACGGTCTTGGCATCCGGCTTCTTCTCGCCAAAATACTGGCCGACCTGATCGACGATGTCTTGCGGACTGGCCTTGTCCAACGGAATCTCGCCCTGGAACTCAGTTTCCGCGTTGACAAGTTTCTCGGAGACCTCCAGCCGCGTCTTCACGTTCTGGACCAGTTCCTTGGCGCGGCCAAGCTGGCTATCGTCGAACTGATAGTTGCTGGTGGCCTGGGCGGCGGCGACCATCTGGTGGCGGGCCTCCAGGTTCTCGACTTCGACCTGCAACTGTCGCTTCTGGGCCAACATGGCTTCGAGCTTCTGTCGGGCCGCTGCCAGGCTCTTCACTCGGGCGTCGCGGACCTGCTTGAGGCTGGCCAGCGTGGCTTCGGCGGTGCGGTAACGCTCGAAGCGGTTGGCCAAGTCCGTCTTGACTTCCACTGCCGCGAACTTCCGGCCGGCATACTCGTACGTATCCTTGGCCGTGGCCAGATCGGTCTTCAGCCGCAGGATCTGCTCTTTATCCTTCGCCAACTTCGATTCGCAGTTGGCGATCTGCTCTTCCAGCCGCTGCACGTCGACCTCTTCTTTGGCGATCACGTGCATGTTCTTGCGGACTTCGGGCGCCAAGTCCTGAATCATTTGCCGCGCGTGATCGATTTCAAAACCGACAGGCACGCTGTTCTGCACGGAATCGTGAACATAGCCCAACGAGGTGCGGATATAGCCGATCGTATTCCGCCCGAAGAGCATGGCTGCGGCCAAGAGAATGGCCGCCGTGGTGATGATGGTTTTCTTGATCATGACCGAAGTCCTCCAAATAAGGGTGATGCGGGGGTTGTTTGTGAATTCTGATTGAACTTCTCCAATGGCCTAAAGCCGGCTGCTTTGAGAAAACTCATAACGGTGATTCGCCGCGGTTGGGAGGATCTTGGAAAGAATTTTTCCGAGGCGTAGCAACCCCCAACGGGGAGCGTTATACTAATCCCCATGACTCTACGCGTTGAAGAACTCGTGCAGCAAATCCACGATGCTCTGGGCCAGATCGTCCTCGTGCTTACCGGCGGGAGCCGGGCCGTGGCCGAACTACTGGAGGTGCCCGGCGGATCCAGGACTTTGCTGGAAGCCAGCGTGCCTTACTCCGAGGCATCGCTTTGCGCATGGCTTGGCAGCCGGCCGGAACAATTCTGCTCGCCCCGCGCCGCTCGTGCCATGGCGGTCGTGGCCTTCGGCCGTGCGACGCGTTACGGCGCGGCGGAACAACAGGCGGCCGGCGTTTCCTGTACGGCCGGGCTGGTCACCGATCGGCCGAAACGGGGGCCGCATCGCGCGCATGTCGCCGTGCAGACCGCCAACCGCACGCGCTGTTGGTCGTTGGAGTTGGAAAAAGACGCCCGCAGTCGCCCGCAAGAGGAGCAGATCGTCAGCCGCATGGTGCTCAACGCCGTAGCCGCCGGCTGCGACGTTGAAAATCAATTGGACCTGTCGCTGTCGGAGGAGGAGCAAGTCACGTTCGAGGAGGCGACTGCGCCCGTGTCGTGGCGGGAGTTGTTCTTGGGCCGCGTCGAGGTGATCGGCGCCGACGACACGATCGGCCCGCCGCGTCCAGGGCCGCGGGCGATCCTCTCCGGAGCCTTCAATCCGTTGCACGTCGGGCACTGTCGCATGGCGGAAATCGTGGAACAGTCGCTGGGCCTGCCCACGGCCATGGAGATTTCGATCCTCAACGTCGACAAGCCGGTGCTGGACTACCTGGAGATCCGCCGCCGCTTGGGGCAGTTTCCCTCGGAGCAGACCGTGTGGCTGAGCCGCGCGGCCACGTTTGAAGACAAGTCAAGGTTGTTTCCCGGGGCGACGTTCGTGGTGGGCGTCGACACTTTGCGGCGGATTGCCGACCCGCGCTACTACGGCAACGATCGCAATACCATGTTGCAGTCGCTGCGGCGCATCCTTGGCCGGGATTGCCGCTTCCTGGTTTTCGGCCGAGCGGTAGGATCGAGTTTCATTCGCCTTGCGGACCTGGAACTCCCCGACGAGCTTCGCCGTGCGTGCAGCGAGGTTCCGCCGGAGAAGTTCCGGGAGGACGTTTCCTCGACAGCCTTGCGGAAGGCGGGGGCGTGGTAGGGCTTTAGGACCGGCGAATCAAGAACTGTCGCAAGTCAACGCCGTAGGGGTGACTCTTGTCGCCCCATTGCCGAAGAGGGCGACTAAAGTCACCCCTACAACACGACACTTATTGATTCGCCGGTCCTTAGTAGATCTCGATGCTCTTGACCACGTCGCCGCCGGAGGCGTGCGAGGCGTAGAGGCAGCGGTCGGCACCGTCGAGCAAGTCGCGGGGCGGAAAATTCCGGGGCGGCTGGGCAACAGTGGCCACGCCTACGTCGAGCTTGAGCCATTCTTGCCCCGCCCCGCTGGCCGCCAGCCCGCAGACCGTATGCACCAAATCCCCACCCAGTTCGACCGCCTGCTTCCGCTCCGCGCCGGGCAGGATCAGGGCGAAACCGAACTCCGTATGCGGCAGGCAGATGGCGCCCGGGTGATCGAGTTTCGTGCAGGCCCTGCTCAATGCCTTGCGGACCGCGGCAACTTCCTGCGGCGGACACGCGGCCGCCATCTCCACGCCGGCCGAAAGTTTCACCAACAAGAGGCTCAGGGGACGATGCGACTGGCGGCACGCGGCGACAACGCCCGTCAATCGGTCCAGCAAGTTGGGCGCGACCGTTCCCGTGATCGGCCGGGTTCTGACGGGCGCGGGACTTGCGACAAGTCCTCGTTGAGCCGTTGCCAGCGCACCCCCCGCCGGCCGTTCCCGCAGTCCGACACCGGCAGTGCCAATCTCGATGCCCGCCCGCGCAATCGCTTCGTGCTCGATCGGCACGGTACAGGCGGTGGTCAACGCCTCGGAAAGTGCATCGAATTCGCCGAATAGCCACTCGTCGTCCGGGTCGCCATCGGCCGCAGGGCGACCGCGCAACAGGTCGCCGGCCGCCTGCGTGGCCACCTGGGCCATTTGCCGATGGGCCTCGGCCAGCACGTCGCGATATTCCAGCCCGTCGGGCAAAGCCAGCGAAAAGATGTCGGCCAACTCTTCGACTTTGCGCTCGATTTCCAAGACCAGCGGCTCCAACTCTCGCTCAAGCTGGCGGCAACAGCAGCGGCCACTCTCCAGCAACTCGGCCAGGACCGAGGTCTGGCGGTCGGCGAAGATCTGGGCGAACAACTCGCTCAAGCGCAGGATTTGTACCCGTGCGGGCTGGTTTCCTTGGGCAGGGTCCCAGGCGATGGTCTCGCACAGCGATGCGGGAAAGTTCCACTGTTTCAGCAGCCGGGCGGAAAGTTCCGCGTGGGAAAAACCCAGCACGCGCCGATGGACCGCGCCCAGGTCGAGGTGATGGCTCACCGCCCGATCGAGAAAGCGGGCATAGGGCTGGCCCAACTGCTGGAAGAGTACCAGCACGCCCAGGTCCTGGAACAAGCCGGCCAGGAAGGTCTCGTCGCCCGGTATGCGCCACAGGCGGTGGCTCAGTTCGCGGCCAGCAACCGCCTTGGTGAGCGTGTGCCTCCAGTACCACAAGAGAGTCTTCGCCTCGATGTCCAGGAACAGGCCGCTGGGCAGGCTAAAGCCCAGCACGAGCAGTTTCAACGGCTTGATTCCCAGCAGGGCCAGGGCCTGATTCAGGTCCGTCACCTCGCGGGTAAGCCCAAAGAGCGAGCTATTGACGACACGCAGAATGCGGCTGGAAATTGCCGGGTCGTTCTCGATGCACTCTTTCAGGGCGCGCGTATCGACGTGGGGGTTCCGCGTCAGTTGCAAAACCTGCATGGCAACACCGGGCAGACTATAGAGTTGTCCGCACCGTTCGGCCAGTTGGTCCAAGATGGATGCTGAATCAATCATGAGGGTTCTGCGGTTTATGCCGTGGGGGAGAGGGGCTGCGCGAGGCAACTTCTCAGTAAATCTAGCTTACGGGCGTGGTAATGAGGGAAATCAACGGAGTGGCGAAATGAGTAGGCCCCTCTTGCCAGGAGGGACTAATGTGCTCTGAGTCGCGGACAAAGCCCCGAACTGCTCAACAGGTGAACGCGTAATGTCCCTACCGGCGGAAGGGACCTGCGGCGCTACGGCGGCCGGAAAACGCGCAGTGCCAGTGGTTTTGCCTTGACGCCGATAGTACAATCTAAACGGTACAATAGATGTTGCAGGCCAGATCCAACCGCCAAGGCCCCTCCGTACGCCGACCGTCCCAGGGCAAGCCGCTCTTTGTCCTGCCGTTAACAAATTCAATGTCCCAACCAATGTTAAAACCCCTTCTGTTATCGATCTTGGCCTTGGCCTTTGCTGGGCTGGCGGCGCTTGTGGGCAGCCCAGCCGTTTACGCGCAAGCCACGGTGACGCAACAAGTTGCGGCCGATGTACCCAGCCCCGCCAGTCTGGCCGAACTGAAGGCCTTGAACGAGCGCGTCAAGGCGCTGGTGGCCAAGGTGCGGTCGGCGGTCGTTCAGGTCTCCGGCGGCAGCGGTGTCGTGGTCAGCGCCGATGGGCTGGTCATGTCCGTGGCCCATGTGGGCGGTCGCGCCGGCCGGGCGGTAATGTTCGTCTTTCCCGACGGCCGCCGTGCCCGGGGGATCACCTTAGGCAACGACGCGGTGGGCGATGCCGGGCTGATGCGGATCACCGATCGGGGCGATTGGCCGCACGTCGATGTTGCCAAGCCGGAAGACATCAAGTTGGGCGAGTGGTGCGTAGCACTGAGTTACCCCATTAGCTTCGATCTGCAACAGCGCCACCCTTCCGTGCGGCTGGGGCGGGTCTACCATCACTGCCCCCTGGACGTCAGTACCGACTGCGCGATCATGGGCGGTGACTCGGGCGGTCCGTTGTTCGACATGCAAGGCCGCGTGATCGGCATCAGCTCGACCTGCGGCGACTCGCTGCTGGAGAACCGCCACATCTCCGTCGATCGCTTTCAGCGCTACTGGGACCGCCTGCTGAGGAGCGAGGACATGGACGAGTTGGAGCCGGGCCAAGGCGCGGTCTTCGGCGTCGAGTCCGATCCGGACGTGGATGAGGCCCGACTCAAGGAGATCGCAGCCGACGGGCCTGCGGCCAAGGCGGGCGTGAAAGCGGGCGATGTGGTCATCAAGTTCGCCGACAAGGAGATCCGCACCTTCCGCGACCTTATGGCGGAAGTCCGGCTGCACAAGCCGGGCGAGAAGGTGGAGGTGGAATTGCATCGCGGCGAGGAGATATTGAAGATGTCCGTAACCTTGGGGAAGGCGAAAAGCAAGTAGTTTCCCGCAACACAGCATGAAGAAAACGGTTTCCCTGTTTCTGGCCCTGGTTCTCGCGCTGGGCGTTTTTGCGCAAAGCGCGCCGGCGCAGCCCCGCGACGGCGGGCGGTGGCAAACGCGCGTCGCAGTGCCGCGTCCGTCGAGCTATCTCAGGAACAACGACCAGATCCGCGCCCTGCTCAGGCCCGCAGTGGCTGCTGCCGCCGCGGCCACCGTCCGCGTCCTGGGTGACGGCCGTGCGGTGGCCTTGGGAACGATCGTGGCTGCCGACGGACTAATCGTGACCAAGGCCAGCCAGTTGACGGCGAAATTGGAGTGCAAGTTAGCCGACGGTCGCACGCTGCCGGCGACCGTGGTGGGCCAGGACGAGGCGACCGATCTGGCCCTCTTGCGCGTGGACGCCAAAAATCTGACTCCCATTGTCTGGGCCGGCGAGCCCGCCGCGCCGGGGAGCCTTGCCGCGGCCACCGCGCCCGGCCAGGGTCCCACGACGATCGGCGTGATCAGCGACGTCGCGCAAGCGGCGCCCGGCCCCACACGCGGCAACCGGCAACACGGCTGGTTGGGGATCAGCCTGGGTACCAGCGGCATCGCCGAGGTTGAAAGCGTGTCGCCGGACAGTGCCGGAGCGAAGGCCGGGATCAAGACCGGCGATCAAATCCAACGGCTGGACGGCCAGGACATTCATACGGGCGAGCAACTCATCGAGACCCTGAGCAAGATGCCCCCGAACAAGAAAGTGGCGCTGTTGGTGAGCCGCAAAGACCAGCAACTGGCACTGGAAGCGACGCTGGGCAGATCGCCCGGCCGCATACCGCAGGACAATTGGGGCGGCGGGCCGTTCAGCGACCGCCGCTGGGGATTTGCCGCGGTGATTCCCCACGATCTGGCGATCGCCCCCACGGATTGCGGCGGCCCGCTGGTCGACATCGACGGGCGCTGCCAGGGCGTGAACATCGCACGTGCCCTGCGCGTGGCCAATTATGCCCTGCCACCGCGCGAGGTGCAACAAGCGATCGAGCGAATCCGGGCCGCCGCGAAGAGCCAATGAGTTACCCGTTACCCCAAGGAAGAGAAATGAAAATTGTCCGCTTGTCCGCATTCGTGTCCCTGGCCGCAGTGCCCGCATTGTGTGTCGTCCTGGCGTTTGACGCCTCCGTCCGACCGGCCCGCGCTGCCGAAGGTCTCTGGCAGACCGACTTCAAAGCGGCCCAGGCCCAGGCCCGGGCGGAAAAGAAGTATTTGCTGGTCGACTTTACCGGCTCGGACTGGTGCCCCTGGTGCATCAAACTGCGCGGGGAGGTTTTCGACAAGGCGCCCTTCAAGGCCGAGGCCCCCAAGCATTACGTCCTCGTGGAACTCGATTTCCCGCATGACACGGACCTGCCCGAGAAATTGGAAGAACAGAACGATAAACTTGCCAAGAAATACAAGATCAAAGGTTTTCCCACGGTTCTCCTCTTGGACGCGGACGACCGGGTCATCGCGCGAACCAGCTATCGAGAAGGCGGGGCCGAGAGTTATCTCAAGCACCTGGCCGAGCTTCCTGAGCTTGCTGCGAAAGTGGTGGAGTTGAAAGGCAAGCTCGCCAAGGCCCAGGGGCTAGATCGGGCCAAGCTGCTGGACCAAATCGTCGACGGCTACGAGAAGCTCGGCGACGAAGCGAAGGAGGTCGAGGAATGGAGTAAGGAGATTGTCACGCTGGACCCCGACAACAAGGCCGGCCTGAAGATCAAGTACGAGTTCTCGGGGGCCATTGCACAGGCCCACAATCTCTTGCAGAAGAGAAAAGTCGCCGCGGCTGCGGAACTGGTCGACAAGGAACTGGCGTTGCCGGGTGTTCCGGGCGAACTGCGGCAGCAAGGCTATTTATTCAAGCTCCAGATGGCCATCGCGGAAAAGAAGCTCGGCGACGTTATGGCCGCGCTCAAACTGGCAAAGGAAGCCGCGCCGCAAAGCGAGAAGGCCAAGGAGATTGGCGACATGATTCGGGAGTTCAGCAAGATGGGCGAGGCCAAGGAAGCGGCTGCCGGACTTGAGGCCGGGCTTGACAAGGCCGAGGGCCTGGATCGCGCCAAACTGTTGGACAAATTGCTGGACACCCAGCAGAAGTTCGCCGCTATCGATCCGCAGGCCGACAGCAAAAACAAGAAGTGGACCCGGGAAATCGTTGCCCTGGACCCCGAGAACAAGGCCGGCTTGAAGAAGAAATATGAGTGCAAGGCCATCCTCATCGAGGTCCAAGAGCTTCTTCGCGCACGGCAGGGTGACGAAGCGGTTGCCGCTTTGGAACGTGCCTTGGAAATCAAGGATCTTTCCGGCGAAGACGCCCAGGCGGTGAAATTTGTGAAAGCCCAGATATGCTTCGCGCAGGAGGATAACGACCAAGGCGTGACATTTTTGAAGCAGGCCCTGGCGGCGGCGCCCGCCGGGCATTATGCCCCGACGATCAAGGCGCAGTTGGCACACTTTCGCAAAATGAAGAGGCAGGCCGCGAGGGAGGCCGCCGGCGATTAGACCATGTCGGTATACGATCCGGCCAGGAGGTCTTTGGGACTGATGGCGAACTGCGCCATGAGTTTTTCCAATTGGTCGCGGCCGGTCGATTCGTCGATCTCTGCGGAGAGCACGGCCTCGAACTCGAGGAACTGGCCCAGGCCCTCCACGCCGTCCAGGTGGATCCGCACGTTGTGCCATAGATAGATCTCGCGCCGCTTGCGGACCACGTTGACGATGCCCATGGCGGCCCGCAGCGCAGCGATGAGCGCGTCCGGCTGGGGGACCGCCACGATGTGGTAATCGCTGGCCTTGGGCCGCGGGTCCGAGGGCCGTACGTACCAGATCAACTGGGCGGTCTGCCCGCCGATCTGCCGCAGCTTCAGCCGGCCGTTGGTGCAGCGAAAGTACGTATCGATCTGGTCCTGGATGCCCAGTTGCTGGGTGGCCAGCGCGTCGGCCACGCGCCGCGCGGCCGGCAGATCGTTCAGACGGGCTTTGAGTTCGATATTGCGCATGGCGAGTCCCTGAAAATTCGAAGTACGAATTCGGAAATAAATTCAAAAACAGGAAGTTAGCCACGGATGAAACACGGATGCGCATCCGTGTTCCATCCGTGGCTGAATTTGGGTTCGGATTTCGATATTCGGATTTCGGGTTTTATCTGAGTGGGGCCGTGTCCAGCACGCTTACGTGCCGCGCCATGACGTGAGTTGCCCTCTGTTCCGGCATGTATCCGCGAATGCCGTTGATGCCCACCTGGCGGCCGACGTAGCTCCGCAAGTTCACGCCGGGCGCCGGCGAGACGTAGCAGCGGATGCTGCCGGAGGCATCGAGGATTGCATATTGCGGGCCGCCCGGCTTGGGATCGGGCACGCGGATCAACTGGCCTTTGGCGTCGAAGCGGCCGTCCGTATCGACGAGCGGCAGGGGATTCATGAGTGGCTGGTCCAGACGGGCTAGTTCCGGCCGGACTGCGGCTAGGTCCTGCTTGCGGCGTTTGATGTCTTCGAAGCGCGCGATCTTGCTCACCAGCATCCGCGCGCGGCCTTGGTCCAGGGCGGTCTCCGCCTGGTTGAAGAGCGTTTCGGCCCGCTCGCGCAATTCGCGCAGCTCCCAAAAGCTCGGGTCTTCCACCACCATGGCGGAAAGGTCCAGGTCGATCTGGTCGAGTTGTTTCTGGTACCGCCCCGTTCCGTTCCGCCGCGAACCATAATCGCCCGGCAAGCGGCCGACGGCGCGGCCGGTCAGATCGACGGTCCCGCCAGGCGCGGTCCGCCGCAGGCCGTCGCGATCATAATCCGGATCGACAAAGCGGCCGGAGACCCAGCGAAATTCGCCCGCCGGCGGCGCGATCTTGTACCAAGCCCGCGACCCATTGTCGTCGTTGCGGCCGTTGCGGCGCGGTTCGAGCACCTCCACGGTCTCGCCCTTATGCAGGCGGACCTGGATCACGTCGCGGGTATCGCTCATGCGGCTGCCGATCCGGGCCGCGACGCGCTCGTCGGTCACAGTGGCCAGGTTATTTCCGTCGAGTTGCAGGTGCCGGCTGGAGACCCAGGAGAAGCTGTCCTTGGGGGGACGGATGGCGAACCAGCCGCCCGGGTCATGGCGATAGACCTCGACCTCGGTACCCACTTTGAGCTTGTCGGTGGGGTAGTAGTTGTCACCCGGCCCGCTACGGACATACACGTCGTCGGCCGTCACATAAGCCTTGTAGGGAAAGGCCTGTTCCGCCGCCGATCGCGCGTACGCGGTACACGTGGCGGCCATGATCGTGCAAGCAAGCAGTGCAAGAGACCCGCGCATGGCGATGCCTCCCAAGAAATGGTTTGATAAGGAATCCGGCAGGAGGCTTGTACTGAAAAACGCCGCCGGGGGCAAGGGCAGATTAGTGTGAAAAAAAGATTCCCTATATTGTTCGCGAGGGAAAATGACACCTTTTCCGCCGCGCCCATCGAAATCCGAAGCGTAAGCGAGGCAACAGATTAGGTTCCTCGCTTACGCTTCGGGTTTCGATCATTTTCGCCCGCAAACAGTATAGCACCAAAGTTAGGTGATCAGGAATCTCCTGCCCTAGATTCTTTCAGGGTAAGTCTGGTAACATAGCTGTAGTCTGCGGGTGGTCGAAAACAAGCGCAGCGGCCCTGCGATTCTCACGGTTGAGGCTCGTTTGTCATGTCCAATTCTTTGTCCAATGCGGGCAAGACGCTCGTGGTCGTGGCCACGTATAACGAAATCGAGAACCTCCCCTCGTTGGTGGACGAGGTTTTCCGCTATCTGCCCGCGGCCGATCTGCTAGTGGTCGATGACCATTCGCCCGACGGCACGGGCCAGTGGTGCGACGCCCGGGCAGCCCAAGACCCACGCGTCCACTGCCTGCACCGCGCGGGAAAGCTGGGCCTGGGAACGGCCCTCATCGCGGCCATGAAATACGCCCTGGCCAACGGCTATGCCTGCGTGTTGACGATGGATGCCGACTTCAGCCATCCGCCCAAGTGCCTGCCGGCGATGCTGGCCGACATGAATCCTGCGGACGGGCCGGCCGTCGACGTAATGATCGGCTCGCGTTACATTCCCGGCGGTGGCGTCGAGGGCTGGCCGCTGAAACGGCATTTCATGAGCCGCGGCGTGAACTGCTATGCCCGCTGGTTCCTGGGCCTCAAGCCCAAGGATTGCAGCGGCAACTACCGCTGCTACCGCACCGAAATCCTGGCCAAGCTGGACTTCGATCGCGTCCGCAGCCGGGGCTACTCCTTGCAGGAAGAGATCCTCTGGCGATTGAAACGCGTGGGCGCGCGCTTCGGCGAAACGCCGATCGTGTTCGTCGATCGCCAGCGGGGCCAATCCAAGATCGACATGAAGGAAGCCGTCAACGCCCTGCGGATCATCTTCTCGCTGGGCCTGCGGAACCTGTTCGGACAATAGATGACTACAAACGATACGATTGATGTTCTTGGCTTAGGTTGCACGGCGGTCGACGATCTGCTGTATCTCGACGCCTACCCGGCGGCCGACAGCAAAGCGCCCGTTCGCGACCGGCAACGGCAGTGCGGCGGATTGACGCTCACGGCCCTGGTGGCAGCCGCTCGGCTGGGTTGCCGCTGCGCCTACACAGGCATGCTGGGCGACGACGAGCTATCGCAGTTCGTCGTGCGGCGATTGGTGGAGGAAGGCATCGACGTGGCCCACGTCTGTCCCCGCCCCGACGCGCGGCCCGTCCGATCGACGATCATCGTCGACCGCGGCCGGCGGACGCGGACGATCCTCTTCGAGGTGGGAAAAACGCTCGGGGCCGATACAAACTGGCCGCCGGAGGAATTGATTCGCCACGCACGCGTGTTGCTGGTGGACCAGTTTGGCGCGGAAGGGATGATCCGGGCCGCGCGGATCGCCCGCGCTGCGCAGGTCCCTGTCGTGGCCGATTTCGAAAGTGCGGACGATCCGCGGTTTCCGGCGTTGATGGCCCTCGTGGATCATCTCATTCTCTCCCGCGATTTCGCCATCAAGCTAACGGGGACCAGCGATGCGCCGGCCGCTGCTCGGGCGCTCTGGACGCCACAACGCCAAGTGGTGGCGGTGACTTGCGGCAGCGAAGGCTGCTGGTATATTAGTCAACAAGCGGCAACGCCCTGTCATCAGCCGGCGCTGGCCGTCGACGTTGTGGACACTACCGGCTGCGGCGACGTGTTTCACGGCGCGTATGCCGCGGCGCTGGTCCACGGATACGAAATTCCGGCGGCCCTGCGGTTTGCCGCGGTAGCCGCTGGCCTAAAGACCACCTGTCCGGGCGGCCAGGCGGGTATCCCCTGCCGCGCGGCGGTTGAAGCCAAAATGTAATACTGCATCGAAGATACATCATCAATCCCAGGAATAGGAAATGAACACCGGAAAGCTCGTACGGATCAATCGCATCTTCTCCCATCCATCAGGACGGCTTTGTTCCGTGGCCGTGGACCACTTTTTGGGCTACTCGCTGGGATTGCCGCCCGGACTGCGGCACATGGCGAAGACCCTTGCTGCGGTGGCATCCGCTCATCCCGACTCCGTGACGATGCAGAAGGGCTTCGCGGCCTCGTTGTGGCAGCCCTATGCCGGCCGCATCCCCTTGATCCTGCAAAGCACGGCGGCCCGGCCCGACGATACGGCCCGCCAACAGATCGCCGACCCGGAGGATGCCGTGCGATTGGGAGCCGACGGCTTTGCCATCGCGGCCTTTGTCCGCGGCGCGACCGAAGCGGACTATGTGCGGACCGTGGCCGATGCCGTGCGGCAAGCCGTGCGGTTCGAGATGCCGGTGATCTGCCACATCTACCCGCGCGATTCCAGCGGCAAGATCACCTTCACGCCCGAGGACATCGCCTGGGCGGTGCGGTGTGCCGTGGAGGTGGGCGTGGACGTGGTGAAGACGCCCTACTGCGGCGACGTGCAGGCCTATGCGCAGATCGTAGCCGATTGCCCAGTGCCGCTGGTCGCTGCCGGTGGTCCGCAGGCCGGCACACTCCGCGCCGCGCTGGAGATGGCCGCCCAAGTGGTGTGCAGCGGCGCTCGCGGCGCTGTTATCGGCAGAAACATCTGGGGCTTCGAGCAGATTGCCGCGGCCGTACACGCCTTCAAAGCGGTGATTCACGACGGCAAGTCGCCCGACGAGGCGCTGCAACTGGCGGGAATAGTTGGATGATACATAACAACCCTTAACGGAGAACCAAGCGATGACGCGACCAATTACTTTATGTGCAGGCCAATGGGCCGACCTGCCGCTGGAAACGCTGGCGGCCAAGGCCAAGGATTTCGGCTTCGACGGACTCGAGCTCTGCTGCAACGGCGACCACTTCGAGGTCGCCAAGGCCATGTCCGATCCCGGTTACTGCGAGCGGCAGCGGCAGACGCTGGCCAAGTACGGCCTGCGGATGTTCTCGCTCAGCAACCACCTGGTCGGCCAGGCCATCTTGGATCCGGTTGATTTGCGGCATAAGGCGATCCTGCCGGAGCACGTGTGGGGCGACGGCAATCCGCAGTGCGTGAGCGCCCGGGCCGCCGAGGAACTGAAGGACACCGCCCGGGCGGCCAAAAAGCTGGGCCTGCACGTCGTCAATGGCTTCACCGGTTCGAGCATCTGGCACCTGCTCTACTCGTTTCCGCCGGTGCCGCCGGCGATGATCGACGCCGGGTTCGCCCTGCTGGCCGAGCGGTTCCACCCGGTGCTCGACGTATTTGCCGAGTGCGATGTGAAGTTCGCCTTGGAAGTCCATCCCACGGAAATCGCTTTCGACATCCACACCGCCGAACGGGCACTGGCGGCCCTGGACAACCGCCCTGAGTTCGGCTTCAATTTCGATCCCAGCCACCTGATCTGGCAGGGGATCGATCCGGCCAAGTTTATTCGCAAGTTCCCCGATCGGATTTTCCACGTCCACATGAAGGACGCGCTGGTCACGCTGGACGGCATCAACGGTATCCTGGCCAGCCACCTGAATTTCGGCGACCCGCGCCGTGGCTGGGATTTCCGCTCGCTGGGCCGGGGCGGCGTGAATTTCGAGGCCATCATCCGCGCGCTGAACGACATCGGCTACGCGGGCCCCTTGTCGGTCGAATGGGAAGACAGCGGCATGGAGCGGGAACGCGGCGCGCGGGAGGCCTGCGAGTATGTCCGCCGGCTCGACTTCGAGCCTAGCCGCGTGGCCTTCGATTCGGCCTTCGACAAGTCTTCCTCCAATAAGGCGTAGGGTAGAACCAGATTGCGTAGCAATCGCAGACCCACCATTCCTTGCTTTGGTGGGCCTGCGGTCGCGGTCAATCGTTGTTTCGGAGGTTTGGCCGTGATTCGAGTTGATCTCTTTGCGACGGCCCGCCACGGCTCCCGCGACCTTGTCCCACCCTACGGCCTTCGATAAGCCCGCCTGAAACAGAACCGAAAGGAATATCGATAATGAGTTCAGATCATCTAGCTTTGGCGAAAGAGCTGGAAGAGGCATTGGCCGAAATACCCATGTTCGACGCCCATACGCACTTGGTGGGCGGCCACCTCGGCGCGCGAGGGCTGCACGACATCCTGCTCTATCACATGGTCATCAGCGACCTCTACGGGGCCGGATGCCCCAGCGGCGCGCGGTTGACGCAGTACCCCGGCTGGCCCACGCAGGAGGAAGCCCATCAACGGCTGACGGAAGCCATTCCATATCTCCGCTATACGCGGAATACCGGTTGTTCTTGGGGCCTGCGATTGATCCTTCAGGACCTCTACGACTGGCGTGAGCCGGTCACCTTGGACAATTGGCGGCGGTTGGACGGGCTGATCCGCGAACGGGCCGACGACCGTGGCTGGTGGTATTCGGTGCTGGACCGGCTCAACATCCATCGGACCTGCACGGAGAGCGCGCGGCGCGGGCAGGGCGAAGACGACGCCCGCTTGCAGTATTCCATCGAATGGTGCTTCTTCACGCGCTGCCAATGGGGCGAGTTCGACACGGCGCTGTATGAACTGGAGCGGGCCTGGGGCCGCTCGCCGGAGTTCGCCACGCCCATCGGCGGCGGCCAGCGCCCGCCCACGGATCGTGCCATCCACACTTTGGACGACGTGCATGCCGCCGTGAAACACTATGTCGACAACATCCCCTACGAACTGGTGATTTCCACCGCCGCGGGCGTTTCCACCGACATCGATTTCCACCCGGTCAGCGATGCCCAGATGGCTGCGGCTTTGTCGCGACGGGCAGAGGCCGGCCCGGCGGAACGCGACACCTATGCCTCGTATATCAACGAGGCGTTCCTGACCGGTTTGGAGAAACACGCCGACACGATCGTCTACCAGTTCAGCCTGGGGGCCGAACCGCTGCCCTATGAAACCGGCAGCCGCCTGGCGCAGCGAACCATCGGGCAGTTGGCGGAAATGATCGCCCGACACCCCAAGCTGCGCTTCCAGTGTTTTGTCTCCAGCCGCCACGCCAACCAGTCGCTCTGCACCATGGTGCGGGAACTGCCCAACTTCAGCCTGGCCGGCTACTGGTGGCACAATTTCTTTCCGGACAGCATCCGCCAGGTTTTCGCCGAGCGGCTGGACATGTTGCCGGTTAACAAGCAGGTGGGCTTCTTTTCCGACGCCTATTGCGTGGAATGGTCGTATGGAAAAACCGTCTTGGTGCGGAAACAAATGGCGCGGGTCCTGGCCGACAAGATCCGGCAAGGGCAATACACGCGCGATGACGCCCTGGCGATCGCCAAGGCGATTCTCTTCGAGTCACCGCAGTCTTTGCTGGGCATGGTTCCGAAGGCCGCAGTATTACCGCGGCAAGCAAGTTGATCAATTGTAACCCGAAGCGTAAGCAAGGATGCGTCGCTTACGCTTCGGGTTGCTATGAGTGTTTTCATGCCGGGGTAATAAAATGACGGAAACGCTGGTTGCAGAATTCCTGCAAGAGACGATAGGGATGCTCGAACGGCTCGATCGGGCGGCGATTGCCCGGGCCGCCGAGCTGCTGTTGGACTGCTATTGCCGCAAAGGGCGGGTCTTTACCGCCGGTAACGGCGGTTCGGCCTCCACGGCGCAGCACTTCGCCTGCGACCTGGCCAAGTTCGTCATTCCCGACGGCCAGCGGCCCTTCGACGTGCGCTGCCTGACCGACAACATCTCGCTTTACACGGCCTGGGCCAACGATGCCGCCCGCGAAGACGTTTTCGTCAACCAGATGCGTGGGCTCTTGCAGCCGGGCGACGTGCTGATCCTCATCTCGGTACACGGCGGCAAGGGGTTTTCCGGCGACCTGGTTCAGGCCGTGCGCTATGCCCATGAAGTTGGCGCGGGAACGATCTCCCTGGTGGGATTCGACGGCGGGTTGTTGCACCAGGAATCGACCTGTTCGATTCTCGTGCCCGTGGAATCGACCCCGCAAACCGAGGCGATCCACCTGGTGATCGAGCATCTGCTGATGGACCTGCTGAAAGGCGCGTTGGCCGCCGCCGCGGGTTCGTATTAGAATGTATCCGGCACACTCCGTGTGCCGTTGTCGACGGCACACGGAGTGTGCCGGATACATTGAGACCATCATGCTTGACGATACCATTTTCCGCGGCAGCCGGTTGTGCGTGGTAGGGAGCATCTGCCGCGACGTGAAAACAGCTCCGATCGAGGCCGCGGAGAGCCTGCTGCGCGACGGCGAGACACCCACGGCGTTCATTACGGAAACCATCGGCGGCGGCGGCGCGAATAGCGCGTTGTTTGCCGCCGGGCTGGGCGCGGAAACGCGCTTTGCCGGCAAACTGGGCGCTGATACCCTGGGCGATAAACTCGAGCAAACCCTGCGGGGTCGGGGTGTCGCGACGTTTATCCGCCGCGATCCAGCCGCGCCCACGGGAAGTTCCCTGGCGCTGACCTATGCCAACGGCTGCCGGCATTTCATCAGTCACCAGCCGAACAACTACACGCTCGACTTCTCCGACCTCGACCTGGCCATGCTGGACGGCGGCGGACACTTGCTGCGGGCCGACGTCTGGTTCTCGCAGCCCATGCTGGATGGCGGCAACTCGCGGCTCCTGCAAGCGGCCCGCGAGCAAGGGCTGGCCACATCACTAGACCTCAACTGGGATCCCTGCTGGTGCTGCGGTGACGAAGAACTGATCCGCGCGAGGAAGGAGTCCGTACGACGGATACTGCCGTTGGTCGACCTCGTACACGGCAACGTCAACGAATTGAACCGCTTTGCCGATTCAGCCGATCTGGCGACCACGCTCCAGCGGCTGGCGGCCTGGGGCGCGGGGGCTGTCGTCATCCATCAAGGGGCACAAGGCGCGGGCTATTACTGCGGGGGCCAGTTGCTCGTCGAGCCTAGCGCCCCCGTGCTGCGGCAGATCAATGCCACGGGTTGCGGAGACCTGCTGAGCGTGTGCATGATGCTGCTCGACCAGCGGGCGGAGATTCCGGTCGTCCAGCGGCTGCGCCTGGCCAATCGCATCGTGGCCGACTTTATCGAGGGAAAACGCGATTTCCTGCCCTGCATGTAGCATGAGTGTGTGCTACCAGCACATAACGGCACAACCGTTACAGTCCATGCAGGTCGCTCGGCGGGAATTCGACCGGAGTTTGCCGCCTGCTCTCGCCGATTATTGTCAAAATAATCTGTTATAAACCAACCGTTCACGAGTTTCCTTGCCATGAGTACGTGTTCGTCAACCGGCGACTGCTTCAAGGCGTCTCTGCAGTTCAAGCTCGATAAAGCGACTGGAAAAGTATCCCAGAACGCAACGAAAGCCGAGTGGCAAGCGACCAGTTCGACCAGATCCAGTCCGACGCTGCCGGCTCATGCTATCTACTTGGGGTCCACTCTGGATACTGCTGGCTAGTGCCGATCAAACCAATGATCGGAAATATCGCAGGACGGCAAAGCTGCCCTGAGCGAGTTAACAGCCTCTCTGCGACGCCTCTCTGCGACACGGGTTGCGAGGGCAAGGTATGATGGACAGCCTCTTGAGGTTCTTCAAGTCGTGTAGATGTCGCAGCCCCTCATCCGTCAGTGCCACCAGTGGCCTCGGTAGAATGGGAAAAAGAGCGATGCCACGATGTACACCCGCGTTCCGATCGCCCGCTTACCCGCCGTATGAAGGTTGCTACTGAGGCCCTTTTGGCGGCGGGGTTGTGACCGACACACAGGGATTTACGGCATCGACGCGGCGGGCTAGAATCACGGGCAACTGAGTTTTCTTCGTTGGAGTACCGCCTTTAGGCGGAATTTTGCGGAAATTCCGGCTAAAGCCGGGACTCCAGCCACCGAATTTTCTTCGTTACTCGGAGGATTTGTCATGAGTCGGAAGATTGTTTGCTCGTTGGCCACGATTCTGGGGGGGCTGTGCTTGGCCGCTACGGCCTGGGCACAACCACCCAAGGAAGGCTCAATTGCCGCCACCGGTTCGGAAAACATACGGGTACAACCGACCGTGCTGCGGTTGGAAGTTCAACTCCACGGGAGCGGCGCCACGGCTGAAAAGGCCGTGGAACTACTCAAAGCGGGGAGAAAGTTGGCGATGGCGAAGCTCAAGGATCTGAAAGCGGAAGAAGCATCGATCCATTTTACAAATACGGCGCTGACGCGGATGGCCAACTACGGACTTTACCCGTCGGTCCCATCTACGGTACCACTCCCTGGGGGAGCCTTTCCTGCCCCCGCAGGAGGGCCACCGCTTCTCAGTCCTATCCCTGCTGCTCCTTCGGAAAGTGTTCCCGAGCCGGCGCCGACAACGTTGCCGCCTGCCTTTTCGTACATATCGGCCCCCGGCGACACCGCGCGACCCGGCGGCGAGCTCGCTCCGCCCACAACCGCGCCGCGGGCGAGCGCGCCGCCGTCCGGCTTCTCCGTGACGCCAGGGTACGGCCCGCCTACAACCACGCCGCCGGCCACAGGCGCGGCGCCGGCAACTTCATCACCCGCATCGTCACCGATGCCAGGGCCGGCCGTGCCCCCGATGTATACGCCGCCAGGTGGCTATGGGAAGCCAACACCATACCCCTTTTCCGTTCAGTTTGATGCGGCAACAACGCTCCATGCCGAGTGGCGGATCACGACCAGCGATGCGGACGGCATCGCCCTGGCCGGTGAATCGCTCCGCGAAAAGTTGATCGCCGCGCGAGTTTTCGGCGAAGTCAATCCGCCGTATCCAATTGTGCCGGGGATGACGACCCCTTCGCCCTATTGCACGCCCAGTTATCCCGCCCCAACATACGCCCGGATCGGCAATGGCGGCTTTACGCTCTTCTTCGTCGGCACACTCGGAGATGCGCAGCGCAAGACAGCGCTGGCAGCGGCGGTATCCAAGGCCCAGCAGCGGGCAGCCGAACTGGCGGAAATCGCCGGCGGCCGGATCGGCGATCTTTGCTCCGCCTCAAGTGACATCAGTCACGCCATGACGACGGATCCCTCCTTCGCCCCAAGCTACACCGTGATATCATTTCCACGGGCAGACCAAGCGGAAGTCGTGTCGCAATCGCCCAATCTGCCGGAGTGTACCGTTCAAACTATTTTGAATTATCGTCTCTTGTCCAAGAACCCTGCAAGTCCCTAACTCCCCTCCCATGGCCAAACGCTCACCTTACCAAGACCGCATTATCCGCCGCTACTACCAGAACCAGGACCAGATCCTGCTCCAACGCCTGGGCGACCTGGTCACCGACCTTTACCTGGCCGAGGGCAAGGGCCGCGTCCGCCTCTGGAAGCGGACGATGGAACTCCTGGAGAAGCTCAAGATCCCCAACGACCGCATCCAGCACGTCTGCCAGAGCGACAATCCGGCCCTGGTAGCCGAGGTGCTGAAGGAACTGCTGGAAAAAAAGGATTAGGGGGCACTTTGGATGTCGACCTGCGCCGAACGAGTGGAGCAACTGCGGTGGAAAAAATTCCCCGTCCTGGACGATGGATTCGTCTGCCTGGTGGACATGATGGGCGACGATCAAGCGGTGGTTCAGGCCGCCCGCGTGAGTTACGCTGAGGGCACGCGGGCCGTCTCCGACGATCGCACGTTGATCCGCTACCTCATGCGGCACCAGCACACGACTCCCTTCGAGATGGTCGAGTTGAAGTTCCTCGTCCGCGTTCCCATGGATTGCTGGCGGCAATGGATCCGGCATCGCACGGCCTCGATCAACGAGACGAGCACCCGCTACAGCGTGGCCATCGATGCCGCCCAGCAAACCGCGGCTGACGCTTGGCGCAAGCAGGCCAGGTCGAACCGCCAGGGCAGCGAAGGTTATTTTGACGAAACGACCGGCGCCGACTTGACAGCGGAGGAAGCGGCGCTGCAGCAGCAGATCCGCGCGGTCTACCAACGGCGGCTGGAACAAGGCATCGCCCGGGAGCAAGCCCGCAAGGACCTGCCGCTTTCCACTTATACGGAGGCCTACTGGAAGATTGATCTGCACAATTTGCTGCACTTTCTCGAACTGCGGATGGACGACCATGCTCAGTTCGAAATCCGCCGCTATGCGCAGACGATGGGCCGTGAGATCGTCGCGCCGCTGCTGCCGCTGGCCTGGGAGGCCTTTCTCGACTACCGGATTGAAGGCATGTTGCTCACACGGCTGGAGCAGGAGGTCGTTGCCCGGCTCGTTGCCGCGGGCAACGTTCCGGCCGACGAGGCCGCCTTCCTGGCCGCCGACGATCCCACCTGGGCCGGATTGACCCGCTGCCGCGAACGAGACGAGTGCCGCGATAAACTAGTCCGCCTGGGAATCATGCAAGAGGCAAGCACAAGAGCAGAAGAAAGACCGTAGGGTGGGACCCGGGCACCGTGCGCAGCATGGTGCCCGGGTCCCACCCTACGAAACTAAGACCTACCCCTCATCCCCAAGGAGATCCCAACCTCATGTCCGACCCCACCACAACAGAACTTCTGGCCCTCAATCGCCGTTTGCTGGAGAGCATTTTCGCCGGCGATTGGGCCAAGTACACCGAACTCTGTGATCCGAGCCTGACCTGCTTCGAACCGGAGACCCTCGGCCAGTGGGTGGAAGGCATGGACTTTCACCATTTTTATTTCAATCTGGGCGGGGCCACAGGGCCGGTGAACATCACGCTCAGCACGCCGCACGTGCGGGTCATGGGCGACGTGGCCGTGATCAGTTTCATTCGCATCGTGCAGAAACTCGATGGCAGTGGCAGTCCGATCACCACCCGCTCGGAAGAAACGCGTGTTTGGCAGCGGCAAGGCGGACGTTGGCGGCACGTGCATTTCCACCGAACGGTGGGGTAGTCTCCGGCCACTTCGGAGCGGCGAGGAGACAATTATCGCCTTTCGCTCCCGAAAGTGGCGCAACTTTCGCGGAGCGAAAGGTGACAATGCGACAGTTATTGATTTGTCGGTCCTTCGGTCTTGGAGAGAACCTGCCGTTGGTTTATAATCCGTGCTCTCCAAGGAGGGATTTATGCGCTCGATTGCGATTATGAACCAGAAGGGCGGCGTGGGAAAAACGACCACCGCCGTAAACATCAGCGCGGCGCTGGCGGAAACCGGTTTGCGGATCTGCCTGATCGACTTGGACCCACAGGCCCATGCCACGCTGCACTTGGGGATTGAACCGCTGGCCGAGCAGCCGTCGATTTACGACGTCTTGACCGGCAAGACCGGCATCTCCGAAGTCCGCCAGCAGGTGGCGGAGAACCTCTGGGTTGTGGGCTCCACGCTCGATCTGGCTGCCGCCGACATGGAACTGGCCGGCGTCGTGGGCCGCGAGATGATCCTCCGCGACAAACTGAACGCCGAACCGCAGCCCTTCGACTACCTTCTGATCGATTGCCCGCCGTCGCTGGGCGTGCTGACGCTCAACGCCCTGGTGGCGGTGGACGAGGTCTTCATTCCTTTGCAGCCGCACTTTCTCGCCCTGCACGGGCTGAGCAAGCTGCTGGAGACGATCAACCTCGTCTCTGTGCGGCTGAACCCGCGGCTGAAAATCAGCGGCGTCGTGTTGTGCATGTACGACGTCAACACGCGGCTGGCCAGCGAGGTCAGCGACAACGTCGACCAGTTCTTTCGCAGTGCCCGCGACAAGACCTCGCCCTGGGCCGGCGCGCACACGTTTCAGACGCGGATTCGCCGCAACGTGCGGCTCGCCGAGGCGCCTAGCTTTGGGCAATCGATCTTTCAGTACTCGCCCGACTCGCACGGGGCCGAGGACTACCGCCGCCTGGCCGAAGAAGTCCAGCAGGCGCGGTAGGCCCGGCGGCGCTACCGTAACGGACGGAATTCCTGGGCGATCCGTTACCTTCCGCAGCACCGTTTCGCGATTTTCGCCGTGTCCCGCGGGCCGATTTTTCCGGTCCATTCGTATCGCGTTTGCGGCTTGCAACACAGGCATATTCCGGATTTGTCGAAATGCGCCGACAAACGCGACGGACGGCTTGTGTGTATCACGCCGCGGACACCGGTTGATGCGCCGGCAAATCCTGAAATAGGCCGGCACAGCGCGGATTGATCGAATCTGCGAGAAGCGGCGCGACGATCCGATTTCTGAGTGGTAACGGATTTTACTGCGAACGGTTTCGCTCCCCGGCGAGCCGTTCCCATTCGGAAAGGAAGCTGAACATGAACACGATGCGCATGGGACTCCTCTGTGCGTTGGTCGGTTGGATGGCCGCCGACGCACAGGCCCAATGGGGGACTTATGGTTCCCCCGATCCAATTCCCCTGGGACAGGCTGCTCCCCGGGACTCTTACGCGCCGGCTGCAATCAGCCGCGCGTCGTACGTGGCCGCGGCCGACGGTTCGGGCCCGGTTATACCGCCCCCCCCCTCCGCGGCCCTCCCGCAACCGCCGATGTCGGCTCCAGGCGGCGTGCCGCAGCTACCAACGCCGACCCCCGGCAACGTGCCACAGCCGTCGATGCCCGGCCCGGGTATGGTGCCCCAACCGGCCACGGAGAGCAACGCGGTGATGTCGATCCTGAACGAACCCGGCCCCGCGTTCAATCCGGCCCCCGGCTGCGGCGCGCCGGCCCCAAGTGGTTGTGCCAACAACGGCGACGTCCGCGGCGACGTCTGTGGCGGCTTCGGTAATTGCTGTTCACCGTGGTACGCATCGTTTGACGCCCTGTACATGACGCGTAGCACGCCACCGAGGACCTACACCTCGGCCGAGCCGACCAACAACCCGGTCAACCAGGGATACTTTAGCGACGTGAATTGGACACCGGGTGGACAAGGCACCGTCGGCTATCGTTTCGGCTGCGGCTGCAATTGGGCCATCCAAGGCACTTACTGGGGGCTTGCCGAATCGAGCAGCGATGGCGGCCCGGGCATTCCCGGTCCTTACGTAACCCCGATGATCTTCGGCATGACCGACGTTCTGGGCACCAGCGGCGGCACCGGCGCAGGTGGCGCCCAGCAGGCCAACTCCTGGACAGACAGTTCGCCGTGCCATCACATCTGGCGGACCTACGATGCCCAAGACGTGGAGATCACGCTCGCACGGACCGTCTGTGGCGGCGAGTGCAATGGCTTTGGGGTCGATTTCCTGGCCGGCTTCCGCTGGTTCCGTTTCCAGGACGGCTTCATGTTCGGAGCCCAGCGCCAGGACGACGGCAGCGCCTATGCCGGCAACTGGCTGTACCTGGATGACCGCATCACCAACGATCTTTACGGCGGCCAGATCGGCTGTACCGCCAGCTACCGTTTTGCCGATTGCTGGAAGGTCTTCGTCACGCCCATGGTCGGCATCTTCGACAATCACATGACCTTGGATTACAACCTCTACGCGCAGGGCAACGGCACGTACTACCAAGGATCGTCGCAGACCTATCCCAACCCGAACTACCCGGTGCATGCGACGGCGGACGGATTGGCCTTCTTGACCCAGATCGACGTGGGCTTGGATTGGGATATCTGCCGGCACGTTTCCACGCAGTTGGGCTATCGCGTGATGGCCATGACGGGCATGGGACTGTCGGACGGCCAGATCCCATTCTACGGCAATGACACGCAATCCATCGCCAACATCCATCACGACGACAGCTTGATCTTGCACGGCGCTTTCGCCGGCGTGACATTCAGTTGGTGAGCATTCCGAGTGGAATCGCCATCCGGGGGCGGCCGTGCATACGTACGGCTGCCCCCTTCCTTTTGGCTATCCCTGCATTTGCGAGCCGGCGCACACGGCGTGGAACTCGGGATCGTCGCGGAGCGCGTCGAAGTCGGGCTCGTGATCGATGAGCAGGCGGTAATTGGGGTCCAGGGCGAGGGCCTGTTCGAGATAGGCCAAAGCGTGCCGCTTGTCGCCCGCCACGCTGTGATAACAGGCAAGGTTGTAGCGAATCAGCGGCTCGTCGCTATCGGCGGCCAGGGCCGTTTCCAGGGCCTTGATCGCCAAGTCGATTCGCCCCGTGCGCTTGTGGCACCAGCCCAAGGCCAGCAAGACCTGGACGTTTTCCGGCTCCAAGTCGGCCACCTTGCCCAGCGGCACGATGGCATCCCCGTAGCGTTCCAAGGATCGCAGGGCCTGGCCTTGCAAATACAAGGTCCGCGCGTCGCCTCCGTTCGTTTCTTCCGCCCCGCCGCTCTTGCGGGCCATGCCAGACCCGCCCGTCCCCTCGCCGACGCCCAGCCTGCCAAGCACATCGAGAGCTTGCTGGGGCAGACCAAGTTCCAGATACCCTTCAGCCTGATGCTGAAGTTTCATGCGACGAATTCGATTTTCTTTGGACTTGGTCACGCCGGGACTCATTGGCGCAAAGGGACGGATTGGAATGAGATCTACCCGGAAGGCGTTCTACCGACACGAGGCCGGCTCGTTTCGCTTTTCCGGAACGCATGCTGCATCAGCCTTTGATTCAACGAAAAGGCAACATCCACGCGTCTCACCAGTCCATTATAGCGGATTGCGTCAACAGGCCCAAGTCGCATTTCGCAAGTTCGCGTCGATATCGCCCGGCAAGGAAAAAAACGCTCCGAAGTACTTCCATAGTCTACGCGAGTACAAATGGCACGTTGGAGTCCCGGCTTTAGCCGGTATTTATGCCGGATTACCGGCTAAAGCCGGGACTCCAACCATCGCATTTCTGCCCGCGCCCAGTATTAGTCGCAGCTACCAAGCTCGTCACCTAGAAGCGGATGGACTGGACAGTTCCATGCCGCAAAAAACACGACCCGGTTTCCGCACACTTCCAAAGAGTCTGGTTTTGCGGCCAGGCATTTTCGCATGCCGATCACCGCTCCCGCCCATTTTTCGCTGCGTCAAGCCGGTACGACCGCTTCGTGGTAGCTTTCGATCAGCGATTTCCGCGGCGCGCCCACTTTAAGCACGGGAGCGAGTTCAATGAATTCCCCGTCAATTTGGTTCAACAGGCCCGCGGAAGTGGCGCGGGACGGACAAATCTGGGCGAGCGTTTCTTCCCACTGCGGGCACTCGGTCCAGAGCGCATCGGACGACGAAGGCAAGAGGGCCGAGAGGGCCACAATCTGCCTGGCCGCCCCGCCGGGCAAATCGGTGTCCAACACGACCTTGGAATGGCCCTCAAGCGCCATCGCAAATTCCTCCGGCAGATTCCACTGCCGGGTGAGCATACCGGCAGCCTGGCCGTGCGTCCAGCCAAAGGTCTCGCATTCCAGGTGCGAAAGCCGCCGCCGCCCTTGGTTGCGGGCATTCAGCAGCTTGACATAGATCTGCGGAAACTCCTTGGCCAACAAGGGAATAGCCATGTCCTGCAAGAGGGCCGCGGTAAACACTTCTTCCGCCGTCTTCAGCCCCTGCAGCTTTGCCACGGCCCGGGCGAAAAGCGCGCGGCGGAGCGAGTCCTGCCAGATGCTCCTCAAGTCGAATGGGCCGCAGCGGGGATTAGGAACGAGGCTGAACACGGCGTTCCACAGGGCGAAGTTCTTGATCGTCCGCACGCCCACCAGGGAGATGCCCACTTTGACGCTGGAAATCTTTCGCGCGAAGCCGAAATACGACGAGTTGACAAACTTCAGCACTTGGCCCGCCAGCCCCGGGTCGGCCTCGATGGGCACCCCGTAGTCGGCAGGACCGTAGTTCGGATCGCGCGACAATTCCAGTAGCCGGATCGCACTTTGCGGCAAGGCGGCAAGCTGGGTCTTTGCCAGCATCTGTTGAAGATTGGGACTACCGCTGTCGTGAAGAACCGTCATGCTTTCTGCTCCGGGGTACGCGCTCTATGGAAACCTTACGACAATCGGCCCGCAGAAGCAAATCGGCGGAGGCGAGATGGCTGGCCGCCGCGCATTGCCTTCCCGCCGCAGACGTTGCCTAATGGCAACACGCGATCTTCGCCGCGTGGCGATTTCTCCACGTCCCGATGCCGCGCCACGAATTGCGCAATACGCGAAACATCCGGCACGTCAACGACTTATATCTTCGTCCGCCTCCCTCGCTAACGCGCTGGTCCGGTGATTGCACCCTGCGCTACGGCAAACCGCCAAATCGCTTGGGGAGACTGTCATGCGCAGGTTTCGTTGGATCATCATTGCCCTACTCGTCCTCCCCTGGCTTGCGAGCGAGGCCATCGCGTCTGCCGCCGCGGTCGAAGACGCGTCCAGCGGATGGCGGCGGACCCGCGTGGGCTGGCAACGGGTCGAATGTCTCCGTCCGCAAATCCCCTATCGCCGGCCCGGCTTACATCCCGCCGTCGTCGGTTCGCTAGAAGTTCTCCTGACCACGACTGCCATGCTGGCGCTTTCCGGCGGACGGAGTACTACCCCGCCAGGGAAGTAACTCGCGCCAATCGTTGCACAAGACGGGGAAAGAAGGACCAAATTGCCTTTTTTTGCTCCCAGGTTGCTGGAAAAAAACCGGCATGCGCTTATGATGTAAGAATGAACGCTCAACTCTTGGAACAACTTGCGGCCCGATTGATCGCCGGGCAGCTTTCGGTGCCTGATTTCGTCGGCCAGGTGCGAGGTTTTGGCATAGCCGACGTCGGACCAGCCCAGGTCGACCTGGACCGCCACCGCCGCTGCGGGTTTCCCGAAGTGATATTCTCGCAGGGCAAGACGGTCGAGGCGATTGCCAAGATTCTTCAGGCCCAGCTTGAACACGGCGTAGAGGTGCTGGCCACGCGGATGTCGGCGGAGCAGGCGGCCGAATTGCTCGCGCAGTTCCCCGCAGGGCAATACAATCCGGTCGGCCGGACATTTCGCATTCCGCAACTAACCAGTGCTGCGCATGCGCGGTCGGCCATCGGCCGGGTGACGATCGTCACCGCCGGCACGAGCGACCTGCCCGTGGCGGAAGAGGCCCGCGAGACGGCCCTCTGGACGGGCGCGGCGGTAAAGTTCGTGCAGGACGTGGGCGTAGCGGGGCCGCATCGGCTGGCTGCGAACCTGCACCTGCTGGCCGATGCCGACGCGATCGTGGTCGTGGCCGGTATGGAAGGGGCGCTGCCCAGTGTCGTAGGCGGGTATGTGTCTTGTCCCGTGATCGGCGTGCCGACCAGTATCGGCTACGGGGCTGCGTTCAGCGGTTTGGCGGCACTGTTGGGAATGCTGAATAGCTGCGCTTCGAACGTCTGCGTCGTCAATATCGACGCCGGATTCAAAGGCGGCTACGTGGCGGGGATGATCGCCAAGAACGCCGCGCGGTCGCGAGAAGGGAATTGAGAATTGGACATTTGAAATTCGAGATCCAAACCATGACTGCTGCAAGCGATCCATCTTTGCCGTGGCTGCCGCCGCGGCCATCGGATGCCCACAAAGGCACATTCGGCACGGCCTTGATTATCGGCGGTTCGCGCGGCATGACAGGCGCGGTGGTATTGGCCGGCATGGCGGCGCTTCGCGGCGGGGCGGGGTTGGTGCGCCTGGCGGTGGCCGATCGTTGCCTGGAAATGGTCGCCGCCCATGAGCCTTCCTACATGACCGCCGCCCTGCCCGACGACATCCACGGCCGCATCAGCGGAGCCGCGCGCACGCGGATTGTCGAATTGGCCCAAGCGGCAACCGTCGTCGCGCTGGGGCCGGGCCTGGGGCGTTCGCCCGACCTGGATCGCCTCGTCGGCATGCTCTACCGCGAGGTGCCGTTGCCCATGATCTGCGATGCCGACGCCCTGAACGCCTTGTCGACGAACCGCGAGTTGTTGTCTCAGCACGCCGGGCCACGCGTGCTCACGCCGCATCCCGGCGAGTTCGCCCGCCTGATCGGCCACAAGTATCCGGGCGAGGAGCAGGATGTGGCCGCGTTGGAATTGGCTGGCCGCTGCCACGTGGTCGTCGTGCTCAAAGGACATCGCACTTTCGTGACCGACGGTCGCCGCCACTGGCACAACTGTACGGGCAATCCCGGCATGGCTACGGGCGGCTCCGGCGATTCGCTCACGGGGCTGATTACCGCCCTGGCCTGCCAGGGGCTGGAACCCTACGACGCCGCCCGGCTAGGCGTCTATCTGCACGGTCTGGCTGGCGATCTGGCGGCGGAAGACCTGGGAGAAACGTCGTTGATCGCTCGCGATATTGTCAGCTATTTGCCCAAAGCAATACAAGAACATGACGGGATGAGGGATAGACACTAGGTTATCGTTTGCGCGGGTGGAAATGAGCCGATGGAGTTCCGCCTTTAGGCGGCGATCCCGGCAATTATTGATTCGCCGGTTCTTTTCCCCCACGAATCCGGGCCGCTTGCCATTCGCGTCCTCGCGCGCTATATTCGCATGTACGGGTTTGGCTGGACGGACTTGTCCGCCGTCTCTTTTCCTGCCCCTTTGAACGCTTTTGCCGCTGATGACCGACGACGATGCCGATTTGATCGATACGGTGCGACTTTCCATGGTCGATGGCGTGGGGCCGCGCATCCGCCGCCGCCTGCTGGACCACTTTGGTGATGCGGCGTCGGCGCTCGCGGCAGCCCCCAGCGAACTCCGCGAGGTGGAGGGCGTGGGGCCGAAACTCTCCGAGCGGATCCGCAGCGCCGGCGAGGAGATCGACGCCGAGGGGCAAATCGCCTTCTGCCGCGAGCAGGGCATTGCGATCCTCACGGAAATCCACCCCGAATATCCCCGCGCCCTTCGCGAGATCCCCGATCCGCCGGGGTTACTCTTCGTCCGTGGCGGGCTCAAAGCGGCCGACGCCCTGGGCATCAGCATTGTCGGCACGCGGCACGGCACGGCCTATGGACTGCGGCAGGCCGAGCGGCTGGCCGCCAGCCTCGCGCGTGCTGGGCTGACGATCATCAGCGGGTTGGCCCGCGGGATCGACGCCGCCGCCCATCGCGGCGCATTGGACGCCGGCGGCCGCACGCTGGGGATCCTGGCCAGCGGCGTGATGAACATCTATCCGCCCGAGCACAAGAAGCTGGCCGACCTGGTCGCGGCCAACGGCGCCTTGATCAGCGAGCAACCGCCCCGTTCCACGCCGCTGGCCGGCACATTCCCCCAGCGGAACCGAATAATCAGCGGCATGTCGTTGGGGGTGATTGTCGTGGAGGCCGCCGAGCGCTCCGGCGCGCTGATTACGGCCCGGCACGCCATGGAGCAAGGCCGCGACGTGTTTGCCGTGCCCGGCAATGTCGACAGCCGCGCGTCGCGGGGCTGCCACCGCCTGCTGCGCGATGGAGCGATCCTGGTCGAGTCGGCCGACGACGTACTGGAGCAGCTTGGCCCCTTGGTCGAGGCGACCCCGCGGGACGACGGCCGCACCGTACATCATCCAGCGGAACTGCTCTTGAACGACATGGAGCAGAAGGTGCTCGACGCCATTCGTTGCGAGGCCACGACGGTCGATGAAATCGTGATCCAGAGCGGCCTGCCCGTGCCGCAGGTGCTGGCCACGCTTAGCGTGCTGGAAATGCGGCACTTGATCCGAAGATTGAGCGGGACGACGGTGATCAGGCTGTAACGGCATTTATCCCCTGGTGTCCCCTCCCAATTCACGCTACCTCCGTACGGGAGTTCTTTGAAGAGACGGCAGGATCTCTCAGGTTCCTGGGGAACGCCAATTTGCGTTTGCAAATGGTCTCCGACGCTGGCCGGCCGCCCAGCCTGGAAAAGTCACAGCGACAATCGCGTGACAAACTGCGGCAGCAGATGTCAAGAAAAACTGGGACACTTAGCGGCTATTTCACCACGCAAAGGGTAGCAATGATTGTCTATCATGGGGGTAGGCCGTGTATTTCCTTGCGCGCGGCGGCGTGCCAGTCCTCCGCAGCGAAGGCCATTTTCAGCACGCGTCGTCGTGTCCCAGCGACGCGTGCCAGAAAGTAGGTATTTCGGGGTTTCGTAAAACGAACTCTCGCGTGACTCGCTACTGTGTACGGTTGGTATGTTAAAGCGAGATGCACGGACGCAAGTTCAAAGGGCGGCGACCTGAGACGCCTTATCAACGGAAGAGAGAATGGAAAAGGGTCCCATCACCCGTGCCTACAAAGTGTTGGTGAATGTCTTAAGACACCGTGGAGCGAAGCGTGATGCGTAGTGTCGGCACGGGATTCGCTTTACCTCCATCAGGTTGGGATAGGATTTGCCCCGAGCCGCCTAACATGCTCGGCATAGCAAAGAAGGCCGTCGGACTGGATCCGGCGGCCTTCGCAGCTTGATCGTTGAGGAACGCGTTCCTCATTTACGGTTGCCAAGGATTCCATGAGGCGAGAATTCGCGGCCTACTGGGCGTAGGCCAGCAGCCCGCCCGCAACTGGAACCACGTAAGAGACCGTCTGCGATTGAGGGGCCGGCGGTAGCGGAAGGGGAACCGTATCCTTATGGATCATGATGTCCGGCTGGGCCACGAGGCGGATTCGGAAGGTCTTGGCAATTCGGCCGTCGGGCATGATCACCACGATCTCGGCATTCTGTGGCTGGGCCAGACCCAAGGCGGGCAACTCGGCCGTCACCGATTCCGGCTTCCAATCGACGACTTGGCATCGGCTGGATGTGCCATTGACATTGAGCATCACGACACCTGGTGTCTGCCCGAGGAAGTTAGCGAACAGGGTGAGTCGCGCTCCGCTGGGGATCTCGGGCCGCCGCACATCGTACTGGGGCGTCCGTTGCACGGCCACGTAGGTCACGCGGGACGACGCCGGTTCGGCTCCGGCGTCCGCGGCCGAACCGTTTGAGACGGCCGCATTGCTGGAAATGTAGGTGTACTCCTTTGTATTGCAGTACACGCCGCCAGCAGCGGCCGTTTGGGCTGCGGCAAAGTCAGCGCTCAGGGCAACGAGAACCAACAACGAGGGGAAAAAGTAACGAGACATGGAAAGGCTCCTTGTTAATGAAAGGTGAAAGAACTGGTCTTAACTTTGTGTTGCGGCCGCTTCTACCTAAGAAAGGCGCGTTTGAGGACAAGTGTTTCAGCATCTTTCAATTTTCCTGCCGCCGATCAGGGGTGGTTGCAGACCAGCCTAAGACGGGTTAGGATGGCAAATCGCCGATGATTTGTCGGCACCTCTTGCCAGCATGCACCATTTGAAAACCCCGCGAAGTGGCACATTGCTCAAGAAATGGGGAAACCATGCCTTCAGGTGAAATGACTTCACTGACCCTGCTGGAGCGCCTGCGCGATCCGGCCGACTCCGATGCATGGCTCAGGTTCCACGAGTTTTACAGCCCCATCATTCGGGTCTGGTTGGTACGACGGGGATTGCAGGAGCAGGACGCCAACGATGTCCAGCAAGAAGTCCTGCGTGTGGCAGTGGTCGATCTTCCGAAGTTCGGCCACAATGGCCACACGGGAGCCCTGCGATGTTGGTTGCGCACGGCGGTTTCCAATCAACTGCGGACATTTTGGCGTCGAAAGAAACGAGCCGCCGACGCGGTCGGCGGAAGCGAGCACCAGAGGATTGCCGAGCAGTTGGAGGACCCCAACAGCGCGATGAGCCAGGCGTGGGACCACGAGTATCGGCGAGCCGTCTGCGTGCGCCTGCTGGAGAACGTGGCGCACGAGTTTGAGGGGAAGACCATGGAGGCCTTCCGCAAAGTTGCCCTGGAGGGGCAGAGCGCAAAGGAGGTCGCTTCCGGACTGGGAATGACAGCCAACGCAGTGCGCATCGCTCAGTCCCGCGTGCTCCAGCGGATGCGGCAGATCGCCCAAGGCATGCTCGACTGAACGGGAAAGAGCGACGAAGGGGGACCAGCAGAGATGCATCTCTCCGACGATGACTTGAAAGCCTACGCGACCGGCCAGGTCGATGCATCGACGGCGCAACTACTGGAGGACCATCTGTGCGCCTGCGACGAATGCGGAGCGCGGCTCGACGGACTCCGTCCAGCCGACGATCCGCTGATCGAGGCGCTTCGCGGGTTGGATTGGTCGCCGGCAGACTGCAGGACGAGCCATGCCGGGCAATGCGACGAGACCCTCGCCGCCGCATTGCCAGACCGCATCGGCCGCTACGAAGTTCTCGGCGAGTTGGGACGCGGCGGCATGGGAATCGTCTATCGCGCGTTCGATCCACGGCTGCAACGGGCAGTCGCCCTCAAGGTGATCTCCCAAGGATGCCATTCGCACCCTGAAGATTGCCTTCGTCTTCGCCGCGAGGCGGAGGCCGCCGCCCATTTACAGCACGCAAACATCGTGCAGATCTTCGACTTCGGGGAGCAGGACGGCGTGACCTACTACGCCTTGGAGTTGATCGAAGCCGGCAGCCTTGGCGAGCGATGCTCCGACCGGGGTTGGTCCGATCGCGAGGCAGCAGAGATGCTTGCCGTGATCGCGGAAGCGGTCGAGTACGCCCATCGCAGACACATCGTCCATCGCGATCTCAAGCCTGCTAACGTGCTTTTGACTGGCGACGGCACTCCCAAGATCGCGGACTTTGGTCTCTGCAGAAGGCTCGACGAGGATGCCAAGCGGACCATGGATGGAACGTTGCTCGGCTCACCATGTTACATGGCCCCCGAGCAGGCGCGCGGCGAAGTGTCGACCGTAGGGCCTGCTGCGGATATTTACGGCTTGGGGGCGATTCTGTATGAGATGCTCACTGGCCGCCCCCCGTTCCGCGCCGCAACGGTGGCCGCCACGCTCGAACAAGTGCGAATGCGGGAGCCGGACCGGCCTGCCCGGTACCGCCACAATGTCGACCGTGATCTCGAGACAATCTGCCTGAAATGCCTGGAAAAGCAGGCTGCCGACCGGTATGAAACGGCCGCGGCGCTGACGGCTGACCTGCGGCGGTTTCTCAGCGGCATGCCGATCGTCGCGCGCAATCCGACCCTTGCGGAACGGACGGCCAAGCTGGCCAGGCGACACCCCGGCATGGCCGCCATGTCTGCGGTGCTGGCCGTTTCCTTGCTGGTCGGTTTCGTCGTCCTTTTGATCTACAATGATCGTCTCCGCGAGTCGTTGGAGGAGACCCGGCGACGGTGGGAAGAGTCGCGCCGCAATGTCTACTCGCTCCAACTGCAGCGAGCCAAGGCCCTGGAGAGCTTGGAGCCGGATCGTGCCTGCCAACTCCTGGACGATGAGGTCCGATGCCCGCCCGAGTTGCGCGACTTCACTTGGAAATACGTTCGAGGTCTGTGCGATCGCGAGTTGGCGATCTGGGAACCGGGTGGCACGACCCGCTGCTTGGCAGTCGCTCCCGACGGCTGTCGGTTCGCCGCAGGCGACGGCGACGGCATGGTGCGGGTCTGGAAGAACGGCGCGACGGACGGCCCGCGCACGCTGCCTGGCCGCAGCGGTCCCATAACCGATTTGGCCTTCCATCCGAGCGGCGCGATCCTGGCCAGCACAAGCGAAGACGGGACGGCCAAGATCTGGAATCTCGAGCATCCCGGCGCGCCGCTGGTCCTCACCACAACGGCCGAAAGGTGCAACGGCGTGGCCTTTTCGCCCGACGGTCTGTACCTGGCCACGGCACATTCCGACGGCGGCATCAGGGCCTGGAACGCCGCGTCGGGGACGTGCCTGGCAACGCTTTCGGGCCAGCAGGGCTCGGCCTTCCGCGTCTCGTTCAGTTGCGACGGCAAACTGTTGGCCGGCGCCTCGAAAGATGAGAACGTCCGGCTGTGGTCGGTGGCCGGATGGCGACCGGCCGGATCGCTGTCCGGCCATCACGGCTGGGTCACGGATGTCCGGTTCCATCCGGTCAAGCCGAGCATACTTGCATCGGGCGGTGAGGACCGTACAGTCCGCCTTTGGCAGATTTCGGACGAGGGCAAGCACGAGCCGCTGGCGACCTTCCGCGGATTTGGCGGAACGGTCAGCAGCCTGGCCTTCTCGGGCGACGGCCGGACCTTGGCCGCCGGCAGCTACGATGGCACGGTTCGCCTATGGTCGTTCGATTCGGGCCAGTTGCAGTCGGTTTTTCGACGCCATGAGGATGCGGTCGTCAGCGTGGCGTACAGCAGACCGAATCAGCTCCTTATCGCATCGCGGAATGGGCGAATTCGCCATTGTCGCACGGTTGCGAAGGACGGTTGTCGCATTATTGAGGCCCACCGCAAGGCCGTCACCAGTTTGGTCGGCGTCGCCGATGGGCCTATCGTTGCCTCGGCCAGCTACGATGGCTCACTTCGTTTTTGGGACACGGATGCGCTTCAGCTGGTCGCCCAGCATCAAGAGCCGGATCATTGGTTCTCCTGCCTATCGAGTGCGCGTGCTTCGGAACAGATCGCTTGGGAATGCAACGGAGCGGTTTATACGGCGCGGTTCGACGGCCGGAAGCTGACGGGCATGCGGCAATCGCTCGCCGTCGCGCTGCCATCGGGTCTGACATTATCTCCTGACGGAAAACGGCTGGCCATCGCCCACTCTGCCGACGCCAGCGTGCTTGTATTCGACAACACCACCGGCAAGCTGCTGTGGAAATGGGACATGGGTCCAAGCGGCGAAACCGACGGGCAAGGCGAAGCAGGCATCGCCTGTCTGACGTTTTCTCCCGTTCAGGGCCTGCTGGCCGTCGCTGGCGGGGCGGAAGACGGCTTTATCCAAATCCTTGGCCGTGAGGGGCGGCCCTTCGCGAAGCCTCTGCCTAGCTGTGGCGAAGGCGTGAAATCGATGACTTTCTTCGCCGACGAGTCGCGGCTGGCGGTCGGCACGAAGTCAGGCCACATCCTGGTCTATGACGTGGCCATGCGACGGATCGCCTGGCAATCGGACGGCCACGCGGCCGAGGTGACCTGCGTGGCCTTTTCGGCCGACGGCCGGACCTTGGCCTCGGGCGCCGCCGACGGAGACATCCGCCTGTGGGACGCCACCGCCGGGTCCGAACGCTCTCGCATCAATATGCCATGCGGCATTTGCTCACTCGTCTTTGCTTCCAGCGGGGCCACGCTCGTCGCCGGTTGCGACGATGGAACGCTCCGCTTATGGCATGTGGAACCATGACTCGAAAGGAGGCTCTTATGTATCGTGAACTATCCTGGATCTTGCCGGCAACAATCGTAATCGCTCTCGGTGCTCGAATTTCGCGTGCCGAGGAGGATACCAGACCGACAATCGACGAGTTGTATGTGGATCGTCCAAACGGGGGTTGGTTAACACCTCAAGAACTTCAAGAAGTCCTCAAGAAGCCCAAGAACACGCCGGCCAAGCAAGATCCTTTCGAGGCATTCCTCCGGTCGCGGGCGGGCTTAGCCCCTAAGACCCCTGAGACTGGCCCCGTGGCAGTGGACTTGAAGACTCTCGCGAAGATGTACCGGTCGTTGGAAGACCCGTCTAAGGCTCTTGAGAATGACGCAAGCACGTTGAGCAGTTCGACTCCTGTCGCCCGCATTTACCTATTGGCGAATACCGGCCGACTTGTCGCGGCGGCCAAGGAGGGAGATGCCTATCTGGAAGGGCCGATCTTTCAACGGTTCACCGACGGGAATGCCGTCGCCGCACTGACGCGCGTTAACATTGAACTCGGCAAGTTGGATCGCGCCGAGAAACTTGTCTTGTGGCAGACGACGCCGACGGAGAATCACCTCCCGGGGTTCACTTTCCGTCGTGATCCCGCGCAGCCGACGAACAAACCCCCTGGAAAAGACCCGCTCAGCACCTTCTTCGATCCTGAACTAAGATACGTTTCCGAGAGGATTGAGAAATACGGGGTGCTTGCCCTCCTGACCGGTCACAAAGAGCTCTTTGTGCGTCTTTCCCGCCCTGTCCGGGAGTTCCTCGAAGCGCGTGCCAGAACCGACCCGACCGGCCGGGCATTGGTGAGCCTGGGATTTATCGAGGCCGTTGAGGGAAAACTGTCCGCAGCGCGCCTACATCTGCAAAACGGGCTGGACAAGGTTCGCGATCACCGGGAGCGGGAGTCTCAGCAGTATTGGCACGAACATTGCAGAGATATGGGTTGGGACGAGGCTACGCATCCCCGTCCGCAAGCTCCGGGAGACCGCGACATCTCGCCTGCGACCTTCCTGGCCACCATGATCCTGAACTCCTGGGACCTGTTGCAGGGCAAGGCCAAGTTGAAGTTTGCGGCAGACGCGTTCGATCATGAAGCGATGTCTGGATTCTCTGAGTCTTTTGACGTGGTTGTTCCTTCGGCCGCACGCGAAATTGGTTTCACACGCCGCGAAGACCGCCGGCTAGCCGCGGTTTATCAGCTCCTTCCGGGCCATCATCGCGAGTTGGCAACGCCAACTCTCGAATATCTCCTGAATTCTCGGCGACTACGGTGCCGTTCGACGAAACTCTTTGCCTCGCGACCGCCCCGGCCCGTTTTCGACGAAGTCACGTTTTCGCTCCACGGGCAGGCCGCGGGCATGCATTTCTTCGTATTTTCCCCAGGAGAATGTGAGCGGCGTCAAAAGCAAATCGATTGGCTCCTGGAGCGAAGCTCGCGCGGATTGGAAAGACCGATTGGTTTACTCTATTCCTACAGCGTTCGGACACGCACCGACGACGATGTGGCTCACGACTCGCCGCAATGGAAGAACATCAGTGAATTCGCCGCCGCCCTGCCGCCGCGGACGGCGGCCTTGGAATTCATCAAGGGATCAACCATCGACTTCGATCGGCTCGAGCAGGGACTGCAATTCACTCCCGAATGCTACGGCGCCTGGCTGTTGACGAAGTCCGGGCAGCCGGTTTTTGTCAATGTCGGCCGGGCCGCGGAGATCGACCCCCTGATCGCGGACTTGAGACGCGGCATCCACGGCTCGTTGGACGCGCTGCGCAATTCCGGCAAGGACGATCCGCAGGTGGCCGTGCGGCTACGGCAGTTGTCCGACCGGCTGCTCAAGCCGATCGAATCACAACTGGCCGGCGTGGAGCATCTGATCATCTGTCCCGACGGCGAACTCTGGTTGCTGCCCTGGGCCGCTCTTCCTATGCAGGACGGCCGTCTGCTGTTGGAGCATTGCGCGGTATCACACCGCTTTACGGCCGGGGCGTTCGTCGATGAGGGTGCTGCCGCGCCGCGATTGTTGGAAAAGGCATTGGCCGGCATGGGCGTCGCCGCGCCTCGGGCACTGGACCGGGCATTGATCTTCGCCAATCCGGACTTCAACGCTACGCCCGCCGACGTCCGCGAGGCCGAGGTTGCCATGCTGCACGCCGAGCAGCGGGATGCAATTCGTATCCCTGCGCGCGGTGCGCGGCCTCTGTTGTCGCCAGCCGTCGCCTTGCCGGCAACGGCGCTGGAGGCGGAGGCAGCAGTCCCGCGCTTGCGGGAACTTACCGGCCGGGAGCCGTACGTCTACTCCGGCGCGAACGCCATCGAGTCGCTCGTAAAGTCGCTACACAGCCCGGAATACCTGGTCTTCGCCACGCATGGGGTCTTCCTGCCGTCCCCGGCCAACGAGAGCGGCGCGGATCCGGGTCCAAGTCCTGAAGGCTATCAATCGCTCGACCTGACCGACCCCCTGGTCCGCAGTGCTATCCTCTTGGCCGGCGCCAATCAGTGCGGGAAGTGGGGCGAGGTCCGCGGTTCGGAAGGGATCCTCTCGGCACTGGAGGTCGCTCTCTTGGATCTGCGCGGCACAAAGCTCGTCGTACTCAGCGCCTGTGACACGGGAGTCGGCGAACTCCGCTATGGCGACGGCGTGTCGGGGCTTCGAGAAGCGTTTTTCATGGCCGGCAGTCGGGCAGTGGCAGCGACGTTGTGGCGCGTGGAGGACAAGGCAACGTACGAGTTGACGGCCAATTTGCTGGCCAACCTCGCCGCGGGCGACCCCACTCGCGTCGCTCTCCGCAAGGCCCAACTCCACCAACTCGCGAAATGCCGAAAACTGTTCTACAGCGACTGCCCCTTCTTCTGGGCAGCCTTTACACTGACGGAACAGTAGGCGGTGGCAAAACCGTTCCGAGTCACCGACAATGCCTGAGACTTGAAAGGTCAACTCAAATGTCTTTTTCCAATCTGGTCAACAATGCCTGCTGCCGACGGCGACGCAGCTTCACTTTGGCCGCCCTACTCCTTATCGCGCTGGTTGGCCAGGCAGCCTCCGCCGGCGAGAGGCTTGAGAAGCAATTGCTGGAAGCCGCACCTCAGGTTTTAAAGAATCTCCGCGCCAAGGGTTACCACACCATCGGCGTCCTCAAGTTTCGAGTGTGCGTGAAACCCGGTCCAATCCGAGACAACCGGGGCACGCTCAACCTGCTGATGGCAAAGCGCCTGGAGACCGCGCTCGCGCTGGCAAATCCTAATACTAGCGGGCAATCCGTGAGGCTTGTGCGAGATGCCAGCTCGGTGGCCGCGACGATCCCGGGGGCGAGCCATCTTTCGGCCAAGGGCCGCAGGCTCTTGCTTTCGAGGCCCTATCCGCCGTCTTGGGGAGACGAATCCGTGCATGTGGATGCGTTCGTTACCGGGGTGGTAAGCCTTGAACCGAACTTGCGAACGATGCAAGTGGCCATTTTCGGGTTCGGCACGAACGACCCGGACCTGGCGCCGATGGCAGCGCTGTTCTACGCGGATACGGATGGCATCATCCTGAACGAAGTGGGCGAGAGTTTTTCATTGCGGTCGGTGGACGTCGGCGTCGGCCAAACCGATCCGGCGGACGATGCGGCTCGTGTCCGTGCCAAGCCGGAGGAGGCATTTCCGTTTCGGAATCGGCCGGCCGTAGTACTCAAAGTCCTCTACGACGGCAAGCCGATCAACGTGGAGTTTCGCAATGGCGAGGCCCTTATTCCTGAGCCCAACCAAGGTCAGGAAGTCATGCTCGTGCTCGAGCGTGTGGATCAATGCGCGGACCGCTTGGCCGCCGTCGTCAAGGTCAACGGCGAAAACACTCTCTATCGCGAGAGAATTCCTGATGTGGACTGTTCCAAATGGATCTTGAATCCCGGTTGCCAGCCTTTGACTATTCGCGGATTTCAAAAGGAAAAGCAATCTGCAGCCGATCGCTTTCGTGTCGCCTCGCACAAACAATCGGCCCAAGCGGAAATGGATTACGGGGCCGACGTAGGGCTGATCTCGATGACAGTGTTTCGGGAACTCCGGACACCGGCGCCGCCCTCGCTTGCCGAGAATGCGGAAGATCTAGCGGCAATTGCCAAGGCGGTATTTCCGAGCAAGCCGCCGAAAGACGGCGACGCGTTGAAAAGCCAGATTAGGACCTTGGCTCGAACGAGCACGACCCGCGGAGTCATCCTCAGCGACGGAGTGATCAGCGCTCCCATCGAGTTGATGACATTTGAAGTGGATCCTGCAAATATCATGTCGGCGGTGTTGCGATACTATCAGCCACAATCGAAGTGAGCAGCGCGGCCGTGGCCGCCCTAGCCAATAGAGCCAAGAACGAGAAACGCTGCGATGCGCAGCAATCGCCAGCCCGTGCAAACGGGTGGAGATAAGAGTCGCTGCATACCAGACGGCCGCATGACGATGATTTGCCGCAGCCATCCACGTACGGTGAAGTAGTGCGCCAGACAACGCGGTCGGCGTTGGAGGAACTGACTCGAGTCGGTGCAGAGATCAAGCCACTCTCCATGCGCAGATCTGTTGCGTCAAATGCTGTTCCTACAGCGCGTCCTTCCGGCAGCCGTGATAATTCTTTGACGGCTGTCGAGCCAGGGGTGGTCGGAGGTTGGTGAGGAGCTAGCTGGTGGTGTCGGAGGGCATGACCAGCGTCTGCCGGTAGTTCCAGGGCATCCAGTCCCGGCGGTGCGCGGATCAGATGGGGTGGTGGAGCATTTCCTTGATTGTGTCGGTCACCCCCACGAATGGCACTAGCTTAAGGAACGCGACTACAATCGGTCGTGGGCGCGTCGGCGGGCCATCACAAGCTGTTGTATGTTAGCCGAAGGCTCCTCGCTTAGGCTAGTGCCATTCGTCACCACCTGCCATTCGTCACCCCCTCCTCCGCGTGCAACCGGCACGGCCATCGTCAAGAAGCATGGAAACTGTCATTTTTTCTTGACTGGCAGGCGAGTTGAATCGCAGGATTTTGATAGCCCGCTTAGGACAATTGCGCACGCAGCGGCCCATCCTCCGCATAGAATAGATATAGGGGGGGATTGTTGAACTGATTGTCAACTGGACACAGCGCCCGTGGCTCTTTCTTTGGGTATTTAGATTGACTGGGAAAGTTAGGGCAAGTTATACTGGTCGCGTGGCAAGGCGATCGCTTTGATCCAGTCAGATTGGTACGTGGGGTCCCTTGATGAACCTCTTCAGCAAGGTTTCAGCCTTTGAAAATCCGTGGCAATACACCCATCGGCCGGCTTCGCGTACTGGGTTCGCGCCGCCAATTGGGCGCCGGCCCCCTCTGCCGAAAACATCAACGCTTGCGTCGCCAGCACGAGCCGAGCCGGCAGTTGATCTTGCCCGACGATCTGAGCAGTTTCGCCAATACGGCAACTTTACGATGGCCTATGCGACCTTGCAGCCGGGGATGAAGTACTTCGAGACTCACGGCGGGTACTTGGCGTACGACAGTTGTTGGGGCACCACTTTCGTTTTGGGAGACCCGGTGGCCCCGGCAGAAAATCACGCGTCTATCCTTGAAGCCTTCCTGTGCAGGTATCCACGTACCTGTTTTTGCCAGATTTCAAAACCGGTCGGCGCCATCCTCGCTCGTTTGGGCTGGTTCGTAAACGAGTTCGGAGGCGACATCGAACTCGATCTACCCACCTACGATTTTGCCGGGCCGAAGAAGAGCAAGTTGCGGCAGGCCGCCCGCAAGATCCGACGTGAGGGTTACATCATCGAGGAGCGCCCTGTCTCGGACGGTGATCGGACGGGACTGGAAGCCCTGTGCTCCTCTTGGCTGGCGACGAAGACCGCCAAGCGCGAAGCCCGTTTCCTCGTACGTCCGCTGGTGTTCGATGAAGAACCGTGGGTCCGCAAGTTTTATTTGCGGGACCCGCGCGGCTGGGTCGTGTCGTTTGTGGCCTTCGACCCGATCTACGAAGGAGGGGACTTGATAGGTTACTCGCCAGCCGTCAAACGTCGCTCCGCGGACGCTCCGACAGGAGCGGAAGAAGCCATCACCAAGTTCGCGATCGAACGGTTCCGCGCCGAAGGGATGAAGACGCTGCGGCTCGGACTGCTCCCCCTTTACCAGGTCCAGGACTCTGCATTTCGCGAAACTTGGCCGCTGAAAAGGCTCTTTCAGTGGCTGTACCGGTACGGCAATCGATCGATTTTCAATTTTCGCGGTCATGCCGACTTCAAGCATCGCTACCGGGGAAGTCTCAACAAGGTGTACTTTGCAACCTACACGCACTGGAACGCCCTGAATCTGCTCGCCCTCGTGCGGTTATGCCGGTTGTGGTAGCCGCCGCCCTCTGCGGCAACGTAAAGCGACCGCTTCTTCATCCCAATTGACCTAAATACGGGTTATGCTCTGAGGAGTGTTCCATCTCTGCAGGCAAGCACTCGTCGGCCGGCCCGACTGCCGTCGCATCAAACGGTACTGCCGAGCAATCTGGGACGGCCGGAAGGTGACCAAGTGAAATGGGCCAATCTCTCGTTCGGAGAAGGGAATCTATATTGGCACTGAGGACACGAGGGCCTTTAAGGAGCCTACCGATCCGCAAACTGGGGGCTTTGGCGGTTCGGCTGGGCAGCGATTGTGGGCAGCGGACAACTGAATCGCGGTCATGGGCTGGCTTTGATGTTAGATTTCCGTGTAGGTAACTAGGGTGGATGGGCTTTACCGTTATAATAGTAACGAACCGACATGCCCTCGGAGTGACGGCTTCAGGGCAAGGACCATTCCCTGCTGTTGAGGAGCAACTTTGCCATCCTTGGCGTGTTCCGATAACAAATGACTGCAAATCATGCATCTGAAACGGAAAAAAGCGACCTTGGCAATGGCGATGGCCGGCGGGCTGTGTTGGCGGCGGCCGGACATTGGACCACTTCGCCGGCCGGGGAGGCATCTGGCCGGCGGTAGTTGGCGGCGGCCGACCGCCGGAGAAGTGGCGGGCGGATGGGGTGGCAATTAGGCTGGAAT